>Ga0307380_10008551_pt1 | contig 13110 bp, 6 predicted proteins | sample UN3MG_FD_202239 | JGI IMG/M metagenome (GOLD analysis project Ga0307380, IMG submission 202239) | Soil microbial communities from Risofladan, Vaasa, Finland - UN-3 | ecosystem: Environmental > Terrestrial > Soil > Coastal area > Acid sulfate soil | place: Finland: Risofladan, Vaasa | collected... | reverse complement strand
GTGGCGCTTCCTCAACTGGCGCCTTTACTTGGAGTACTGCGGCGGGATTATGACCGAGCTGGTAAGCCACCAGTTGACAATGATCAACTGGGTCCTTGATGCCCACCCGCTCAATGCAGTGGGCCAGGGAGGGGTGGACCTGTACAAGGATCACGAGCGGGAGACCTGGGACAATGTCAATGTGGTCTACGAGTATCCGGGAGGGATCAAGCTCAATGCCACAGGCATCCTCTCAAATGCCCGCTACGGCTACCAGGTTACGATCATGGGCACGCACGGGACCATCGAGCTGGGTCGCCAGCCGAAAATCTACTGGGAGAAAGAGACCCGCCACCTGGACTCCTACGGGGTCAAGACCAGCCATTTCAAGGTCAAGCTGGGCCAGTCCCTCGAGGAGGATGAATCTCCGAGCCAGAGCAAGGGCAAGCTGATCGAGGTGGAAACAGAAAGGGAAAGGGACAGGGGTAAAATGCTCGGTGATTATTTTGCCTGCGTGCGCCAGGGCGGCGCCCCGGCCATAGATGCAGTGGAGGGCCGCCGCAGCTCGATCAGCTCGCTGCTGGCCAACCGCGCTATCCGCGAGGGCCGGAAAGTGACCTGGGAGGAGATGGAGAGTCTCGGCTGAAAAATCTTTATTTACTACAGGGAACACTAAATAGTTTCCATTTATATTGTTTTTATATGCTTCAGCCTTGGTTATTAATAAAAGTCAAGTAAACAGAAATGATTTACTATCTGTCGATTCTTTCGTTTAAGGCGCTGGCGACTGATTTATCTAACAACAATTGAAATACCCCGGGAGAAAAGCTTCTACAACTACCGAAAAGAGGTTTAAGTGCAATTACCTGGGATGGTAGATCATCCCAAGTGAAACCAGAGGCCATAAGAAGCCCTGAAGTCCGGGGACCCTGTTTCTGGAGCGTGTAGAAGACAAGTAATTTCCATCATTTTCATATTAGATGTACAGCGCCCAGGCAGGCCTTTGCGCAGCATTATCGCGCCAGGCGAGCTTGGCGAAGCGGAGTAAAAGACTAAAGTGCCAGGATTAACTTTTGTTTCTTTTTGTTTAAAAAGAAATGGTTTTGCTTCTTTTGCCACCAAAAGAAGAAAAAATTTATCTTTACGGATAAATGCAAACAATTTTTTCACTTGAGTAGTAATATCCTGAACAATCAGCCTGGCTGGTTGTTCCAGTGTATGGGCGACGCATGCCTGGCCCATAAGACTGTCAGACCCGCATGAAATGGGAATTTCAAGGATTCCAGCCCTGCGCCTGGCATTCAAAAGAGAACATAACCCGGGAGTTTTTCAAAATAAATCAATCTTTCAGGAGCGCTGAAATGAAAAAGCTGATCTTCATTCTCCTCGTTGTAGCCTGTGCCCCGGTAGAAAAGGCAGGACTCGTAGTCTGGCCTCACCCTTATCTAAAGCCCATAGAGAGGGAGGAGGCCTGCCCGGCCGTGCCGGAGAAAACGATCAGCCTGCGGACCACTCCAGGCGAGTATGAGCCTGCGGCTTTTGCCGTGCGTTCGGACAAGCCGGTATCGGTGACAGTTTCTCTCGAAGGCGGAAAAGGCCAGACCGGTCTGCACGAGAGCTGGTGCGAGCTGCACAGGCTTGTGAGCTTGAATGACAGCACCAGGCCGAACCGCCTTTTCGAGTTCTCCGGTCCCCTGGAGCTGAGCCCCGGCAGGACTGAGTTTTTCTGGCTCACTGTCCGTCCGCCTGAGGATGCCAGGCCGGGGACTTACACAAGCAGAGTCCTTGTACAGGCAGGCAGGGAAACCCGGACCCTGGAAATCTCCTGCGAGGTTCTGCCCTTCCGCCTGGAGGAGAACCGCATTATCGGCGGCGCGTTCATGTGGCTTGTAGACCTGCCTCCGGGCTGGTACAGGGACATGAAAGAGCACGGGCTGGATGCGATCCAGTTCTTCACCTGGGAGTGGGCGATCAGGACAGATGTAGAGTTCGATCCAGGCGATTGGGCCTGGGATGTTTCGCCGATCAAAATTTCTCGCCAGGGCGAGCAGATGGTGCTCGATTTTACCGTAATGGACAGGATCATGGACGAGCTGACCGCAAGCGGCATGCGAGGTCCGGTAGTGATCAGCCTGGGCAATGACCACCACCTGTTTTACGAATGCAGGATCGCCGAGGAATTCGGTATCCCGATCGACACAAGCAAAATTGAGGACGGTAAGATGATAATAGCACCGGCGGTAAGTCCCAGGCTCGACCGCCTCTTTGCCGAGGGGCTGCGCCAGCTTGGCGAGCATTGGAAATCCAAAGGCTACAAGCAGGAGCTGGTGATCCTGCTCTACGATGAGCCCACGGAGCGCCTGCTCGAGCGCTGCAAGAACCGCTACGACCTGTTGAAAACAGTGCTGCCGGATACCAGGGTCTACGGCGTGGTGATGGACCGCAGGGAGTGGGCTGAGAGCATGCTCGACCAGATGGATATAATAGTGGCCAATGGGGATTTCGAGGCCTGCAGGGACCTGGCAGAAGAGAACGGCAAGGGTTACTGGATTTACAGCGGAGTGCGGAGTGTCCACTCGACACGCTACGAAAGAGGTTTCCTGCCCTGGCGGGTCGGGGCCCAGGGCACTTTTTTCTGGATGTACAACTACTGGTTCTATAATCCCGACGGCTGCGTGGTCTACCGTCACCCGGACAACCCGAACCAGCTTGTCCGCTCAACAATCTGGGAGGGAATTCGCGAGGGAATGGACGACCTGCGCTATCTGGCCACAGCCGAAATGCTGATCGGGAAAGCGCCGGAAGCGAAAAAGGCCCCCACCCGGCAAAAACTTGAGTCCATAAAGAATTCGATCGAACCGGATGACCGCAGAAGCAGGCCGCCTGGGGAGGCCCGGGATGAAGCGGGCAGGCTCAAGTATTACACTGAGGCGACCCGTCTGAGGAATGAGGTGATAGAGATAATCCTCGATCTGCTTTAAAGCTTCAGAGGTTAAAACATCCAAGGATGACCTTTTTACCGGGGGATCTAATGCGAAAAATATTTCTGACCCTGCTCCTGATATCGTGCGCTGGCGCAGCGCAGGCCAAAGTTGAAGTGTGGACGAGATCCTGCCTCGAGCCGCTAGTCAGGGAAGCGGCGCCGCCTGAGATACTCGATAAATCAATCAGCCTGCGGGTTACGCCCGGTGAATATGAGCCTGCTGTGTTCGCAGTGCGCTCGGACAAGCCTATTGCGGTGACAGTCTCGCCCTCCGGTCTGGAAGGCTTTGACTGGCTGCCAGCAGCCTGGTGCGAGCTGCATAAGGTTGTGGGCCTCAGCGACTCGACCCGGCCGAACCGTCTTTTCGAGTTTTCAGGTCTTGTGGAGCTGAAACCCGGGTCTACCGAGTTTTTCTGGCTCACAATCCGGCCCCCGGAAAATGCCAGGCCGGGTATCTATAACGGCCGGATATTTCTGCAATCCGTGCACGAAATGCAGCAGATCGAAATCTCCTGCGAGGTCCTGCCTTTCCGCCTGGCGGAAAACCCGATTCCCGGCGGCGCGTTCATGGCGGCGACAAATTTACCGGGCTGCTGGTACCGCGACATGAAAGAGCACGGCCTGGATGCGATCCAGTATTTCTGGGCATACGAAGCCCGGGTTACCCGCCGCGGCGATAAGCTGGTGCTCGACCTGAGCCGCATGGACGACCTCATGGCAGACCTCGAGGCAAGCGGGATGAAAGGCCCGGTGGTGATAAGCCTGGGCAATGACTACCACCTGCATTACGAGCGCCGGATCGCCGAGGTTTTCGGCATTCCTATAGATACCAGCGCGGTCATGGATGGTAAGCGGATAGTCGGTCCGAAAGTCAGCCCGCGGCTGGACAGCCTGTTCGTGGAGGGTTTGCGCCAGATCAGAGACCACTGGAAGGCCAAGGCCTACCCGCAGGAGCTGGTGGTATTGATCTACGATGAGCCAACTGAGCGCCTGCTCGAGCGCTGCAAGAACCGCTATGACCTGTTGAAAACAGTCATGCCGGATACCAGGGTTTATGGCGTGGTAATGGACCGCCGGGAGTGGGCCCGGAGCATGGTCGACCAGTGCGACATTATTGTCTGTAACGGTGACTTTGCGGGATGCCTCGATGTGGCGCAGAAATACAACAAGGGTTTCTGGGTTTACGGCGCCCCGCTTGCTAATGCCCACACCGCGCGCTATGATATGGGCTGCCTGCCCTGGCGTGTCAAGGCCCAGGGCTTTTTTTTGTGGATGTACAACTACTGGGACTATGACCCTGATGGCTGCGCGGTCTACCGCCATCCGGAGGACCCGGATAAACCGGTCCGCTCCGTGTCTTGGGAAGCGCTCCGTGAGGGAATGGACGACCTGCGCTATTTCGCCACTGCCGAGAGACTGATCGAGCGCGCGCCGGAGAAGAAAAAAACCGTTTTCAAAAAACGCCTCGATCAGGTGCGGGACTCGATCGAACCGGAGCACCGCAGGCGCAGACCCGCCGGTAAGACACCCGGCCAGATGAGCCTGCTCGAGTATTACAACGAGCCTCAGCGCGTCCGGAACGAGGTGATCGAAATAATCCTGGAGCTGCTGTAACCCTAACCAAAAATATTTGAAATTTATTTTATCTAACCAAAAAGTAACTATGTTGCTTAGTAGATGAATTCATAAATAGTGTAGCGTATTGTTTTAAACCAACTTACAAATTTAGTAAACGTAGTGGCGAGGCATGCCTCGCCCTGTTCGGGCGACCGCCGGTCGCCCCTACGAGTTCGCACAGCGTTGCTGGAAAAAATATGTCACCGTATTTTCGAGTTACAGTACTTAGGTTCCCTTTAATATTTCCTCTGTAAAGAATAGTTAAGCCCCGGCCTATGAGCCGGGGCTTTTAAATATGCAGAACGGCAGGCAGGGCTTGAATTATTCCACCTGCCAGACTTTCATTTTAACCATGAAAACCGCAGCTTTCGCCTTTTTCGCAGTGGAGACAGTCAGGTGCCACTGGTCTGGGTAGAAATTCCCGGGTTGTCCGTAGATTTCCCCTGGAGGATCGGTAAATTTGTTGTTCTGAGAGAAAACAAGCTCATCCGGCGAGAGGAACTCCACGGTGAGCCGGGCTTTTCCCTTGCGGATGGTAACGGTTTTAGCCGCCTGGTCAATATCCATTTGTTCAAGCGCATGAAGGAGCCAGTCGTAAGTTACCGGCTTGGGGGCTTCGAGCTCATCGACAATCAGGAAATCATGGGGCCGCTGGTAAAAAACCCGGCGGACGAACCTCTCAAGCCGCCCCTCATAAGCTTCAGTCGCATCTCCGGCCGCATAATCCATCGATCCCGGCAGTCCGCTGCCGACTGAGAAGGCAATAATCCTGCCCCTGGAGGCCCGGTCCCGGATTTTCTGCCCTTGGCCATCGACCAGCACGGAATTGTGGGCGTGAGTGTTCCAGGTCCAGGATACATGATGCGGATGCCCGTAGTGCGGATAATAGCCGGACTGGATCGCCAGGGCTTCGCCGAAACCCTGGATATAGAAAGAGTTCTGATCGGCGTATATGTGGCTCCAGGCGCCGTAAGGAGAACTCTTCAACAGCATGAAAGTTTCATCGGGATCAGTGAGATCCTGGTGTAAAGCCGCCAGACCGACATCGCGGAAAACATAAGCCCTGGGCAAGTCATCGGGCGGGCGGGCTTCGACATGTCCCGGGCCCTCATCCAGCCAGAAAAAGCTTATCACCCCGGTAGGGATCACTGTCTCATTGACCGGCAATTCAGCGGGCTTCGAGTTTTCGGCGCGCCAGCGGAAATAAGGGTTCCGGTAAACCGTGGCCAGGTGGTACAGGTTAATTTTGTCGGCCGGCCAGTAGTCACCGATCCCGGTATCTCCGAACGGGAGCTGCCTGGCGAAGTAAGGGTAGGCGTAAATCTTGTAATAACCGTTGTTGCGGTAAAACGGCTTTTTCATGATATCCAGGCCCATTGCCTTTTCGATACAGAAAGCGGACTGCAGCATGTAGTTGAAATACATCATCCAGTAACTCGGTCCTTCCGAGTAGCCGCCGTCTCTTCCGCCCCAGGCCGGGTAAAAGGTAGTAACCATGGGCAGTATATAACCCAGCCACTTCTCGGGCTCCTCAGCTTCCCCGTAGAGCACGCAGGCTACCTGGCTCATGTAGTTCACCAGCCGGGTGGCGTGGCTGGAGAAAGGCTTGATATGATAGAGACCCTCCCACCACCTGTCATAAGCCTGCTCACCCCTGACAATAAGCATCTGGCGGATAACGGTTCTTTCCTCTTCGGAGAGCGCATCGTAAATCCAGTCGTAAGCTCTGGCCCCGTTAAGCAGGACAGGCATTGCCACCTCATCGAAATTTTTCATTGAGCTCCTGCCCTCGGGATCCCACTTCGTGAGCGCAAGGAGCCACTCGCGCGCCCTGTCGGACCATTTAGTATCGCCTGAGACCAGGTAGCAAAAACTTAGAAAATCGAGCACCTGGCCCATCTTTCGCGCCTGGTCGTAATAGTTGCGCCAGAATGAGTAATCAAACGGGCCTTCCGGATCAGGAGGCGGCTCCTGCATGATCGGCAGCTCAAGGAGCGTGTCCGCGCAAGCCTCGATCCTCTCCCACAATCTCCTGTGCGGCTCTGAGATGTCTATCAGGCTCCTGAAATCATCCAGCTCCTCAGGCTGCAGAAACAATCTCGGGTGGCGGGTGGGGATCCTGGAGAGGAGTTTGGCGACCGGGGGCACTACATATTCCACTGCGTCCCTGGAAACGACAAACTGCCTGGCGGCGCTCGGAGGCGATAGCTCGTTCCCTTCGAACACGCAGCGCCAGCGCCAGGCCCAGCGGCCGCTGCCGAGCTTGAATGACGGGTGATAGAGGCAGAGGGGAAGACCCGAGACCAGCCAGCTCTCCCGGCCCTGGACCACTTGCGGGGTGGAGGAAAACGAAGACTGGATCAAGGGCCCTTGTGTTTTCGCTTTTTCCAAAAGAATGTCGCCTTCCGGGAAATCGGGATCGCGGGAAAGCTCCAGGATAAAGCCTTGCGCGCCTTCTTCCGGGAGCCAGTTAAACCCCGGCGCATCATTGAGCACCGTGTCGCCGTCCGCCGGAGCCGGATGAAGAACATCCGCTGCGATCACAGGGTTCTCACCCAGGTAAAGATAATCACTTTGTGCTTCCCTGCCCCAGGCAGCGAGTCCTGCGAAAAAAAACGCCGCCGGCACGGCGAATCCGCTGATTAATGCAAGAGGCTTGAAAGAGGTATATTTAAGCTTCATTTCCAACCTCATTAAAAAAGTAATGAAGAAAAGCTTGGCTAAAGAGATCTCTCTTAAGCCAGATATTATCTGAAATAATCTCTCTGGATTTATTCTTTTGGAGTGGTCTTTTCCTCAAGGGTCGTTTCCTTGATTTCATCATAGTGCCGGTCGTAGAAAGCCATCAGTTTTGGAGTAAGCAGACTGCAGCGGCGATATTGTCCGGCTTCGAGCTCCCCGATGCGCCTGACCAGACTGACTGCTGTTCTCGTAGATTCCAGGTGTTTGCATTCGTGTACCGTATTCTTGCAGACAATAATTGTGGGACTTTTGAATCCGGTAAAGGGATAAGGGCAGGCGGAGTTATAGGGGCATTCCTTGACTAAGTAATCCATCTCATGGTAAAAGTCAAAAATATCTTTGAGGTTGAGCCCGATAGTCAGGCATTTGACCGCTGCTTCATTAAGCTCTTTGTCCATTGCCCGGACATTCAATTCATCCACGGTTTGACGGATCAATTGAAGCTCGCGAAACAGGCCGCTTTGCCTCTGGAGAAAAGCATCGGCCACCATCACGATATTGGCCATGGTATCCGGCCACCTGGTGCCGTTGATAAAGTCCTTTCTTCCGAGATAATATTCACAGAGCAGGCGGATGGCATCGAGGATGTCAAAACCGATATCAATACTTCCCAAGGTAAAGTAGCCCTTATGGTTAGCTTCCCAGTATCTCCTCGATTGTTCCTCTTGCGGAAAATCCAGCACACGCTCCATTTGGCTCAAGGAGCCGAAATTATGAAACAACCCGACCTTGGCCAGATCGATAAGCTTGGCTCTATTGCCTTGAAAAACGTTTGAATAGCGCACTGATGACGCCATTGCCAGACAAAAGAGGACCACATTAATGGAATGGTCGAAAAATAATAACGACCTTTTCGCGGTTGAAGATTCGCAAAGGAAATATAGATAATAAACGGTCAGGGCCACTTTTTCTTCTGAAAGAAGATCTTGAATAAAGTCTTCAATGTTTATGTTGACTCCCTTAAACAGCTCGCGGTATTCCTTAATACTCTGATTCCTCTTAAATATCCGGATCATATTCGAAGTTATTTCTTTGCTGAATGACTGGATAAGTTTCTGGCTCCGCTTGATTTTGAAAATAAAATCCAGATCGGGATTATCTTTCCGGAACAGGATAAGCCGGGCTACCACTTCAGGAGAAATCCGGGTCCCTTTAGTATAAAGGACCATCCCGGTTCCGGTCTTGAGATCTTCGCCTAATTCCAGGCCTTCCAAAAAAATCTCCGGATATTTTGGCTTATACCGCGAAAACTGCACGATAGGAACTACGCCATGTACAATAATGAAGTCTTTTTCCACAGGAAAAAAATCTACCGTATTCATCGCCAAAGCCTGTCGAAATTAAATTTTACAATGTAAATAGTTCGAGAAAAATCCATTAAGCAAATTAAATATAAAACGAATGGCAAGTAAAAACTATATGAATCAAACCCTGATTTTTCAGAGGCAAAAGAAGCAGGTCAACAATAAAGCAGAGAGAATATCCCGGGGCCGGACCCTTTTCACCGCTTGACCACCCCGTTCCAGCGAGCTTTGTAAAGATGCTCCCCCGGCAAATAGAGGGTATGCTCCGGATGAAGAAAATGTACATTCTGCGCCCACCAGTTCTCACCCTCGGCTTCGATCCAGGCCAGTTGTCCGGTTGAAGGATTAACTGAAATGCATTTCACACCGCGCTTATCTGCCAGGTCCGGGTGAAGCTTGAAACTTCGCTTGTCACGGTCAAAAAGCCAGCAGTGGCGGCTCGTGCTTACAGAAAGCCACGCCGTTCCCGGCACCGGATAGAGGTCGTGGCCCCCTCCCTCGGGAAGCTCGATTATCCAGACTCTCTGAAGGGCAGGATGATCCGTATCCCAATCTTTGAGCTTATATGCCCTGAGATCCTGATCTGCGAGCGCCCAGAGGATCTGTCTTTTTTCATCCCAGACAGCACCGTGTCCCCAGGGCAACTCGGCGCTAGTGAGCTCTTTTCCCGGCACATCGAGGTCGAACACAATCAGGCGGTCTCCCCGGCCCCCGGGTTTATGGGATGCGGCCACAGCCAGACGGTTTCCGGGAAGGAGCTCCGCAGAGTGCGCATTGTCGGCTTTCCCGTAGAACAGGACTTTTCCTGTCTCGCGCTCAAGAAGGGCCACTCCGCCGCCCGAGGAAGTGACAATCAGCTTTCGCCCTCTGTCAGCGGGTTTGCATTCATCCGTGGTCTCGAACATTGATTTCATGGAATCGGGCAGCTCCTCCCGCTCGACCGCTTTCCAGCTCCAAACCTTCACCGGGCCGCCCGGGCCGCTCAAATTCAGCACAAACACCTCATCCCAGCCGCAGAGGATAAGCTCGTCCGCATTTTCGAACGCGGATTGTATCTCCCCTCGTGCCCCGGCTGGATCCCCGCCTCCCCCTGAAACAGTCGAGAACCTAAAAACCGCAAGTCCGATAATGACCAGAAACACTCCGATTATCCGATGCATAGCCGGATCACCTCTTTTCAATATGGGTTATCGATAGACCTTCTAGTCCGGATTATTCACAAATTTGCCGGATGATTTGCTTAAGATATTATCGGTTTTCACGTTAACTGAATCTCTTCTAAAATCCCCCCTGGCCCCCCTTCGAAAAAGGGGGATCGAGGGGGATTTGCAAGAAAATACTCCCCAAGCGGAATTTTATAAATAATCCGGGCTAGAATTTCTTTAAGATACGGAGACAGAATATCTTTTACCGCAGCTATCGCTTTCGTTCGAGAGCCCGGGCCTAAAGACCGTACAAGGCTCCGAATTTTACGTTAAGGTAATCAAGGAGCTGCCCGGTGCCCGGCTGTGCTCCGGTGACTCTTTCTACCAGCTCCCCTGCCCGGTAGCGCATACCCTGGGAGTGGATGTTCCCTCGCAGCCAGTCAGCCAGGGGTCTGAAAATCCCCCGGGCCATGAGGTTTTCAAGCTCCGGGATGTCCCGGCTTGCGCTGGAGAAAAATTGCGCGGCGTAAAGATTTCCCAGGCAATAGGTCGGGAAGTAGCCGAAAAGTCCGTCGGACCAGTGGGTGTCCTGCAGGCAGCCCCGGCTGTCATCCGGCACCTCAAGGCCCAGAAGCTTTTTGAATCGCTCGTTCCAGGCACCGGGAACCTCTGAGGGAGAAAGCGCGCCTGAGATAAGCTCACGCTCCAGCTCAAACCTGAGGATGATATGGAGATTGTAGGTCACCTCATCGGCTTGGGTCCGGATATAAGAGGGCTTTACCTCGTTGACCGCCTGCAGGAACTGTTCGAGACCCACATCTCCCAGAGCCTCTTGGAAAACCCCCTGTGCCCTGGGGAAAAAATGCTCCCAGAAAGGCCTGCTGTGGCCGACAAAGTTCTCCCACATCCTGGACTGGGATTCGTGGATACCCAGCGATACAGCTTCACCCATCGGCGTGCCGAACTGATCCGGATCGAGGCCCTGACTGTATATACCGTGGCCGGCCTCGTGGAGAATCCCGAAAAAAGCCTGGCTGAAATCCTGCTGGTCATAACGGGTAGTTATCCTGGTATCTCCCGGCCCGATAGTCATGCAGAAAGGATGGACAACCTTATCCAGCCGCCCGCCGCTGAAATCGAAACCGATAGCCGCTGCAGCCATCTCGCCGAAAACCCGCTGGCGCCCGGCTGGAAATTCCCGCCTGAGGAACGAGGTATCAGGCTGGCGGGCCGCCCCCACGATTTTTTCGATGAGCGGGACCAGTCCCTGGCGCAGTTGGTCGAACAGACACGTCAGGCGCGACTCTTTCTCGCCCGGCTCGAATTCATCCAGAAGCGCGTCATAAGGCGAGCTCTCAAACTCAAGGGCCTTAGCTTCCTCGCGTTTCAAAGCCACAATCTTCTCCAGCCAGGGCTCGAACAAACCAAAGCTCGACCTTTTGCGGGCCTCGATCCACGCCGAATGGGCCAGCACTGTGGTACGGGCCAGTTCCTGCACCAGTCGCCCGGGCAGTTTGGTTTTCCGGTCGTATTTGCGTCGGATCTCACGGATATTGACCGCTTCCGGCGTCCGGGGATCGGCTTTAAAACCGCTTTCCTCGCACAGGGATAGGAGTTCTCCCACCTCCGGGGCTGTCAGCCGCTCATGGGCCAGTGCCGCCATGAGCGCCATCTGCTCGGCGCGATGCCCCACGCCGCGGGCGGGCATGAAAGTCTCCTGGTCCCACTGCAGCAGCGAGGAGCAGGACTCAAGCAGCGCCGCCTCCTTATAGTGCTCGATCAGCCGATGGTAGTTATCAGGAATTCTGTTCATTTCTGGTGGTATCTTTCGAAAAAGAAGTTTCAGGGAGATGGGGCGCCGCCGCCCTGCAATCTTCCCCATTATCCACCTTTAAAGGCCCGGACCGGGGTGGTCTCAAAGAAAACTTTAACTAACTGCCCTGCAGCAAGCTGCCAGGTAGCAAAAGGTTAAATCTGATTTATCTCATCCCTGCCCCGTGGGCGAACACATGGGTTCGCCCCTACAACTCACCCGGGGCGAGTTACCCCTAAGCAGAGCTTCAAGGAATTCTTTTCGATTAAATGTACATTATCCTGGCCGGCTCTCTTTACTAGTCAGTGTCAGGCCGGCCGTAAAATACGCTCCCGCCGAAAGTGGTCAGATATATCATTTCCGGGTTGTGCTGATCCACAATCACCCGGTGTCCCCAGTAGAAATCGTAGCCCTTGATTTTTTTCCAGCTCCTGCCGTAATCGTCGCTGCGGTAAGCGGCATTGTTGAAAGTATTGATATACAGACGTCCCGGATGTTTCTGATCAACAGCCAGGCCATAGACATAAGCCTTTTTGTCGAAAATCGACTTCCAGCTCTTACCGGAATCCTCGGAAACGAATACCCCTCCATTCACCTGGATGATATGCTCTGAGCCCATTCCCTCCGGGTATCCGTCGTATCGGGAGCCATAAATATCGCCTAGCTTCAGGTCGGCCCAGCAGCTCAGGTAGAGGCGCCCGGGGTTTTGCGGATCCGGGGTCAGGGAATTAGGGAACCGCGCCCCATCCGGCAGGTCCAGCTTCTCCCAGGTCTCTGCCTGGTCTGCTGAGCGGTACACCCCCCCGTCCACCATCTCGCGACCCGCAGAGATCGATCCGGTTTTATCCGGCGTAACGACCAGGTAAAGAGCGCGGTCAGCGGCCAGAGTGATTTCCCAGGCCAGGGGATTGTCGCGCAGCCCCTGGTTCTTTTTCTCCCACGACTTCCCGTCATCCACGCTCCTGAAAACGCCTTTGCCGTAAACCGATATATAAAGGGTGCGGCTGTTCGGCGGGGATTCGGGATCAAGCGCAATGCAGGTGGTGGGAGAATTTTTCGGCAGGCCGTCACTGGATACTTTCCAGCTCTTTCCGCTGTCAACAGAGACACACACTCCGCCGACAGCCCTGTTTTGCCAGCCCGGCATTCTGATCATCTTAAATCGCGGAATATCGTGCCATGAAGACCAGACCGACCAGAGCTTATCCTTGATTTCCGGATCGAACTGCATCCAGTAGCAGGTATTATCCCAGGCCGGCGGCACGCCATCCACTGAGCGGAACCAGGATTGGCCGCTGTTGAAGGAATGGAAATAACCGATATCAGTATAGCTGATCGCAAGATGTTCGGTGTTGAAAGGATCGAAATGCACTCCGTAGGAGGTGGTCACATCCATACCCCGGCTGCGCACTGAGCCATCCGGAAGGCGCTCAGAGTAGACCTCGAACCAGCTCTTCCCTCCATCGACCGTTTTCATAACCCGGTACCAGTCTGTAAACAAGGCGATCTCCGGGCTGCCGGGAAAAA
>Ga0307380_10008550_pt1 | contig 13111 bp, 11 predicted proteins | sample UN3MG_FD_202239 | JGI IMG/M metagenome (GOLD analysis project Ga0307380, IMG submission 202239) | Soil microbial communities from Risofladan, Vaasa, Finland - UN-3 | ecosystem: Environmental > Terrestrial > Soil > Coastal area > Acid sulfate soil | place: Finland: Risofladan, Vaasa | collected... | reverse complement strand
TCTTTAAACTATCAGAGATTTGAGAACTAATTGAAATGGAGCCCTCACTAATTCGATATCCTCGAAAATTAAAACTTATAAGGGAATAGCCTAAATCTAAAATATATTCATACTTTCTTGCAATCTCTGTTAATGTAAATAACTCTGAAAATCCATGGAAATATATCACTAAAGGATAAGGTTTTTTAAATCTTTCTGCGGGAAAATATAATACTCCTCGAAAGATTTGCCCTTCATTATTAATTTGAACTTCAGATACTTCATATTCACCGTCAAATATTTTGTTTTTAAATTCCAAAAAATAATCAGCTTATATTTGGTTAGGTTTGGTTATGACTTATTCCGTTTATTATTTCCTGCTTTTTCCGTTCAATCCACTCCACATCGGGATTTAAAGAAAAATCTAAATATTCTAAAGTCTCATCGATAGACTCAATCTCTTCTGATCTTAATAAGTTTTCTTCGGTAAAAAACAGAAGAAGGAACTTGCATTGCCTAAATAATTCCCCTTTTATATATATATTTGTGGTTCCGTTTTCTAATTTAAGTGTTATGTATTTATTTACTGTGAATTCAAGCATATACTTTAGTTGGTGTAATTTATCTTTCTTCTATAAATTTAATCACCGTTAGTTTATTTAAATGTACAGTATTAATAGTAGATAACTTGCAAAATTATAATATATTAGATACTTAGGTAGTTGGAGGAGGAAAAACTTTTTAGAAGATTATCATACTCACAATCAAATGTGTCATCACGCAGTTGGCTCGATTGAGGATTATATTAAACATGCTATCGATAAGAAGTTAGATCTTATTGGAATTAGTGATCATTTCCCATATGAATATCTTAAGAGCAGTTCTATCTTAATAGAAGAAGTTCCATATCAAGAATATGCTATGAGCTTAAATGAAGTTGATTTATACCTCTCAACTATCCAAAATTTAAAGGAGATATATAAAAATAAAATTCAGTTAAGAGTAGCATTTGAGGTCGATTATTTTAAAAGTCAGGAGAGTTTTTTAAATTTACAGATCAAGAATAGATTGAATAATTTAGACTATATCTTAGGTTCGGCTCATATATTGCATGGAAAATCAAAATTATTTGCTGTTGATGATAGAAGATTTTTAAATATGTATAAAGAATTCGATAGTATTGATAATATCTATCTGGAATATTATCATAAATTGCAGGACATGATCAACTCAGAAGAATTTGACTTTGATATTGTCAGTCATTTTGATTTACCAAAAAAGTATAAAAAAAGAGCAATAGACAAAGAATTGGTTATGAATGAAGCAATTAAAACTCTTGAGCTTGTTAAAAGAAGAGATTTAACAATTGAAATTAATACGGGGGGATTAAGAAAAGAAATAAAGGAACAATACCCTAGTTTTGAAATTATCGAAAAAATGTATGAATTAGATATTCCAATTCTCTTAGGATCAGATGCTCATCATCCTAATGAATTAGGGTACAAATTTAATAAAATGATAAAATTGGTAAGCAAGATAGGCTATACTAAATTAGCTCATTTTTATAAAAGAAAAAAAACGTTTATAGAAATATCATAAATTTTAAGGTTGCGATTACTAATATCTAAAAAGAAAAGTTTAATAGAGATTTGGGTTTCACCTTTGAAAGGTGCTGTTTTTCAAACCTTAATGATAAATGTGTAAAAGAAAAATGTCCGATATTCTAAATTCTATACTTTTCTACTCTGGATCCAGCCATCAGTGGCTAAAGAACTGAATAATGTGATATGTCTCGGGTCTCTTGTATGGAATACGAGATTATTCTCATCAGAGCTACCAATTGCGGCAAAAAATAATTCTTCTCCATCCCTAGTTATGACATATCTATCTTTTCTTTCGTAATTTCTAAGGGAAATATTATCTAAACTTTCAAATTCCTCCAGTAGTTCACTATGCTCCTCAATTCCGGGATTAATTGAACAAGCAATCTTCATACTAACAGAAGATCTAAGCTCATATAAATAGAGTTCCTGCAAATCTTCAATACTAGGAACAACAATGGTAACATTCGCGATAGCATTTTCTAATAAAGCTTTCATTTTTTCTAGAATCTCAGATTTTTTAATCTGAGTGTTTGTAAAATCTATGATTTTTACTTCTTTAGAACTAGTTTGAGCATTTTTTAGTTTCTCATTTTCTAATTCTAAGCCTTCTAAATCTTCATCCGCTTTAGCTAATTCCTCATTTAAAATTTCAATCTCTTTCTGAAGCTGAGTAATTGTTTCATCTTTATCTTTTAAAAAATTTGAATCAACCGTAGAAGAATTTAATTTTTTGATTTCTTCTTCTTTTAATTCAATAGTTTTTTCTAAAGTTTTAGTTTCTTCATCCTTTGTTTTTATTGTCTTCTCAAGAGTTTTGATTTGCTCATCTTTTAGCTTTAAAGAATTCTCAAGTGTTTTTACTTGCTCATCTTTTAATTTTATAAGATTATCCTTAGTTTCTAATTGCTTTTTTATTTCGTAATCCATTATAACAAGATCACAATATTATTTATTTATAATTTTTACTATAATGATTAAAATTTAAATAGTTATTATTTCTAAATCTTTTATATCATTTTCTTTCGAATTAATTTGATTTATACATAAAGAGATTGCATCAGCCATTCCAGTAGGTTTTGATTGTTCAACAAAAATTATTTCAAAACCTTTTATCTTTAATAATTCATTCTAAACAAGTTCCTTTTTATAGCCAACCAAAACACAGAATTTAATAAATCCAGAATTCTTGAAGCTTTTTATAATATGTGAAACTATTGGGATATCCGTTATTTCTATTATTGGTTTTGGAATTCGATAAGAGAGTGGTCTTAATCTTGTAGCATAACCACCTGTTAAAATAATTACATAAATACTTGATTTCATCTTTAATCATTAAACATTCTAATGGTACTCGTTCATATTTTTTTATTATTATTAAATAATTAGAATATCTTTTTATTTTCAGATATACAATATTCTTCCATGGAAAAGCAAGAAAAAATAATCGAAGAATTAGAATCAGATGTATCTGAAATAATAGAAAAAGAGCTTGATTCAGCACCAGCTATTCTGGGTATCAATGTTGGAACCGCTGAGGGAACAAAAATAGCAAGCAAATTCAAAAAAGAAGTTAAAATGACAATGGGTGAAATCACAGCAGCAAACAGTAGCCTTGTTTATCTTTCATCTAAAATGTTAAGAGATTCACTAAATCAAGATGTTTCTTATAACTTAATTATTGGTAAAACCAAAATTGTCCTCTCCATATTAACAGAAAATATTACAATGATAACCTATTTAAATAGAGAATTAGCTGAACTTGAAGGGTTAGATTCATTTATTCATAGACTACAAAAATTAAGCCTACAAATAACTGCTATTGCAGAGACATCAGATATTCTTAAAGAAGAAATATTTAAAGGCTTGAAAAGAGCGATACCAAATACTCTAGTGATAGCGATTATTACAAAAGATGGATTACCAATTAAGATACAATCAACTATGCCTGAACCAATTCTTTCAGCTATGGTTGCTGCATTATATAATTTATCTGGAGTATTACTAGAAAGTCATATGGAATACTCTATTATAGGAGGGGAAAATGGTTCTGTTATAATCCACGATTTAGATGAAAATAGGGTCTTGGCACTTGCAGTTCCAGAATCTGATGAGAGGAAACTAGGATCTTACATCGCAAAAATTAAAGCTATCATCCAATAATTCTCTTAATTCTGTTTATAATCTTTTTCGCTCCATTATAGGATTTAGAGTATTTTTTTGCCACATATAAGACAGTACATAAAGGTTCACCTCTTAAAACATCTTTAGTCGGCTCAGTTTTATCATGCACAAATTCAAGGTTATTTACTTTTTGTAAAATACTTTTTTCTATATTTTTTGGAGCAAAAAATACTAATTTTGTGGCAAAGCTTTTAGGCCTCGCAGATTTAATCACTTTTTTAATATCTTCCCATTTATTGGGTATAAAGCATTTTATATGTAGATCTAAGAGGTCCAACTCCAGAACAGTTTCTGAAGCTCTAATTGAGCCAGGAATTCGTGGATTACATTCCATCAAATAAGGATGATTATCTTTTAAAACAAAATCAAACCCATTAATCCCATGTAAACCTAATTCTTTTGTTAAAATTTTTGAAATCTCAGATATGATTTTTTCTTGATCAGCTGATAATCCAGCAGGAACGATATTGCCACAATATATAAAATCCTTAGGAGCATTAAGAAACTTTTTTCCGATAATTTGACGATTAATAGTAATTATTTCACTCTCTTTTCCATCTGAAATCACTGTGCAACTAACAGGAATTCCTTCAACATATTCTTGAACTAACCATTCTGATGATACAAACAATTTATTTTCTAAAATTTTTATTTGAGAAATTAGACCCGCTTCATCCTTAATTTTATAAACATTCATACCACCAGCACTTCTTTTTTTTTTTAAAACAATGGGAAAGTCCAAATTATTTCTTTTTAGGTCAAAATTCTCAAAAGAATAATATTTTGGCACTTTATAACCTTGAGAGTTCAAATAATTAAATAAATATTCAATATCTCTTGATTTCTCTATCGTTTTTAATCTATTATTAACACTAATCGTATTAAAATTCTTAATCTCATAAGATATCAATTTTCTTCCTTCGTATTCATCATCTAAGCCACTCCCAATTAATAAAAACTTTACATCTCGATGTTTACGGTGTAACCTTAATGCAAAATCAACTAGAAATTTACTATACTTATCTTTTAATGAGTTATAATTAACACTGATTTGTTTTACAACAATAAGGTTGTCTTCTACATATGGATAAAGATCCAAATCGCCAAAAAAATCTACAGCATATACATCATATCCTGCTTTCTTTAAGGAATAAGCTAATGGTCGTATATTAAATCCAACAACTAGGACTGAATTTGAATTTTCCACCATTATAGATTAAATAAAATTGAAACTTTAAAGCAATTTTTAATAATTATAGCATTTTTTTCAATTCTAAGATTAAAGATTTAGGACCATACTTATTAAATTTAAAAATTTCAGCATTCCCATATTTTTTAAAATTCCTTTTAATTTTATCTGCCGAATATGTGTGTACTCCAAGAGCATGTGTTGCATAAGATTTTCTTGGTTCTAGAACTACCAAATGTATTTTTTGTTTTGATAATTTTTTTGTTAATTCTTTTAATTCATGTGTAATTAAAGTATAATCTGTTTCGATTTGGGCAATTAAGTCAGGATATTTAACTGATATATTAGCTCCACAATCAGATAAAATGAAAACTACTGGAACTGATTGCCGATTTTTTAGTTGCTCGATTTTAATAAGTTCTGAAACTTTTTTCAATCCCGCAGCCATAGGAGTATAAGACTTTCCTTCTACCTTTTTCAATTTATTTACTGCCATCTTAAAATTTACTGTAGGTTTTTGTAAAACAACAGCATCCTTACCTCGAAATATAATTAGAGCTATTTTATCTCTCTTTCTATATCCTTCTTGGTGTAGAGATAATATTACATCGGTCATTTGCTTTATTACGTAGTACATCGAGGCTGAACTATCTAGTACGAAAAACAAAACCAATGGAGCACGATATTCATAGATTTTATCCATCAGATCATACTTATTAAAGTGTATGGGAAAATCTATTTCAGTTTCATTATACTCAGTATTTTTTAAATAATTCCTAATTGTGGCATCTAAAGCGATACTTTTAGGTTCTTCACGACTAGGTGTCCTGTATGATACATACCTTCCTTTTTGAGAAGAAGATATTTTAATTCGTCGCCCTATTCCTCTTCCACCATAATCTGTAATTTTTCTATCTTTTCTAATACTATCTAGAATTGAAGTCATTTTTTTTTCCATTTTATAGATAAAAGGCATAGTTCCATTTTTAACTTGGAAAAATTTGATATCATCATCATATGGAATGTTTTTTACTTTCCAGCCCCCCGCCGGTTTAGGATTTCTTTTTTTATCATCGGGATATTTTGGTGGAGGTAATTTTTGTTCTCTAGTTTCAGGAATATCAACTTTATCTGGATCGACAGATTGACGTTTAAACTCTTTTTGATGTTCGTCTGAATGCTTTAAAGGACCTTCTGTTTCTCTATTAGGTTGGAGTACTTTTGTATTTTCATATGCTTCTCTTATTTTGCCATATACTTCAGCTATTTTCGCTTTAATTTCTACTGGCGTCATTTCATAATGAAGTGATTGAATTCTATGTTCGAATACTAAATCCATAGCTACATTAAGATCTTCTTCAACTATATCCTTTCTACTATTTAAAGCAGCATGAGCTCTCGCACATCGAATAAAAGTAATATCTGCTCTTTGAGAAAAGATCTCTAACTCATTTACAATTTTAGACACAAATTCATATACTGTACTTGGGATTTGAACTTCCTTTAAAATATCACGAGCATTAAGGATTTGTTGTCTTAATTTTTCTTGTTCTTCTTCAAAATTTTTAATAAATTCTTTTGGATGATCATCAAATTCTATAACCCTTTTAGTTATTTCTGCTCTTAATTCTGAATCTCTAGGGGCTTTAATTCTAACTTCTAATCCCAAACGATCTGCTATTTGTGGCCTTAAATCACCCTCTTCTGGGTTCATTGAACCAACCAGAACGAATCTTGAAGGATGTGATATAGAGATTCCTTCTCTTTCTATGATATTTACACCTGAAGCTGCAGAATCTAGAAGGACATCAACAATGTGATCTTGGAGTAGATTAATTTCATCTACATATAGAATACCTCGGTTTGCTTTAGCAAGTAACCCAGGATGCAAGGCTCTAATCCCTTCAGTTAACACTTTGTCGATGGATAAACTTCCACACACCATATCTTCTGTGACTCCTAAGGGTAAATTAACGAGCCACATATCCCTGAATTCTGTTTTGATTTGGTTTTTTTCCTTTTTTTCTATACAATTTTGGCATAAATCATCTATATCTGAATTAGGGTCACATGAGAATTCACAAGCAGTAATAACTTCAATTTGGGGCATCAGTTCCACGAGAGACCTTACAGCGGTGCTTTTTCCAGTACCTTGTTGACCAGTTAACAGAATACCGCCTATTTGAGGATCGATAACGTTTAAGATTAAACCCATTTTCATTTTTTCTTGACCAAGAATAGCTGTAAAAGGAAAATTGATTTTTTTCATGATAATGACTATATTTCAAAAATTCTCTGATATTTTTTTTTAAAAAAATCGTATAATTAATCAAGAAAAAGCGTAATCAAATAAAAATTTATCAAGACGAAAAATAAGATGAAAATTATTAGAGTTAAAATTTCTTTTTTAGCTGTTTTAATCTATTATCTAATCCAAGAACATGCTCATCCCATTTGTTTATTATGGTCTTAATTTGTGGAATTACTGTTTCTCTTTCTTTATATTCTAAATAATTGATGAATTCCTTAATATTTTCGATCTTTAGAATTGTTTCAGCTATATATTTCCTAATTTCATTGCTTTGATTTTCTATAACTTCTGGAATCCTTTGCTTTTCACCACGATGGGTCAATGTAGTTAAATATTCCTCAGTACCAAGGAACATTGAATTCAGTTGAGTTATTCGATCGTCGACAAATTTTTCATATGTTTGCGGAACATTATCTTTTGGGAAAAAAATAGTTACATCGACTATAAATTTCTGAGTTTGAGTAATTAACTGTTCCATCCTTTCATATCCCTCAATTTTATAATCTGCGGTGTGGTACGATGCTTCAATACCAGAATCAATATTGTCTAGTCTAAATATTTTAAAACCAGGGTCATTTTTTAATTGTTTATCTGGATCTCCTTTTTTATCAGCGACTTCAATTTGTCGAATTAATCTCATAGGATTAAACACCAAAGAAATTGCAAGTGGATTATTTTGTTGATAAGAAAGCGTAGTGCGAATATCAATATGAGACATCATTACTTTGAAACCGGGATGAGAATGCCACCATCCTATTGTAAAGTCTCCTCGTGCAAATGCTTCATCATCAATAATACTGAGAGCAATATAATCCTCATCAGACCATTTATATTGATCAATTACTGCATCTTTATCTAATTCTTGATGCATAATTGGATAAGCTTCTGTAACTATTGTATCATCACCCTCATTCTTTCCTATAAAAATTCCGCTAACTTCTAACCACTCATCTTTAGGAATACGTGAATTGGCAAATCTGACAGCAGCAGCTACTACTGTTAAATAAACTTGTTTGGGAATAATTACGACCATTATTAAAACTCAATTTGATTTTAATATTTTCAGAAAAATGGTTTTTACGAATTAATACGACTTCATGTATTTATGTTTTTTTAATCACTATATTTCTAAAAAAAATTTTTAATTTTAAGACAAATTTTTACTATAAATAAAAAATAATTTAAATTCGAAATTTATCATTATAATATTACTGATCTCATATAATTTATGGAAAAAAAGTGATTTGAAGTGACAGAGAGAGGATTCGAACCATTAACGAGCCAGCTTGGTGTACCTGGAACGTCTTACAGACTACAATTAGGATTAATTAATGAGAAATGGGCTGTTCGTATGTTAAAGGGACAAGATATTATTGATTCTTATGTTTTTAAAGATGAAGATGTCGAAGGCGATTTTCCAAACCAAAATCTTATTGTAGGTTGGGTTCTTAGGACTGTAGCAATCCCTAATATTAATCCCCATCAAGTAATGAAAACAACTCAAGCTCTTGTAAAACAAGCTCTAAAGAAGAGAGAAGATAGAAAGGTAGTTGCTCCCATTTCAGAAACTAAAGAAATAGAATTGGAAAGAGTTCCTGAAAGTGAATTAAAAAGACCCAAGGTTCAAGGATGGGTAAAAACAGAAGGTACTAAAACGCAAGAAGAACTTGAGGAAGAACGAAGACAAGCTTTTAAAGAAAGAGTGAGGGCAAGACAAGATGTACCTACTAGTTCTGCCTCATCTGCAACAACTCTTAAAACAAAAAGACAGTTACCTTCAATACCAAAAGAAGGTGTTGAGGAAGAAGCACCAATAGGAACAGAAGGTTCTTTTTGTCCACATTGTGGTAAAGACTTAGGTTTCAGATTCTGTCCTTTCTGTGGTAAGCCATTGCCTCATGTTTAATGATTTAATAAATTAGTATTAATTCTGATTTTATTTTTTATTCGATTTAATAATCATAAGAGAATAAGGAAAGAAAATTAAGGTTTACTCTGAAAAAGAAAACAGAAAACAGAATAAATTAAAAGATCAGATTTAATTTTCAATTTTTTATTCAAATATTTAAAGACAATTAAATTATATATAGATCATTAACAAACTAAATCTAAATCATAAATCGTGATTAACATTGACTTCTGAAAAAACTGTTATAATTAAACCAGAAGCTTATTATAAAATGCTTCTACATGTCCTTCGTTTTGGAAATAAAGCAAGAGATAAAAAGCAGTACCGTGAAGTAATGGGTATACTTATAGGGTCCTTAGGTGAAGGTGAACCTGATAAGAAGGGAATTAGAAATGTTATAATTGAAGATGCTGTTCCCATTTCACATGGTGGTGCGATAGAAGTTGCATTTGCCCCAGAAGATTATGTCACATTTTCTATGGCTGATGCTGCTTATGCTGAAAAAAACTGGTTTAGTTGTGGGTGGTATCATTCTCACCCGGGATTGGATATTTTCTTTTCTTCAACAGATATCCGCAATCAACTTGGTTGGCAGACTCCAAACCCTAGCGCACTAGGAATTGTTTTTGACCATGTTTATTTAGAAAAACCAGGAGATTTAGGATTTCGTACATTTCGATTAGATAATCCTGCTAAAGGTCAAATGTCAGGTTATCATGAGGTAAAAGCAACTGTAGTACCTCCTGATAGTATTGAATTTTATGTAAAATTAATCGATTTAATAAATAGTGTTCACTCAAAAGAACCGCCCATACTAGAAATTAATGAAATGCCCGATTTCTTTGGAGATATTGCATTTCCAAGTGAAAGTCAAATTTTGGCAAAGAAACCAGAATTGGATTCTACAAAGATCTTATCTGAACTCAATATACAATTTACAAAGTTCTTAGAAGTTGTTATTGCACCATTTATCATATTTCTTAATTCTTGGAGTGAAAATTTGATAAATACTTCTGTTAAGAATAATCTCCAAATAAGAAAAGATGTGATTACAATAAAAGACAAGTTAAGCGAGGGGATTTCTGATCTTCAAAAAAATTTTAAATTTTCTTTAAAGGAAAAATTAAATGAATTGGACATGTACATTGATGATAAATTTGAAGAATTTGATTCTGATCAAAAATACTTTAAAGATCTGTTTGATAATATCAAGACTGAACTTAATGAACAATTTAAATTAATGGTTGAAGAAAAATTAAAGGAAAATGTTAATAATATTGTAAATCAATTTAATAACCAAATAGATAAATTAACTAAGATAAATAAATTAGGTCTAGAATCCTCTAAAAGTTTGGATGAGCAACGTAGTATTATAGAAAATTTATCTAAAACCCTCAATTCAATAGAAAACATAATTTCAGAAAAATTTGACAATATAATAGAAGATTTATCTGGAGTATTCACAAAAAATATTAATAAAATTATAGGGAGTTTTATCAATTTAAATAGAGAATCTAAGAGCTTTCTATCAGATCTAAAAGCTGCTATAATATTATTAGAGAGCTCAAAAACACCATTACAAAACAAAATTGATGCCCAAAAAGTTGAAATCAAGGCACTTCAAAAAGATCTCACAGATATAAGAAAAGAAAAGCAAGATTTATTAGAAAAGGTAAAAAACTTAGAAAAAGGAGAGGGTTGAGTGAAAATGGTTGAAAAAAAATCTAATCAAACTATGGATCAAAAAAATTTTGATGGTTCAAGTAAATCTGAAAAGGGAGATTTATTTATTAAGAAGGAAGCTTTTAGAAACATGCTTACTCATGTTCTACGTTTTGGTAGTGATAAATTAGAACAAAGCATAGAAGTAATGGGAATCTGTATAGGAAAATATGATACTATCGAAGAAAAAGTCATTGTAGAAAATGCCGTTCCTCTAATTCATGGAGATAAAGCAGAAATTGGATTTGATAAGGATGCTTATGATATATTTACTGAGATTGGTAAAAAATATTCATCTACTTTAATAGGATATTACCATTCTCACCCTTCTTGGGGTTTGTATCTCAGTGAGAGTGATATAGTAAATTTACAATATTTCCAAAAAGAAGAATTTCCTTATGGTTTTAGCATAGTGTTTGACCATACACTCATGGGGAAGAATGGGAATCTTGGATTTGAAATTTATAGATTAGATGATTACATTAAAGCTGATAAATATCATACGATACCATTTAAAATTGAAATACCAAACTCATTAGAGTATTTTAAGTGGGTTCAAAAATTTTCAGAGGATTTTCAGAAAAAAGATCCTATTCTTATTAAGGAAATAAATGAATTTGTTGAACAACCTCTTGGAGAATTACAAGAAATTCCAAAAACAGAAGAAACACAGACAATTGAAGAAGAAATTGTAGATTATCCTGAATTAACCTCAATCGCTTTAGGCTTTCAACATGGAACAGAAAAACTCTCAGAAATGTTTATGAATATTCGCAAAACTCAAATTGGAGATTGGATTAAAGATGTGAATCAAGGAACCTCTAAAGGAACTGAATATATTAGTAAATCAGTAAATAAAATGAAGGAAGCAATATCATCTGGAATAAATAAAGTTGCCAATTGGTTCAATATGACATTGAATGAAACGGGAACTGAGTTTAAAAAAAGTGTATCCAACTATGTTGATACTCGAGTTGAAAATAATAAAGAATTCATTACAGAGATCTCTACTGCTAAGAACAATCTTATTGATAGTCTAAACGCTCTCATCGAAGATCAAATATTGAATATTAAAAATGAGATGGAACTGGTAGGTAGTTCTATATCTGGAAAGGTTGAAGAAACTATGCAAATAAATTCACAAATCGAAGAATTAATAAAAAATCTTCAGTCAGAATTAATAATTACAAATAATCAAGAAAATTCTTTAGCCCAAAATATTGAAAAAAGATTTGAAAATTCTATTACTTCATTTCGAACAAATCTTGATGACAAAATCGAAAAAATGAACACGGAGTTGGAACCATTCAAAGAATTTAACTCAGAAATAAAGGTTTTACTTGAGAAACTTCAAAAAACAATTACTAGCTTTCGAAATTTAGGTGAAAGGTAAACTCAAAAGAATTCTAAACTCGAAACCTTAGAGATATGTAACTTATATTTCGGTATATTAGTATTAAGCCTTTTTAATTCATTTAATTTAGCTATTTTACTTAGAATTCTTCCAATTTTATCAACCTTTATATTTATGCCGTAATTTTCTTTTAAAACTGAATTAATCTTATAAGAAGATAAAATCACTGTTTGAGATACATTTTTCTCGGCAAGCAATTCAATAGCTTTTTTGATTAACTTTAACAGACTTTCTCTGTTTTCAAGTTTTCGTTCCATTTTCACAATACTAAAATGCATTAAGTATATTTAAATTTATATTAGAATATTTTTAAAATTTGTATATAAAACTTATACTTTACTAAATATAGTATCTTTAGTTTTCAATTTTATATTCAATTAGGTTTATATGAATAAAAAAGATTTATTTATATAATGTCTGGTAAGCAATCTAATTCTTCAAAAAAGTCAAATGATTCTGAAGAAGAAATCAAGAAAAAACAAGAAAAATTTAAAGTATTAAAATTATCAAAAACCTCAAAACTGGGGAAAGTAGGGACAAAGAGCAAGGTTAAAGACTTTTCTTCACGAAAAAGGGCAGATTTAAGTGCTTTAAAATCTAAAATTAAATCTGGTTTTTATGTTAAAGTTATCCGTCAAGAAGTGTATATTAATGGTCAGGAGCCAAAATCATATTCTTTCGAAAAGAAATTTTTTGGATTATATGCTATATTTATTTTTTATTCTTTAGTTTTAATTACAGCAATTAATTTTCCAGGCTATTGGATTAATATCTTAACATTTGGTAATCCATTTGCATTTTC
>Ga0307380_10008548_pt1 | contig 13114 bp, 5 predicted proteins | sample UN3MG_FD_202239 | JGI IMG/M metagenome (GOLD analysis project Ga0307380, IMG submission 202239) | Soil microbial communities from Risofladan, Vaasa, Finland - UN-3 | ecosystem: Environmental > Terrestrial > Soil > Coastal area > Acid sulfate soil | place: Finland: Risofladan, Vaasa | collected... | reverse complement strand
GTAGCCGTCCTCCCACCGCCGGTCCTCGCGCGTCACAATGCCGTAGCCGTCCGCGAAATCGCCGGCGGCGCGATTGAAGAAGGTGAGGCGGTCGAGGAAGTGGCTCATCGCTTATCCCTATGGGCACGGTTTCTCCGCGTGCCTGCGCATGCAGTCCCCACCGGCATGATGGCCCGTGAGCGTGAGATTGGGGGCCGGGCGTTTAGGGCCCGCTTGCGAGGACTTCGCCGGCCGCCTGCCAGACCCTTGCGGGCTCGGAAGCCAAGCCGCGGAGCCAAGCAGGCTCGTTTGACGGTCGGGCAGAGCGTGGTCACGGCCATGATCCCTAACCCCCAAGCGCCACCGGCTTAGAAACGCAAAACCCCCAAGCGAGGCAGTCTCAATACTGACCTGTGACCGCGCGCCGAACTTTGACGCACATCAACTTGCCTGCCTGGCGTGCTGTTCTGTTGGTTGGGGATTTGGCATTTTTGCCCGGAGCCGAGACGGCCCTCCTCGGACCCCTGTGCACGGGCGGGATTTAATCTCTATCAGGGCGGGCGGAAATAGACCCCTGATATAAATCAGGAAAAGCCAAATCTACCCGTTGCTTAGGTCACATGGATGATAGGCAGCCGACCCACGGCGCAAATTTGATCAGAGGCCAATAACCACATGGCGGAGAGTAAGCCGTCGGTGCCACGGAAAGCGGCAATGAGTATCGGACTCGCTCTTTCCAGAGGCGGGTTCCGCGCCACGCTCTTCCATCTGGGCCTCATCCGCTTCCTGCGCGACGCGGGTCTGCTCAGCAACATTACCCAATTGGCGAGCGTTTCCGGCGGCAGCGTGATGGCGGCCCACCTGATCTATCGCTGGAGCGAGTACACCTCGAGCGACGACGCGACCTTCGAAAAAGCGGCAAGTGAACTTGTTGCGTTCACGCAGCAGGACGTGCGGGGAAAAATCGTGCGGCGGCTTCCCCTGTTGGTGCTCGCCGGACTGATCCCTAAGGCTAAGCTCGGCCGGACAGACCTGCTGGAACAATTCTACGACGAGTTCTACGGCTACACGACCCTGAACGAACTGCGCGAGCGCAATCCCAAGGCACCAGCGCTCCATATCCTGACGACGAATCTTTCAAGCGGGCAACTTTGCTCCTTTACGCCGGACGGGTTTTGCATCGACTCGCCACAGGGCACCGAGCTTTACGAAACATATGCCATCAGCACGGCGTTGGCGGTGGCCGCGTCCTCCTCGTACCCGCTGTTCTTTCCGCCGATCGAGCTGACAGCCGAACGACTGCAGGTCGACATGGCAGCGTTTCAGTCGCCATTCTCGTACGTGACCGACGGCGGTATCTTCGACAACCTCGGCGCGCGAAAGCTGGCGCTCCTCGACAGCGACCTCAATTTCGATGACGTCATCATCAGCGACGCCGGGGCGACGTTCGATCCAAACTACACCAAGCGGTTCCGGTCGCTGCTCAACGCCGCCTCCCGATCCGCCGACATCCTCATGAAACGCGTGGGGGAGCTGGAATACGAACGCGTTCAAGAACAGAACATCTTCTCGGAGGAGCTGCTCAAGGACGAGCATCGGCTTAGCAGATTTCGCTTTGCACAGTTGGCGACCGAGGTTCACCCGCAGGAGGACCCGCACGCGCTTCATCTGAATGTGCAGCGGGCAGCCAAGAGTATCCGCACCGATCTCGACAAGTTTTCGGATGTCGAGGTGCGAACGCTGGTCGCCCACGGCTACTGCGTCGGCCGGTACGTTCTGAAGGATTTGTACGCGGAGACGAAGCCAGAGGTCACCGATAAGCCGCTCTGGATCCCCGAGTGCGTCCAGGAGAAACAAGGTGCGCTCGAGAAGAAAGTCAGCGCCGATCACAAGGCTGTGGTCACGGCGAGGCGGCTTCTAAGGTCCGCCCGCGTTCGCCTCCACTTCTTCTCGTTGCGGGATCCATGGGGCGTGGTGAATCTCGCCCTCGCGATCGCCCTCGTCTATATGCTCGGAAACATCTTCCTCAATACGTTCGACTATTTTCTCGCCTGGCCCGATTCCTACACGATGCGCATAACCTACCAGGACTATCTGCCGGAATGGGAAGAGTACATGCTCGACCCCGAGCAGCGAACGGCCATCGACCGCTTTCAAGCGACCGGTGAAATGTCGGTCGAGGCCGGCCTCGTCAAAGCAGTCGAGGATTTTAAACGTCAGGAAAAGGTCGTGGGCCGCGTTGGCAGCGGCAAGGCGTCCTTGCGCGTTCGCGATGATTTTGTCCACGGGACCGCGTTCTTTCGATTTCCGGGCGAGTTTCGTCGCGTCGTCTTTCTCTTGAGCGGCGATGCTAGATATGTCGACAACGAGCAAAAACTCGACGTCACCTTCAAGCAATTCGATCGCGGGCAGAACGGCAACCACAGGCGTCATCCAACCGCCCGCTTCGAGGTCGAGTTCCGCCAGGTCCAAGATGGCTACGTGGGCGATTTCTTCCATCCTCAGTCGAAGGACGTCAAACGCGGCGAGATGACGCTCGAGAAAGGGTGGTCGCCAGTTGGCTGGCTGCTGAACGTATGGCTATCACTGTAAGTTTTTTCGACGACACGTCGGTTCCTGAATTTCGCGAGTACCGCGGAATCAAGCATAACGTGTTCGTTCTCGAACAGGGCTGGCAGTTGCCGTCGGAGTCCGAAGCTCAACGCGTGGCGCAGGACGCGTTCGACCCGCATTCGATATTCGTCATCGCGCGCGCTGGCGGCAAAGCAATCGGCATCGCGCGGGCAACAATGATAAGCGACGCGTTTCCGCACGCGGAATTCTTTACTGGACAAATGGACCGGGAGGAACTGCGAGCCGTGCAAAGCGCTGTCGCGACGGTCAATGCCGTCGCTGTGCTTCCGGAGTTTCGGGGCAGGGCGGTGCGGGTCGATGGCCGCGCGCAAACCATGACCACGGGCAAGGCCCTGATGGTTGAGCTGACCAGGCGTCTCCACGATAAGGGGGCCGTCGTGTCCTTGCTCACGACATCGCCGGGCGTTGCCGCGGTCTTCTTCGACCATCTCGGCTACTACCTGATCGGCCCGCCGTTTCAGAGTGGCGGCCGCACCCTCATCAACATGGGGCTCGGCGTTCACGATACCGATCACTTCAGGGAAATGGGACGTGGCAAGCGCGTCGGAGGCGGAGCGCCGTTGTATTGCCTATTTCAGAGAACGGAGCGCGTCGATCCTGCGAGGGAAGCGTATGGAGGAGTTCTGCCGCAAGGCGCTTGCCGGCAGGACAGCCTGTGCCGAAACCTACTCAGCCCCTCACGGATGACAACAGCGGCAGGCGCCTGTCAGTTGCCGAGGTAGCGACTCTCAAGATGCGCCTTGAAATAGCGCAGGTCCAGGGCTTCGCCCGTGGCCTCTGTGAGGAGCGCGCGCGCGGTCTTGAGCTGCCCGCGTCCGTGAATCTCCCGGCGCAGCCAGCCGACTAAGGGTGCGAATTCGCCCCCGGCGATCTGCGCCTCGAGGTTGGGGTCGCGCGCGGACGCGGCGGCAAACCATTGCGCCGCCATCAGCGCCCCGAGCGTATAGGTGGGGAAGTAGCCGAATAGCCCGGAGAACCAGTGGACGTCCTGCATGCAGCCGTCCTTCAGATTGCCTTCGGTGGAAAGCCCGAGGTAGCGCATCATGCGGTCATTCCAGGCATCGGGGATGTCCGCTACGGCGAGCTCGCCCGCGATCAGCGCCTGCTCCAGCTCGAACCTGAGGACGATGTGGAGCGGATAGGTGAGCTCATCCGCGTCGACGCGGATATATGACCGGCGCACCCCGATCGCGTGCGCGTGGAGATTGTCCGCGCTCCACGCCTCGTCTCCCTGCCGGCCGTCGAGATGATGGCGGATGTGCGGCGCCGCGAACGCCATGAACGCGCGGCCGCGCGCAACCTGCATCTCCACGAACAACGACTGGCTCTCATGCACCGCCGCGCCGAGGCAATCGCCCACGGGCTGCCGCCGCCAGTCGGCCGGCAGGCCCTGCTGGTAGAGCGCGTGCCCGGTCTCATGCAGCACCGCCATGAGGGACTCCAGGAAATTGTCTTCGCTATAGCGCGTGGTGATGCGGGTATCGTCGGGAACGCCGCCACAGAACGGGTGATGGCTGACGTTCAGGCGCCCGTGCTCGAAGTCGAAGCCGAGCGTGCGCATCATCTCTTCGCCGAGGTTACGCTGGCGCTCGAGCGGGAAGGGGCCGGGCAGCGGTAGCGGCACGCCCTGCCGTTCCAGTACGCGGTCGACAAAGTTCGGCAAGAATCCCTTGAGGTCCTCGAACAAGCGGGCCACGTCGGCCGCGCGCGTGCCTTCCTCGTAAGCGTCGAGCAGCGCATCGTAGGGCTCGAGCTTCAGCGCGTTGCCGAGGGCTGCGGCTTCCTCGCGCGCTAATGTCAGCACCTCGGCGAGGGGACCTGCGACCGCGTTCCAGTCATTGGCCGCGCGCGCCACGCGCCAGGTCTGCTGGCAGCGCGTCGCGGCGATCTGCATGGCGCGCACCAAGGCCTCAGGCAACGCCACCGCCCGGATGTGCATCCGCCGCATGGCGCGCACATTCGCCCGCTGCCATTCGTTCAATTGCGCGGCGCTGCCTTCCGCCGTGTCAAGCAGGTCTCCGACCTCGGATGCGGTCAGCGTCCGGTGCGCGAGCGCCGCAAGCGCGGCAAGCGCCTCGCCGCGCGCCTCCCCGCCGCCGGGCGGCATCATCACCGCCTCGTCCCAGCTCAGCATCGCCTGCGCATGCCCGAGTTGGTGAAGCTCCTCGAAGCGCGTCTCTAAGTTCTTGTAAGGGGTCATGCCGTCACTTTCAGCCGTATCACTGCCGGCTCTGCCTGTTGTCACCGGCGGCGGCTGAGGAGGGAGGAACGCACCCCGCCCGAGTCGTGCGGCTTTGGATTCTGCGAGCGCTTGTATGGTCGCTCGCGGTGCTGTTCCTGTGGCGCACGCGGAGGAAAGAAGAGATTTTCCTCGGAGGCCGCAGGCCCCGGCAAACATCATTGACCGCAGCGTCAGGATGTTCCCTTTAAGAGGCGGATCGCGCCGTTGACCGGGATGCCGACCCAGGCCGGCCGGTTGCCGGCCTCGTAGCTGATCTCGTAGAGAACCTTCTCCAACAAGAAGAGATCGAGGCGGGCCAAGGTCTCCTTGACCGGACTTGGCCAATGGCCGCAAGCCGCGAGCGTCTCGGTGTAGGTGCGCAAGAACATCTCTTGCGCCGCGTCGCGCCAGCCAAAGGCGATGGCCTCCACGGTCTCCCGTTGCCCAAGCCCACGCTCCAGCGACCGTTGCAGCGCTGTCCCCGCCGCATAGTCGAACGAGCGCAGCATGCCGGCGACGTCGCGGACGGGGTCCGCCTTGGCGCGGCGCTCCTTCAGAGTGCGCAAGGGCTCACCTTCGAAATCGATCACGAAGATGTCGTTCTGGGCTACGAGCACTTGGCCCAGATGATAGTCCCCGTGATGCCGCATCTTGAAGCCGCTCGGCTTCGTCTTGCCGAGCCGCTCGATGCGCCGCGTCACGTCATGCTGACGCTTGAGAAGCGCATCGATGGCCGCGCCCGTCTCCTCATCGCCGGTGATGGCACGGCGCGCCCGCTTCAGCACGGCGAAGGCGCGCTTGGACTGACCCATGACATGGCCCGTCCAGCGCCGCATGTCGGCCTCGGTCACGGGCTCGGCGCGAAACGCTTTGTCGGGCGTCTTGGAAGCGAAGGCACAATGCATCTCCGCCGTCCGCTGGCCGAGAACGCGGACGAGCTCAAGAGAGACGCCGTAATCCGGCTCCGCGGCGGCGTCCCCCTCGACGGGAGGCGGCGCGAGTTCCTGCTCTTCGATACGGCGGTCGAGTTCGCCGAGGAGGACGTCCCAGCCATTGCCCTGGTTGGTGACGAACTTGAAGGCTACCGCGATGGAGGCCGCATCGCCGGCTTTGTGCCGGTGCTCGACGGAGCCCAGAAAGGGCGGCGTGTTGGCAAAGCCCGCCTCGGTCAGGAAGCGGCTCACCTCGATCTCCGGCTGTATGCCCGCCTGCAGACGGCGATACAGCTTGAGCACGACCTCGTTGCCAAGAACGACGGAGACGTTGCTTTGCTCGGTCGTGGGCCTGCGAGACTCCTGGACATCCGGCAGCGCAAGTTCCTTCAGGCGCTCGGTGGCCTCGAAGCGGAGGCTGTCATCTGCGTCGTCCTCCGCGTCGGCACTTTGCAGCCGGCGCAGCAAGGCGTGCGCGAACTCAGGCTCCGCTGCCGCGTCCACCAAGGCCCCCAGCTTCGGACCCCGCCTGATCTTGGCGAGCGTATTGGCGAGTTGAGGCGAGCCCGGCTTGAGATAGCTCTCCGCCCAGGCCAGCGACAACGGCAAAAAGTAGAGATGGCTCTCGCCGCCGGCAAGCTTCATGTCGACCGCGGCCAGGAGATAGGAACTCCCCTCGGCACCGGCGATCTCACGCCACGGCTCGAGTGAGACGCTTTCGATGTGCTTGTCCTTGGCGGCGAACCACCGCTGATTGGCGAGATAGGCCGGCAGCACCTTGCGCTGGAACTGCCGAGCTGGCACGCCTTCCGTCACCGTGCGCCAGCCATGGGTCAGCACCAAGGTCATAAAGTCCGGCAGCGCCTCCGATGGCGGCTGGTGCCAGGCCGGCGCTTCGGCCTCCTCGGCCAGCACGAACCAGAAGAAGCCGTGCGCGGGGAGAGTGAGCAGGTACGGCAGCTCGCCGATGGGCGGGAAGGCGGCGCGCCCGGTCATCTCGATGGGCGCCCGGCCTTTGAACTCGCCGAGATCGAGCTCGACGGCCTGCGCCGCCCGCGACAGGTTGAACAGGCAGAGGATCGTCTCGCCCTCGTGCTGGCGAAAATAAGCGAGGATCTTCCGGTTGCGCGGATAGAGGAAGGTCATGGTCCCGCGTCCGAACGCGGGCGAAGACTTTCGCACGGCGATCATGCGCCGCGTCCAGTTCAGGATCGAGGATGTGTCCTTCTGTTGCCGCTCGACGTTGATGGCTTCGTAGCCGTAGATCGGGTCCATGATCGGCGGCAGATAAAGATGTTGCGGATCGGCGCGGGAGAAGCCGCCATTGCGGTCGGCTGACCATTGCATCGGCGTGCGCACGCCGTCGCGGTCGCCGAGAAAGTAATTGTCGCCCATGCCGAGTTCGTCGCCATAATAGATGACCGGCGTGCCCGGCATCGACAGCAACAGCCCGTTGAGAAGCTCGATCTTGCGGCGATCGTTCTCCAGAAGCGGCGCCAGCCTGCGGCGGATGCCGAGATTGATGCGCGCGCGGGGGTCCCCGGCATAGGTATTCCACAGATAGTCGCGCTCGGAGTCGGTCACCATCTCCAGAGTCAGCTCGTCGTGGTTGCGTAGGAAGATGGCCCATTGGCAATTGTCCGGGATGTCGGGCGTTTGGGCGATGATGTCGGTGATGGGATGCCGGTCTTCTTGCGCCAGCGCCATGTAGATGCGCGGCATCAGCGGGAAATGGAACGCCATGTGGCATTCGTCGCCCTCGCCGAAATAGGGACGCGCGTCCTCTGGCCACTGATTGGCCTCGGCGAGCAGCAGCCGGTCGGGATAACGCGCGTCCACCTCGGCGCGGATCTTCTTCAGGACCGCGTGGGTCTCCGGCAGATTCTCGTTATTGGTGCCTTCGCGCTCCACGAGATAGGGCACCGCGTCGAGGCGCAAACCGTCCACGCCCGTTTCCAGCCAGAAGTGCATGACCTTGGTCACTTCTTCCAGCACGCGCGGATTGTCGAAATTCAGATCCGGCTGATGGGAATAGAAGCGGTGCCAGAAGAAGGACTCCGCTGCCGGGTCCCACGTCCAGTTCGAGGTCTCCGTATCGAGGAAGATGATGCGCGTGCCGGTATATTTCTGGTCCGTGTCGCTCCACACATAGTAGTTGCGCCACGCCGAGCCCGGCTTGGCCGCCCGCGCCCGCTGAAACCACGGGTGCTGATCGGAGGTGTGATTGATGACCAGCTCGGTGATGATGCGGATGCCGCGCTTATGCGCCTCGGCGACAAAGCGGCGGAACTCACGCATCGTGCCGTAGGACGGGTTGATGGCGCGGTAGTCGGCGATGTCATAGCCGTCGTCGCGCAAGGGCGACGGATAGAACGGCAACAGCCAGATCGCGGTGACACCGAGGTCGTGGACGTAATCCAGCCGATTGATCAGGCCAGTGAAGTCGCCGATGCCGTCATTGTTGGCGTCTTGGAACGCCTTGATGTGCAGCTGATAGACGACGGCGTCCTTGTACCAATGCGGATCGGAGCGATCGATCTTTTATCTCCTTTTGAACTCAGGCCGCGCCGGGCGGAATCAGGCGCCAAATGGCGTAGGGCCGCTGCGCGGGATCGAGCCAGACATGCTGCACCTTGCCGTTCCAGGTGCAGCGTTTGTCCTCCACGAGATCGACGGCCTCGATCGAGGCGCCGTCGGGAAGACCAAACTCCCATAACGGCACTTCGAAATTCGTCCCTTGCGGCGTGTGCGGGTCGAGATTGACGGCGACGATGACCAAATTGTCTCGCGCCGCGCTCATCTTGTAATAGGCGATGACGTCGCCGTTCCAGGCATTGAGGAAGGTGAGATTGGCGAAGTGCCACAAAGCTGGATTGTTGCGCCGGATCGCGTTGATCAAGCGCACATCGTCCTTGATGTTGCCGGGCCGGTCCCAATCCCAGGCTTTGATCTCGTATTTCTCCGAGTTGAGATAGTCTTCCTTGCCGGGGACGGGGGTTGCCTCGCAAAGTTCGAAGCCGTTATAGATGCCGTAGAGCGGGTCGAGCGTCGCGGCGAGCACCAGGCGCGCCTTGAAGCCCGCCGGCCCGCTCGTTTGCAGGAACACCGGATTGATGTCCGGCGTGTTGACGAAGAAGTTGGGCCGCATGTACTCGGCCGCCTCCGTCGTTGTGAGCTCGGTGAGGTACTCTGTCAGCTCGGCCTTGGTGTTGCGCCAGGTGAAGTAGGAGTAGGACTGGGTGAAGCCCGCCTTGGCCAGGCGCTTCATCATCTTTGGCTTCGTAAAGGCCTCCGCCAGGAAGATCGCCTCCGGGTGCTCTTCCTGGATGTCGCCGATCATCCACTCCCAGAACGGCAACGGCTTCGTGTGCGGGTTATCCACCCGGAAGATGGTGACGCCATTCTCGATCCAGAAGCGGATCACATCGCGGAGCGCCAGCCACAACGAGGGCAGCGCCTCGCGATAGAAATGGACGTTGACGATGTCCTCGTATCTCTTCGGCGGGTTCTCGGCGAATTTGATGGTGCCGTCCGGCCGCCAATCGAACCACTCTGGGTGCTCCTTGATCCAAGGATGATCCGGCGAGCACTGGATGGCGAAGTCGATGGCGACCTCGAGACCGTGCGCCCGGGCCGCCTTGATCAGCCGCGCGAAGTCGCCGAAATCGCCGAGGTCGGCGTGGATCGCGTCGTGGCCGCCGTCCTTCGCGCCGATCGCATAGGGACTTCCCGGATCGTTGGGGCTCGCTTTGAGGCTGTTGTTGCGGCCCTTGCGGTTGGTCTTGCCGATGGGATGGATGGGCGGAAGATAGAGCACGTCGAAGCCGAGGTCGCGCACGTAAGGCAGCCGCGCGATCACGTCGTCGAACGTGCCGTGCCGCTTCGGATCGCCCGACTGGGAGCGCGGCATCAGTTCGTACCAGGCCGCACAGGCTGCAAGTGGGCGGTCGGCGGTGACCTCGAGATTGCGGTCGTAGCGGGAGAGATTGGTGCGTGAGCCTGCGCGCCGCATCAGCGCGGCCGTCTCGGCGCTCTGAAGCACGCCAAGCAGCACGCCCTCGTCCTCGATGGCCTCGAGTTTGCGGAGCAGGGTCTTGAGCACGTCGGCGACCTCGCCCTTGGCCGCTTTGGCGTAGCGCTTGACCAGTTCGCGCCCTTCGATGAGCTCGAGCGCGATCGCTTGGCCGGCGTCGTGCTTCTTGGCCACGTCCTGCCGCCAGGTGGCGAACAAGTCGCGCCAGGCAAAGATGGTGTAGGTCCAGCGGCCCATCCGGGTAAGCGGGAATTCACCGGCCCAGCGGTCGTTGTCCACGAAGGTCATGGGCGCCTCGGACCAGTCTTCCGCATGCGGCGCACGATAGACGACGACGGCGTCGATCACCTCATGCCCATCGCAAAAGATATCGGCCTCGACCTGCAACGTGTCGCCGACGATCCGCTTCACGGGGAAGCGCCCCCCGTCGAGTTCCGGGGTCACGCGCTCGATCACGACACGGTTCGCCGCCAGTGCTTCGAGATGCTTCTTTGAATCCTTGGGCGAGGGGGGCTTGCCCGTTGCGCGTGGCGCGGCAAACAGGAGGCGCGATTCGTAAGGCGCGAGGGCGCCCAAGATTGCCGGCTTCTTCTTTCCAGGATCGACGAAGCGGGCGGACCCCGTGGCCAGCGCGAGCTCGGCGAGGGGTGGGGCTGCGTGCTCGTCCGGGCTGGTGTTGATCAACAGACAAGCGGCTTCGTCCGGGGCGTTGGCCGACATACGCACCAAGGCTGCGGGCGAGACGCCGGGCGCGGACGCAAGCCGTAAGTCGCCCTTGCCAGCAAGCACCGGTAGTTTTCGCTTCAGCCGGTTGATCTCGGCGATCTCCTCACTGAGGTCGAACGGCGCTTGGCTGCGGGCGAAGTCCCAGTCGGAGCCGCGCGCCGACGTACCATCGAACACGACGGGGCTCGCCAGCTCATAGCCCATGGGGCAGATGATGCCGGACGACGCCATGGCGGCGAGGAGATAGTGGCCGCGATAAATAGCCTGTCGCTCCGCGGCCTTTACATGAGAGAGACGGTGGGCAAGCCGTGTGCCGTGCAGCGGCTCCGGGCTCGCCAGTGTCGGCACGAGCCGTGACAATTCCTGATGCTGTTGCAGGAACCAGGTTTCGCGGAAATCCCACCAGGCCGCGCTGTTGATCAGATAGTCGAAGCCAGACCCGGCAAGCCTCAAGACCTCTTCCCAAGGACGTCCAAGCGTGTCGGCGACGAAGATGGCCTGCGAGTTCTTCTCGCGCAGTGCAGCGAGTATGTCCTGCCAGTCAGCGGCGTTGCGTTCCGCCGCGTTCGAGACGAGAAATCCATGAACCCCCGCCTTCGCCCAGGCTGAGAACTCAGCTACCGCGGCGGCCGGCGTGTGGAGCATCAGCTTGAGGCCAGCGCGGGCCGCCTCATCGGGCAGCGCGCCGAGGTCAGCCGCCGGCTTTTGGTCCGCGGACGGCGCCCAGCAGATCCAATCGAAACCGATAGCGGCGGCGCGCGCGAGATGTTTGCACCGATCCGCGGGCGCGCCGGCCACCGATGCATAGAGAATATAGATGCGCGGCGGAGCATCGAGGGTGACGCGCCCCTCGGTGCCCGACGTCTTCGCCTTCTTGATATCAAGATTCAAGAAGCACCAATCGCGATGACGACCGTCACCGCGCGTTTCGTCGCCGCATAAATTGTCATGTCGACAAGTCTACCGTTCCATCACCGAAAGCGAAAGGCATAGCTGGATCGAGGGGCAGGGCGCTAGCCCGCGTTTCGCACTGATGAAGCCTCTGAACCAAGTGTTTTCACATAAATGACCTTGCCGTCGCCCGGCCCGTAGAAGTCAGCCAGCCGCGCCTGCTCGGTAAAGCCCATGCGCTGATAGTAGCCGCGCGTCGGCGCATAGCGGTCCGAGGACGACGTGTCGGCATAGATCTGCTTGGCCCCGGCCCGGCGCATGGCGGCCTCGGCGCGGGCATAGACCTGCGTGCCGAGCCCCTTGCCTTGCTCTTCGGGCGAGACCGCAATCCAATAAAGATCGAAGGACCCGTCCGTGCCGTCGATCGGGCCGTAGCAGGCATAGGCCACGAGCTCCGACCCGCGCACGGCCAGCACGAAGTGGTAGCCGGAGCGGAGGCCCTTGGTCAGCCGCTCGGTGACCAGGTCGCCGGCGATGTCCACCTCGGACGCACTGAAGAAGCCCGTACTTGTGACCAGCCCGCGCACCCGCCCCACATCATGGGCCATTACGGCGCTGCGCCATTCCAGCGCATCGCGCGTCCGTTTTGCAGCCGGATCGCGCGGCGCGACGGGTGCGGCCGCACGTGCCGCGGAATGACCGGCGACGAGTCCGGCAAAGAAATTCCGCGTATTGGTGCCCAGCGTGCGCACCCGATAGCCACCCTCCTGGACCACGAGAGTGGGATAATTCTGCTCTCCGATGATGCGGCCGAGCTGCTCGAAGTCTTTTGCGCGGTTCGACCACGTGCCGGTGGGGTCGCCGCGCGCCGTGTCGAGGCCGAGCGACACCACGAGATAGGCCGGCCCGAAGCGCTTCACGCGCCGCAGGGCCTCCGCCACCGCGTTGCGATGCTGCTCCGGGGTGATGTGCTCGGGCAGGGGAATGTTGAAATTATAGCCCGCACCGGCGCCGATCCCGGTCTCGTCGCGGAAGCCGGCAAAATAGGGATAGGCGAAGCTCGGATGACCGTGCACCGAGACGGTGAGCACGTCGGCGCGGGAATAGAAGATCTCCTGCTGGCCGTTGCCGTGGTGATAGTCGATGTCGAGAATGGCGACCTTGCCGTAACGCGAAAGAAGGTTGGCGGCGATCGCTGCATTGTTGAAGTAACAAAACCCGCCGAAGGCATGGGTCTCGGCGTGATGGCCGGGAGGCCGTACCAGGGCATAGGCGAGCCCCGCCCCTTCCAGCACCTTCTCGGCGGCTGTCAGGGCGCAGTCCACGGCCGAGCGGGCGGCGAGATAGGCGCTCTCGTTCAGTGGCGTGAACGTGTCGATGCAGTAATAGCCGGCGAGCACCGTCTCGTCTTTCGGTGGACGCGTCGCGTTCCTCACCGGAAACACGTAAGGATAGATCGACTTCTTGGAGCCGGCGATCAGGCAGGCCTTGCGGATATAGTCGACGAGCCGCCCGTCATGCACGGCGCGGATATGGCGGTCCGAGAAGCGCTTGGTCGGCAGCCGTTCGAACAGGCCCGAGGGTTCAAGCTCGGCCATGATCGAGCGGATGCGCACCGGCGCTTCCACATAGCCCCGGTCCTGCACATGGTGGAGCGTGTGCTGGTCGTTGAGCACGAGCGCAATGCGCGGTTCGCCG
>Ga0307380_10008547_pt1 | contig 13114 bp, 13 predicted proteins | sample UN3MG_FD_202239 | JGI IMG/M metagenome (GOLD analysis project Ga0307380, IMG submission 202239) | Soil microbial communities from Risofladan, Vaasa, Finland - UN-3 | ecosystem: Environmental > Terrestrial > Soil > Coastal area > Acid sulfate soil | place: Finland: Risofladan, Vaasa | collected... | reverse complement strand
CGGCGCGGTTGTATGTCTTGGTGCTGACAAGGCAAGATGCTCCAAAGGGGATGTTGATTCGTTTTCGCGCTTTTGCGGCGTCCGGTGCGCTCGTGACGATGCGCCCCTCCTGTAACAGAAATTCGTGCGCGGGCCACGTCAACTCCGCACGGTGAGGCGGAAACGAAGGAGCAGGCCATGACCGAGCCGACGGCATTAGGCGATCTTGAACTTGCGGCGCTGGTTTCGAGCCGCATCTGTCACGACGTCATCAATCCGGTATCGGCGATTTCCAACGGCTTGGAGATGTTGGCTGAGGAGCCGGACGACGACATGCGCGATGCGGCCATGGACCTCATCCGCAAGAGCGCCTTCCAGGCTTCCGCCAAGCTGCAATTCGCCCGCCTTGCCTTTGGCGCGGCAGGGTCAGCCGGCGCTGAGATCGATCTCCGCGACGCCGAGAAGGTGGCGCGCGAGTATGTGCAAGGCACCGGCAAGCACGAGGTTTTGTGGCAGGGCCCCGCCGCAACGCTGCCCAAGAACAAGGTCAAGCTCCTGCTCAACCTCTTGGCGCTCGGCGTCGTCGCGCTCCCGCGCGGGGGCACGGTGAGCGTGGAAATCATGGGGGAGCCTCCTGAGGTCAGCTTCACCGTCCATGCCAAGGGCACCAAAGCGCGCCTCAACGAGCAGGTCGAACGCCTGCTGTCTGGGGCAAATGGGGCCGAGGTCGATGCCCACTCGATCCAGCCTTATTATGCCAGAAGGGTGGCGATGGCGGCCGGCATGACCGTGACCACCGAGTCCCAAGACGAAGAAGTCGTGTTCAGGGCCTCCTGATTCCCAGAAATCGGCCACTCCAAACTGGAATTCTCGGGATGGTCAACGGAACGTAAACCAGAATTCGCCAACAATCGCCCCTCAAGCTTGTACGGGGCACGTGAGGCGCGAATCGCACCGATTCGCGTCATAGGTGGGTGATGGACGAGTTATTGGCTGAATTCCTGACCGAGACGGGCGAGCGTCTCGACCAAATCGACGTTGAGCTTGTGCGATTCGAGCAGGAGCCCAACGACGCCGACATGCTCAACACCATTTTCCGGCTGGTTCACACGGTCAAAGGGACCTGCGGGTTTCTCGGCCTGACCCGGCTCGCCAAACTCGCCCACGCCGCCGAGACGCTTATGGGCCAGTATCGGGACGGCGCGTCCGTCACGGTGGACGGCGTTAGCGTCATTCTGGCCAGCATCGACCGGATCAAGGAGATCTTGGCCGGGCTCGAGCACGCCGGCACGGAGCCGCCAGGCTCGGATGCCGACCTGATCGGGGCGCTTCAGTCGTTGGCCGAGGCGGGCGCACTGGGACAGCTCGACGGTGAGACCGGCACGGCTGACAAGACTGGATGGGACAGACCGGGCTCCGCCGGGCCTGCGGAGGAGAACGTTTCCTCCCGCCATGCCACCCTTGAGGAGTTGGAGCGCGCGTGGCGCGAGGCGCCGGGGCCGGACCCGGTGCCCGAGCCGGCGAAGGCGCTCCCGCCCGCCGAAGGCCTTCACGAGCCGGCGCCGGAGGCCGGCGGCAAAGGCCTGGTCGCTCGGGCGCAAACCGTCCGCGTCTCTGTCGATACGCTCGAGCATCTGATGACCACGGTGAGCGAGCTCGTGCTCACCCGCAATCAACTGCTCGATCTCGTGCGTCGCACTGGCGAAAGCGAGTTCAAGACGCCCCTGCAGCGGCTCTCCAATGTCACGATGGAACTGCAGGAGGGCATCATGAAGGCCCGCATGCAGCCCATCGCCAATGCCTGGCAGAAGTTGCCGCGGCTGGTGCGGGAGCTGTCGCTCGAACTCGGTAAGAAGATCGAGCTCGACATGGCCGGCGGCGAGACCGAGCTCGATCGCCAGGTCCTTGAGATGATCAGGGACCCGCTCACCCATATGATCCGCAACTCGGCCGATCACGGGCTGGAGAGTCCGGACGCGCGCACGCGGGCCGGCAAACCTGAAGCCGGGCGGATCAAGCTCGGCGCCTACCAGCAAGGCGGCTACATCGTCATCGAGGTGGCGGACGACGGGCGTGGCCTCGATGTGCAGAAGATTCGCGCCGAGGCGCTCGAGAAGGGGCTCACCACATTGGCCGAGCTCGATCGCATGAGCGATCACGACATTTACAAGTTCATCTTCAAGCCGGGCTTCTCGACCGCCGGCGTGGTCAGCGAGGTCTCGGGCCGCGGCGTCGGCATGGACGTGGTCCGCAACAATATCGTGCTGATCGGAGGCACCGTCGATCTGGATTCGACGTCGTCCGCCGGCACCACCTTCCTAATCAAGATCCCGCTGACGCTGGCGATCATGGCGGCGCTCATTGTCGAGGTCGCCGGCGAGCGTTTCGCCGTCCCGCAGTTCAGCATTGTCGAACTGGTCCGGACCGGGGAAGCCGCGGGCCATCCCGTCGAGCTGATCAACGACACCGCCGTGCTCCGCCTGCGCGACAAGCTGTTGCCGCTGGTCGACTTTGCGCAGTTGCTTGGTCTCAAGAATGACGAGGCGAGCCCGAGGCGCGTGCGGGACATGGGCCTCACCGCCGTGGTGATCCAGGTCGGCGCCAGCGTGTTTGGGGTGCTGGTCGACAAGGTGTTCCGCACCGAGGAGATCGTCGTCAAGCCGATGTCGAGAGCGCTGCGCCATGTCAGGATGTTCTCCGGCAACACGATACTCGGCGATGGCAGCGTCATCATGATCATCGATCCCAATGCGTTGAGTTCGGTGGTCGGCTCGGTCGATGCGCAAGCCGAGCTCGCGTATGCGGCGTCCATAGAGAAGGCAGACGTCGACGAGGGAAGGACCGCGCTGCTTCTATTCCGCGCCGGCTCACCGGCCTTGAAGGCCGTGCCGCTGTCCCTAATCACGCGGCTCGAGGAAGTCTCGGTCGACGCCATCGAGCGCTGCAATGGCCGGGACGTGGTACAGTACCGGGGCGCGCTGATGCCGCTTGTCTACATGCAGGCCGAGCCGCAGCGGCGCGAGGACGGCATGCAGCCGGTCTTGGTCTTCACCGAGGCCCGCCACCCCGCGGGGCTCGGCATCGATGAGATCGTCGACATCGTCGAGGAGCCTCTGATCATCGACCTTCAGACGGATACGCCGGGAGTGATCGGCGCTGCCATCATTCGGGACAAGGCAGTCGAGATCGTCGATGTGTCGTACTATCTGGGCGCGCTGTTCGACCAGCATCGGATGGGCGCGCCGGAGGAGGGCGAGCGCGCGCTCAGACTGCTGCTTGTCGACGATAGCCAGTTCTTCCGCAACATGCTGGCGCCGCTTTTGACCGCGAGCGGCTATGCGGTCACGCTGGCCGCTTCCGCCGAGGAGGCGCTGGCGCTCAAGGACAGGGGCGAGCGCTTCGACCTCATCATCAGCGACATCGACATGCCGGGTATGGACGGAATTGCCATGGCCGAACGCATCAAGGCCGACCCCAATTGGAGCGCCGTGCCGATGATCGCGCTGTCTTCCTATGCGAATCCGCGGCTTATCGAGAAGAGCCGCGCGGCGGGCTTTGAGAGCTATGTCGGCAAGTTCGACCGGCAGAGCCTGATGCATGCGCTTCAGGGCTGCTTAAAGGGATGGGGAGCGGCGGCATGAATGGCGACGGAAACCAAGAGGCGGCGACCGAGGGATTCGTCACGGTGTGGACCGCCGGCCAGTTGTTCGGGCTGAAGCTCGATCGGGTGCGCGACGTGTTCGTGCCGCAGGGGCTCTCGTCTGTGCCGCTGGCCCCGCCGGAGGTGGCGGGGCTTCTTAACCTGCGCGGCCGTATCGTCACGGCGCTGGATCTCCGCCGGCGTCTGGGGTTGCCGCCGCGCGGCGAGGGGGAGCCGACGGTCGCGGTCGGCATCGAGGAGCGTGGCGAGCTTTACGGCCTGATTGCCGATCGGGTCGGAGACGTCTTGTGGCTCAAGCCATCGAGCTACGAAGCCAACCCGACTAATCTCGATCCCCGTTGGGGCCAGGTCTGCTCCGGCGTGTATCGGCTCGACGGCGATCTCATGGTGGTGCTCGATGTCGACAAGGTGCTCGACTTCAGTCAGTTCGGCGCTGCTGCCTAGGGGCAGCCGCGTGGAGGAGGACGTATGAAACATTGTTTGGTGGTCGACGACAGCGCCGTTATTCGCAAAGTGGCGAGGCGCATCCTCGAAGATCTCAGCTTCTCGTCATCGGAAGCCGAGAACGGGCGCGATGCGCTCGAGCAATGCCGCATGGCGATGCCCGATGCGGTTCTGCTGGACTGGAACATGCCGGTGATGGATGGCATCGCCTTTCTCGTCGCGCTTCGCAAGGAACTCGGCGGCCACGAGCCCAAGGTGATCTTCTGCACGACGGAGAATGACGTCGAGCACATCACGCGCGCCATCACGGCCGGCGCCAACGAGTACATCATGAAGCCCTTCGACCGCGACATCATCGAGGCCAAGTTCCACGAAGTCGGGCTGATCTAGGCCCACAAGAATGACCAGCTACGGCCAGGGCGCGACCGTTCAAGCCTCAGACGCCGCTCCGGCGGAGCAGTCGCCTGACCACAAGCCCGTCAGAGTGATGGTGGTCGACGATTCGGCGGTCGTGCGCGGGCTGGTCTCGCGCTGGATCGAGGAAGAGCCGGGGCTCGAGGTGGTGGCGCGCCATGCCAACGGCAAGCTGGCCGTTGAAGACGTGGCGCGGAGCGCGCCCGACGTGATTCTGCTCGATATCGAGATGTCGGTGCTGGACGGGCTCGAGGCGCTGCCGCTGCTGCTGCGCGCGCGGCCCGATGTCCGGGTGCTGGTGGTCTCCACGCTCACCAAGCGCAATGCGGAGATCAGCTTTAAGGCCTTGGCGCTTGGCGCGCTGGATTATGTGCCGAAGCCTGAGACCAATCGCGAGATTACCACGCTGCCGGATTTCCGAGACGAGGTGATCCGCAAGGTCAGAGCTCTGGCGGGTGCGCGGCTGCGCGGCGGACCACGGGGCGACGCCGCGAGCGCGGTGGTTCCGTTCAAACAGCGGGCATTTTCGCTCGTGCCGCCGCGCGTGATTGCTGTCGGCAGTTCCATTGGCGGCCCTCAGGCGTTGGCCAGCCTCTTCGAGGTTCTTTCGCCCGCGCTGGACCGTTGCCCCGTGGTGATCGCTCAACACATGCCGCCGATGTTCACCACGATCCTTGCCGAACGCCTGGCGCGGGCCACCGGGCGGGAGGTCAGGGAGGGCGTGGACGGCGAGCCGCTTCGGCCAGGCACGATCTATGTGGCGCCGGGGAACCATCAAATGATGGTGCTTCGTCCGGGTGTGCCCCAGTTGAGCATTACCGACGGGCCGCCGGTGAATTTCTGCCGGCCCGCCGTCGACACCTTGTTCGCAAGTATTGCCGCTACCTATGGCCCGGCGGCGCTCGGGATCGTGCTGACCGGCATGGGGCAGGATGGGGCAGCAGGTGCGCGGGCTATCGCCGATGCCGGGGGCAGCGTGATCGCCCAGGACGAGGCATCGAGCGTGGTGTGGGGCATGCCGGGCGCCGCCGCCGCCACCAGCGCGTGCGCCGCGGTGCTACCGCCGTTCGAGATCGCGAACGTCGCGGCGAAGCTCATGGGCGGAGAGCGGCCATGATGGAGCATGAGTTCAAGCTGCTGCGCCGCGTCTTGAAGGAGCGCTCCGGCATCGATCTCAGCGAGGACAAGATGGACCTCGTCGAGGCGAAGCTGAGGCCGGTGCTGAGAGAGTTCGAGTTCCCGTCGTTCTCGCATCTCACGCTCGCGCTGACGAAGCCCAATTGCGATCATCTGCGGTCGCGCGTGGTTCAGGCCATCGCGGTGCTGGAGTCCTATTTCTTTCGCGACAAGACGCCGTTCAGCTATTTCGCCGACGTCATGCTGCCGCGGCTCATGGAGCGGCGACGCGCCTCGCGCCGCATCAGAATCTGGTGCGCCGCCGCATCGACCGGCCAGGAACCCTACTCGCTGGCGATGCTCGTTGCCGAGGCCGGCCAACTGCTTGACGGCTGGAAGGTCGAGATCGTGGCCACGGACTTCGCCGACGATGCGTTGCGCCGGGCAGAAAAGGGCTCTTACAGCCAGTTCGAAGTGCAGCGCGGCCTGCCCGTGTCGAAGCTCATCAAATATTTTCAGAAGGCGGGCAATGGCTGGCAGATTAAGCCGGAGATCCGCGCCAAGGTCGACTTCCGCGAGTTTAACCTCCTCGACGATTGCCAGGAGCTCGGCATGTTCGACATCGTATTTTGCCGGAACGTGCTGATCTATTTCGATGAGCACCTGAAATCTGCGGTGCTTGGGCGCCTTGCCGGACAGCTCGCCAGCGACGGGTATCTCGTTCTCGGCGCCGCAGAGACCACGACCGGGCTGTCGCCCGACTTCACGCAGGTGCCGGAGTGCAGCCATGGCATCTTCTGTTTCACGCCATCGGCAGCCGCTCGACAGGCGGAGAGGATCGCCAGACTTCGCCGCGAGCCTAAGGCGGGGGATCGGCCTCCGTCCGGCGGTGACGGTGAGGGGCGTCTTTCAGGCACGGGCCCACGTCATGGCGATGGCCGCGGGCCGGGTGCCGCTCAGGCCGGAGAGGCGAAGGTACGGGCGGTCGAGCTCGATGGGAGGACCGCCGAGCTGCTGGAGACACGCGCCAAAGCGCGGGGTTTGAGCATCGCGAAGCTGGTGGCCGAGTTTGCGCTGTCCGGCGACACCGGCCCCGAGGACTTCCAGGCCCTGCAGCTCAAGGCGGCGGGCTAGCTAGCCGCCGGAGGCTTAGGGCGTCCCAAAATAAAAGTGGCCGGGACGAGCCCGGCCACAAAGCGTCTCATGATTTGTTGGATCCGTCAGGCGGCGGCTTCGTCCGAGGACTCCTCCTCCTCGGGGTTGCGCAGCACGTAGCCGCGGCCCCAGACGGTCTCGATATAGTGCTTCCCGCCGGTCGCCGCCGCGAGCTTCTTGCGCAGCTTGCAGATGAAGACGTCGATGATCTTGAGTTCCGGCTCGTCCATGCCGCCATAGAGGTGGTTCAGGAACATCTCCTTGGTGAGCGTCGTGCCCTTGCGCAAGGAAAGCAGCTCAAGCATCTGATATTCCTTACCGGTCAGATGCACCCGCTGTCCGTTAACATCCACCGTCTTGGTGTCGAGATTGACCTTGAGGCCGCCGGTCTGGATGACGGACTGGGCATGGCCCTTCGAGCGGCGCACGATCGCGTGGATGCGGGCGACGAGCTCGTCCTTGTGGAACGGCTTGGTCATGTAGTCGTCGGCGCCGAAACCAAGGCCCCGGACCTTATCCTCGATGCCGGCAAGGCCGGAGAGGATCAGGATCGGGGTCTGGACCTTGCTTACGCGCAACGTCTTCAGGACCTCGTAACCGCTCATATCTGGAAGGTTTAGGTCGAGAAGGATGATGTCGTAGTCGTAGATCTTGCCGAGATCGACACCCTCTTCACCCAGATCGGTCTTATAAACGTTAAAGCCTTCCGACTGCAGCATCAGCTCAATGCTCTGAGCGGTTGCGCTGTCGTCCTCGATCAGAAGAACCCGCATTTTAAATCCCCCGTATTCCTAAAAGTCCTGGTTATCCCCTGACCCATTACGTCGGACGCAGATTGGTTAATTCGAATCAACAAATTAATGGCCAATAGTTAACAAAAGCTAAGCTTCTGGCGAGCGCTAACCACGCTCGCTAACCATCCCTACACCAATGGGGTCCGAGCATCCTTTAAATGCAACCCATATGGTTTACCGGGCCTTAAGCCCTATTGGCCATGATCGGTCCGAGGGACAGGGGGGTCCGGTCCTGAGAACAAGGCCTTGGTTTGCTTTGGGCCGTATTGCCTATTTTCGGCAAATGGCCGGGCCGGAGCACATCGCTGGCATGGTTGTTGAATTCTCCATACCGGGGTCCGAGTTGGCTTGAGGGTATCTAGTCATGAAGTCACGCGACGCAGTCATCCGCTTGAAGCGCTTCGAAGTCGACGAGAAGCGCCGCAAGGTTGCCGAGATTGAAGCCATGATCGGCGAGTTTAATCATATGGTCTCCGACCTCGACCGGCAGATCGCCATCGAGCAGGAACGTGCCGGCGTCTCAGACGTCAACCACTATGCCTATCCGACCTTCGCCAAGGCGGCGATCCAAAGACGGGACAACCTGGCGATGTCCGTCGCCGGGCTTGAGGCCAAGCTGGCTGCCGCCCGTGGAGAGCTGGACGAGGCGGGGGAGGATCTGAAGAAGATCGAGCTTCTGCAAGAGCGCGATGCGGAGCGGCTGCGGGTGGATCAGTCGCCTGCCGCGCCTGAGCTTGTTGCCATCGGGGCACATCGCGCAGCCAGCTGAGCGGTAGAAGCGTCTGGGTCCGGCGGACGGCTTCGGCCGGCCGGCACAGGGACTGGGGGGCCGGGCGAGACCGTGCCTGAACCCGGTGCTAGTATCCCAAGACTTCCATAGCGCGCGGGAACGGGACCATGCCGTCTTTCGATATCGTCTCCAAGACCGACCTCGACGAGGTCGACAATGCACTCGCCAACATGACGCGCGAGATGAGCCAGCGGTACGACTTCAAGAACTCGCAGGCCCGGATCGAGCGCAAGGAGGCGGAGATCACTATCCATGCGGACGACGACCTGAAGCTCAAACAGATGCATGAGCTTTTGCAGGGCCATCTGGCGCGCCGCAAAATCGACGCAGGGGCCATCGACTATAAGACTGTGGAGAAGGCCGCCGGACAGTCGGTGCGGCAGAAGGCGGTGGTCCGCCAGGGTATCGAAAAGGACGTGGCCAAGCGGCTGGTCAAAGAAATCAAGGACGGGAAGTTCAAAGTCCAGGTCGCCATCCAGGGTGATGAGCTCAGGGTCACCGGTAAGAAGCGCGACGACTTGCAGGCGGTGATCCAGCACATCAAGGAGCTGTCGATCGAGCAGCCGCTGCAATACGTGAACTTTCGCGAGTGAGCGCGGAGATGCTTTTGCGGGGACGTGTCTTGCTGAAGTCACTCGGATTTTCGATAGGGATGCTGGCGGCGGTCTTGTCGCTTGCCGGCTGTGGCGGAAGATCCGGCGGCAGCGCGACCATTGCGGCGGACGAGAGCGTCGGCGCGGTGCCAGCTTACAACACGAGCCGCATGTCGATCGCGACGGCGAAACCTGTCGATGCCTATGTGCTGCTCGGCGGCAGGATCAAGACCTGTTGGTTCAACCCGAACGAGCCGCTGTTCCCCCAGCACGTCTACCGCGCCGATGTGGCCCCCGACGGCGGCAAGGTGAAAATCACCATTCATGAGAAGCGCAATCTCGGCCGCGCGGGCAAGTCCGCCTACGCCATCGATTTTGCGCAGCAGGGCGCTTCCACGATCGTCACCACCGCGAACCGGACAATGACGCCGGAGCAGGCCGCCAAGATGCAGTTCGACATCGACCGCTGGAAGCGGGGAGAGACGAATTGCAGCAAGGAAATGCCGAAGGTCGTTGCCCAGCCCGCGCCGCAATAGCCGACGGTCCGGGCCTCAGGGCTCGCGCGCCAAACGCGTGGCCATAAACGCCAATGGCCGGGACGAGCCCGGCCATGACCAAAAATCTCACCTGACAGAAGCGATTAGCCGCCGCGATAATCTTGGACGCGGGTGGCGCGTAAGCCCGGGAGGCCGTGCTTGTCGATCGAGCGCTGCCAACTCAGGAACTCGTCTACCGTCAGGGTATAGCGGTCGCAAGCCTCTTCGAGGCTGAGGAGGCCGCCACGCACGGCAGCCACAACCTCGGCCTTGCGGCGGATCACCCACCGCTTCGTGTCCTTCGGCGGAAGATCGGCGACGGTCAGGGGACTGCCGTCGGGTCCAATCACATATCTGACACGTGGCCTGTAATGCTCGGTCATCGTACTCAACACCACACCTACTCGATGAGCCTACTTCTGTACTTGGCTCGAAGAGCCAATTTCGACTTGGACGCTACCAAGCGCCATTTAAGATTTGCCTAAGCTGGCAGGTAAACGAACCCGCAAGGAAATAGCCAAAACTTGCTGAATTCACTCGGCTATCAATGGCCTAAATAGGGGGCCGCCAGATGTCCTGGAGCTTGCGCCGCCTTGCGTCCCAAGGGCTTGGTCCCTATGTTCAGGCCACCCAGGGCGCCCAAGAAGTTGACGCGGGCCGGTCATGGACCGTTTATACTGCGCTGCGCCTAAGACCACTTGCGGGCAACCGTTCAGAAATTCGAGCAACCGACTTTCGTCACCTCATTGAAGCCGAGAATGCTTAACAGTCTGCAGCTAACAGGCCGGCCTGCCGATACGAGAGTGGTCGTGGCCATGTCGGGCGGGGTCGACTCCTCCGTCGTTGCGGCGCTATTGAAGGCCGAAGGCTACGACGTGGTCGGCATCACCCTGCAACTCTACGACCATGGCCAGGCGGTGGGACGGAAGGGCGCCTGCTGCGCCGGCCAGGACATTCAGGACGCCCGCCGTGTGGCCGAGGCGCTGGCCATCCCCCATTACGTGCTCGACTACGAGGCGCGCTTCAAGCAGGCCGTCATGGTCGAGTTCGCCGACAGCTATCTCAATGGCGAGACGCCGGTGCCGTGCGTCGCCTGTAATCAGAAGATCAAGTTCCACGATCTGCTGGAGACGGCCGAAGGGCTCGGCGCCGCGGCGCTGGCGACTGGACATTACGTCAAGAGCCGGCCCGGCGAGACCGGCTGGGAACTCCACCGCGCGCAGGACAAAGAGCGCGACCAGAGCTATTTCCTGTTCGCCACGACGCAGAAGCAGCTTGCGTTCTTACGCTTTCCGCTCGGTGATCGTCCGAAAGAAGAGACGCGCAAGCTCGCGCATCAGTTTGGGCTTGCCGTGGCCGAAAAGTCGGACAGCCAGGACATCTGCTTCGTGCCGACGGGGCGCTACACGCATGTGATCGAGCGCCTGCGGCCAGGAGCAGCGGAGCCGGGCAGTATCGTGCACGTGGACGGCCGCGTGCTCGGCCGTCATGGCGGCATCATCAATTACACGATCGGCCAACGGAAGGGCATTGGCGTGGCGGCGCCGGAGCCGCTTTACGTTGTGCGCCTCGATGCGGCGCGGCGTGAGGTGGTCGTCGGGCCTCGGGATGCCTTACTCACGCGCAGTTTTAGCTTGCGCGACGTGAACTGGCTGGGCGATGAGCCTTTCGAAGCTGCGGCGCGGAACGGCGTCGACGTGCTGGCGCGGATCCGCTCCACCGGACCCTTGCAGCCGGCGACAGTCAGCCTGGACCGCGACGATGTCATCGTCGACCTTGCCCAAGGCGAGGAGGGCGTGTCGCCCGGACAGGCTTGTGTGTTTTATGCCGCGACAGGCGGCGGGGAGCGGCTGCTCGGCGGCGGATGGATCAAGTCCGCCGACGGAGGAGCCTGGTTGGCCCAGAATGGTTTTGCGGCGCCTGCCTCGCGCGGGTCTGTGGAAGCACTCGCGGCCGGGTCGCCTTAGGGCCGTGCGGACAAACGGCTTGAAAGTCGGGGAGGTAGCGTTGGTTTCGAAAGCACTCGTGATGGACACGGATTCCGTGCGCCATGCGTATCGCCGCTGGGCGCCAGTTTACGATTACACATTCGGCAAGGTGGCCGAGGCGGGCCGCCGGCACGCGGTCAAGATCATCAACACCCGCAAGGGCCGCGTGCTCGAGGTCGGTGTCGGCACCGGCCTGTCGCTGCCCTGCTATGGCAGCCACCTCACCGTCACCGGCATCGATCTGTCGCCGGAGATGCTGGAGAAGGCGCAAGACAAAGTCACGCGGCAGAAGCTCAGCCATGTGGACGGCCTGCACGAGATGGATGCGAGTGCACTCGCCTTTCCTGACGAGAGCTTCGATACCGTGGTCGCCATGTATGTTATGACCGTGGTGCCGGACCCCGACAAGGTGATGCGCGAACTGGAGCGGGTCTGCGCGCCGGGCGGCGAGGTCATTTTGGTGAATCATTTCAGCCAGGAAGACGGCGTTCGCGGCTTTTTCGAGCGGAGGCTGGCGCCCTTCGCCGATCTCATCGGCTGGCATGCGGTGTTCGAGGTCGATCGCGTTCTGATCTGCGAGGATCTGCGGCTCGCCGAGCGCCGCGCGCTGATGCCCTTCGGCCTTTTCACCATGCTACGCTTCGTCAAGGAGCCGGGCTTCGGGATGGCGCCGCAAGCGGCGCGCGAGATGCTGTCGGGCGCCAAGGGGGCTGCGCTTTCGGGGTCGCGCGGCGTAGAGCCGATACGGGTCCGGGTCAAGTGGTCGGTGGGGCGCGGCCTGGTGCACGCCCGCCGTTTGCTTGACACCAATTACTGGCGGTCCCTATATCGCCGACTTCAAAGCCAATTGGCGGAATAACCCGCCAATCAGGCCAATGGCGGAGTAGCTCAGCCGGTTAGAGCAGCGGAATCATAATCCGCGTGTCGGGGGTTCGAGTCCCTCCTCCGCTACCAAATCCTGGCAGCTATCCGATCTTGGTCGCCGCAGGCCGTCTCAGACGCCTTCAAATTTTGGCCGCGTTTGTTTGTGACACTGCCAACATGATTCGAATCGCCGCTTCGACTGCGCTTATCTGTCTTCTCGCCCTGTCCGCCGGTGGCTGTGCCGTTGAGCTGCCGGGCTCGGCTCTCACCGGGTTCCGCTTGGCGCCGCCGGACGCTGCCGGCAAGACCGATGTAGGCACCGAACAGCGCCAAGTGCGGAAGCCCATCGCCGCCCATTAGGCGGAGCCCGCCCTGCGTCGACGTCCATACTAGGATTGAAGGCAAGGACGGGCGTAAGAGGCAGGACCTGACGCTCCGATTTGTGGCAGAGGCGGAAGGAGCCTTCGCCCCGTTGAACTTCCGATCAACCACCCGTCCACCTTGGAACCTGCGCTGGCCACGGGCGGATCTCTCTTTGGCCGACAGCTTCTGGACGCTTGGTCGCCGGAGCAAGGGCACATTCGTGAGAGCGGACCCGGCTAAAGCGGAAGCAGTCGGCAAGGTATCACGGCGAAACCGGCTGAGCTGCTGCCGATATAGCTAGTGCTGCCGCCGCTGCCGCGAACCCCGCCGCCGGGACCGACGGGGACAACGCCAAACCAAAGTTGGTTGATGCGAGCGCACGTGCCACCTTGTCGGCCGGCCAGTTATATGGATCTC
>Ga0307380_10008546_pt1 | contig 13115 bp, 24 predicted proteins | sample UN3MG_FD_202239 | JGI IMG/M metagenome (GOLD analysis project Ga0307380, IMG submission 202239) | Soil microbial communities from Risofladan, Vaasa, Finland - UN-3 | ecosystem: Environmental > Terrestrial > Soil > Coastal area > Acid sulfate soil | place: Finland: Risofladan, Vaasa | collected... | reverse complement strand
CCAAGGACCCAAACTCATTTCACCTACAATACTGTCACTACAATTACTACCATTGCTACTCCTCATACTATAAGTAAAGTTACATTTTGGGAAATAAATAATGTTTACCTCACGATAAAGGACTGTATCGCACTTTTCACATCTGTTCCACACTTTCAAGTACATTTTGTACTTACCTTTTTCATTAAACTGAACTTCACAAACACCTCTAATATCCCATACAGTATCTGTTTTCTTAGTTTGCATATCGTAAACCACAAACATCCAATCAACACAAGTATCATCTAACACATCTCCACTTACAAACCATTTATAAACATTACGATTGTTCCATTGTTGAAGTTTAAGTGAACTCCAATCACATTTTGCATTTGCTGTTGCTAAGGAGACCAAAAGCATTAACAGCGATAATATTTTTTTCATTTACGAATACAAATATAATCAAAAAAAAAATGAAAAGTGTGTGTTGAGATAAAAAAAAATTAAAAAGGTTACCACTCGTAAATTAAATTACCCTCAAGATTGTGTACGGTAAAAAATATTGCATATATGTCAATACTCAAATATTTGGAAAAATCCTTAATGTATTTGTCTACCAAGTAATGTGGGTCAAATTCAAAATCATACATATTATCTTCAGTCATATCAGGACTATCGACAACAATGTCAAGACGAATTAAATAACCTGAATTGGCACCATTAAGATTCCATGTGAAATCTTTAACATCAATATGGTCAATCATCGGATATATATTTTTGATAATATCAGAGTTAATCAATTTTTCAAATCCTTTGGTAAGTCTTTCTTTCATATTAATATATACCTTGTAAAAAAACGTAGACCACCTCAGGTATTTTTGTGCAGACATGTTTGTTTCCATTGGCATCAACACAATCAATATGGGGTAGTTCTTTAATATATCGTCTCAATTCTCTTGGTGCCATTTTTAATCTATAGGCAACGTGATTACGACTATAAAGTCTGCTTGGGTCATAATTCTCGTTAATCATTTTTTTAATTATAGATACCAGTTCAGACTCATTTAGTTTAATTGTTTTTTTTATCATAGAAATTATATTCTATAATAAATATTACTCTTCTTGTAATATCTTCCAAACTTTTTTAATTGGTGAACCAAGTAAGTCGTCAAAACAACCAACAACAAATTTAGTTTCTTTATCACTATAACTTCTTAATTCGAAAATTAATTCTTCTGTAGATTCAATTGTTTCTTCATCTGTTATTTTATACTCTTTTTCTTCTATGTTAATTGTTCTTGTCATAATTTTTATTTTTAATGTGTTTTGATTTATTAATAAGTTCCATAATCTCACTAAGAGATTCACCAACGTTGATTTTAACGTCATTTGAAAATCGGATATATGAACCGTTAATTTGTTCTTCAATATAGATAATATATGATGGATTAATGATTATTTGTCTATTTTCAAGATTTGTTAATGTAATAAAGTTTTTCATATTAGTTTACTGTTAAATTTTCTACAATTACAAATCCAATTAATCCCTCAATATAACTTACAACTTGTTCTTCAGTACAATCAGAAATTTTTTTGAAATTAACTTCACCATGTATCGATGTGTCAGGGATTACTTTTAAATCCTCAAAAATTGACAAATTTTCAAGTTTTATTACATATTTGTCCATACTATCGTCTAAAACAACTTTAATATTACCCATTAAGGTATTTCTGTGGTTATCATAGTAGTCAGGATGAAGTAATCCTTCAAGAGCAGGGTACATTGTGATGGTATCAGCACCACCTCTTAATGAATTTCGGTTAATTTGAGAGGAAACTTGGGTTATTTTCTCCAATAATGTCTTATTCCAATTTAATTGAACACCAACATCGGGTGCAGTGGTTTCTTTCCAACCCATAAAATCCCATATAACTATATTTTCTCCCATATTTTACTTTTATCTAAGTATAGTAATAAAAAAACTAATAAAAAAGTTGTGGAGATGAATTTTATTTGCATCTTTGTACCACAAATTAATTAAAAATAAACAAAATGGCAAAAGTAAAAACATCATCAACACCAAATCGAGTAGGAAAACCAAAAACAAAACGTCCTGGAGTCCACGCAAAGACGAAAACATCGAAAATGAAGAATTCTAAACACTACAAAAAAGCATATTGTGGACAAGGATAAAAAAAACCCCTTTAATTAGGGGTTTTTTTGTGTTAATTATTTTATTAATAATCTATTAGGATTATATCCCAAATTTTTTAAATACTTTCTAAATTCATTTTCAAATGAAATTCGGTTTTGATAGTGAGAATCATGAAAATTGAAAAGTGTGATTATTCCCTCAACATGAGTATTGTTTACACTGAATTTCATTGAGCGTACCGCACTTTTATTAGGTAAAGATTTAATATCTTTTTTTATTTTTTTGTTAAACACGTTTTTAACCCATTCATCAACACCCTCAAACCTAAAATAAGGTTCAAAGTAAAAATCAAGTTTACCATGAATAATACTTCCAATTTCAAATCCCAAATATTGAGTAATTAAATGTGTAAATTCCTTTTGAAATGTTTTTAATTCATTTAAACTTCCGTCGTATTTCATTGCGGGTTCAAAATCTAAACTTATCCAACCTCGAACTCGAAATGGTGATTCTTCATCAATATGAATTTTGGCGAAATCGGGTAAATTATAACCAGAAATAAAATGGTCGATAACCTTTTTAAATTTCTCAGTAAACATAATATCTTTCTTAAGAGATGGTAATTTTCTTACTTCTTTTTCTGCCAATGAGCGTCCAACCCTTATCATACTATTCAAAGTATTTGTATACCTTAAAATAGATTCATCAATCCCATAATCATTTACAAATTCCTTAATATATTTTTGTATCAATAACGACATTGGGTATTCTCCAATCTCGTCACCATGGGTTTTTTTAATCCAAGGTCTAAATTCAGTAACAAAAACTTCTAAAAAATCCTCATTATCATATCCCGAAACACTAATATCTTCAGTAATTGTACCAATCATGACTATAAATACTCCATTAATGAAAAATCCACATTTTAAAGGTGAGATTATAAAGTTTGAGAAGGACTTAGATAGGTAGTGTCACTCCAATCTATTTTCAGATAATCTTCAAAAAAACCTATAGTATCACCTATCTCATACTTTCTTGTTGTGTATATTGTGATTGTATAATTTTTTGATTCATCAACATATCCCGCCTCATACGAATAACTAGGCTTACCTTTGTTTCCTGTTATTACTTCACAACAAATAATTATTAATAATTTAATCATACCTTTCCGTCTCTTTCTCTAATCATTATTAAAATAACCACTAAAGTAATACCTATTCCTAATATAATATCTCCTATCATTTAAATAATTTACTTAATAACATTAATTTAAACTCATCTAAACGAGTTAAGTTGTTACTCCACATTTTGGAATCACTTAAATCATCATATAAACTCCATAGATAATTTCGTAAAAACAATACGTCCCACCAATCTAATGATAATCCTTTAATGTTGGTTTTGTTGGGTAATCTAAAATGTAACGACAGTAGTGAATAATCTCTATGACGGTGTGTAAACGTCATTACACTAAATCCCCACGTATCGTTGTCGTTTAGGTATAATACAAACGATTGATATTTTAGATGGAATCGTCTTGTCTTCCATGATATTTTTTCTAATATTCTATTCATTTACTTAAAAATAGTCAAAAGTTTGTTTAAGTTCAAACATTAATGGATTTTTTTTTGATAAAAAATATTTATGAATATGACAATACAAGAAGCAAAGGCAATATTAGCAGCAAATGGGAGAAGTACTTGTTCTTGCAAATATGGTGGGGATGAAGGTAATATGATTAATGAAGCTATAAAAATCAAAGAGTCTCAGGATAAGAAATAAAAAAAAAACCCCCATATTACTATGAGGGTTTATATTATATTTGATTTTGTTATTTTTTCAATTCCCTTTTCCATGCTTGAAAATAAGTATCATTATATGCGGCACTCCATTTTGAACCGTTATCTTTAATGATAAATCCAGGAATACCTGCCACAGCCCGTGCATCTATATTCCCGTTTTTAAGTGCTGCCATAATTAAATGTAGTTCATCACCTCTAGGTTCCCATGGTGTAGAACCTTTCTTTTGTTCATACATTCCTTCAATTCGGATTCTTTCTTCTTCTGTTATTATTAATCTTTGTCCCATAATTAAAATGTTTTTACTATAAATACCCATAAAATCAAAAAACCCACCTTTATGGGGTGGGTTAGTATAAATTATAATGTCTTTTAGATGTTTTCCCATTGGATAAACCCTCCAATATTAATGGATAGGTTTGATTCGAACCAAGATGAAGCATCTTCATATAGATTAGCAGTAACAATACTTGGTACAATATTAATTTTAGTGGTTTGCCATGCCGACCAAGGAACTACACCATTACTATAATCGTTTGACGTTTCGTTACCATTAGTATAAAGTTGCGGAGATAAGATATCGATATTTTCCGAAGTAAAACATCCTTCCATAAACTCTAAAGCGTCAGGGAACTGATAAGGTCCTGTGTGACTTGTTGTTACAATAACATTTTTACCCTTAGTTTTTAATGCTGAAAAACACTCCTCAAAGTTTGAATATAATCCAGCGGCGTCACTTATTTCAACATCAAATACCACACCATCATATGCGTCGACATCACCATTATTTATCGATTCTAAGTTTGCTGATAAAATTTCTTCTGTCCATGTACCCGTAGCAACACCACCACCCAAAGACAAATACTTTTCAGATGGCATTGTGTTAAAAATGTTTTGTGAGTTACTCAATGCAGATGTAATATCTGGCCATCCACTAAATGCGATGCTTAAATTAATACCTTCAGGTAAGTTTGTTCCAGGTCCCCATGTTTGGAGCCACATTCCAATTATTCCCATTTTTTATTATCTACAATCAATTCACAGCTTTATCTTCATTAACCAATGGTTTTGAATCACCAAGTTTTGAATTTATTAATTTGCCGAAGTTTTCGGTCATAACTTTCATACCGCCAGAATGTTGTTCACGGATACTATTCTTCTCCTCTTCTGACATATTATTTAAAATGTGTTTCATATTAAGTTTAATTATTTATTTGTTAGTTCATTAAGTTTATTGAACATTAATTTTAAATGGTTAGCTGTTGCCAAATCTATTTTATCTTGCCATTCAGGTTTTTTAAATAATTCACTTTTCAACATTTCACTCGAACATAATCCAGGTCTTATATTTTCAATAACACTAAAATCAGGAGTTTTACAAGATGCAGGAACCATATTTTCAGGTATACCTTGGTCAGTAAAACATTTTAAGAATGGATTATTTTGTGAAGGTACTGCTTGAGCTGGTGCTGCTTGAGCTTGTTCATTAACCAATGGTTTTGAATCTCCAAGTTTTGCATTTAACAATCTTGAGAAACTCTCGGTCATAACCTTCATTCCACCAGTATGTTGTTCACGGATACTATTTTTCTCCTCGTTTGATAAATCATTTAAAATATGTTTCATAATTTCTTTTCTAATAAATATATCTTAATCTACAAATGTATTATTAATTCTATAATCAAATATTACCATAATTCCTGTTGATTTTCTTAACATATGTTTTAAATCATAAATCAAATCATCAGTATTAAAATCGTATATTTTTTTAGCCGAATGTAAATTTATAATTAATTTAAGAAAGATTCCAGGTGTTGTATCATACATATTCCCATCCATGTCAGTTCTTGCTCCTGAAATCATGTTAATTTCATCAACAACTATATTATCAATCACATCTGCAATATCACAAGTACCAATCCCAATATCATTGGGATAATTATCGGCATTATATTCTCCACAATGTTTTTTGATATATTCAAATTTCTCATCAATAAGTCCTTGAAATAATTCCTTTTTACTCAATCTATGTTCTGTTAAAGGTTCTTGGTTATTATCGTCTAATTCTTCGGTATCGTCTTGGTCTGGAGACATTTTTGGGGGTAATGGTGGGTCCAATAAAAATTTATCGTTAATCCACGTTCTCAATTCATTTTCGACAAAAAACTCAGGAACTTCTTCATTATCACGTTTACTTTCAGCCAAATCTGCAATGTATCGAGCAAACTTTAATTTGTATTTTTCATCCATTATGGTCATTAAACCATCAGATATAAAAAATATTTTAGATAATGGGTCCACCAATTTAATATCACCCTCAACAACATTAAATGCTCTTAAGATTGCTTTACCCCAAAATGTGTTATAATTTTCAGTTTCAGTTAAATTTGGTTTTATAATTTTATTAATTGCTCTTGCAGCACCTGCAACGATTCCAGGAATCATTAATTGTGGTAGAAAAAATGGAATTAATCTAATTGTTGCTTTAAATCCACCTTCACCAACATTTTTATATAAACGAGTTTTGGATGCTGTTTTTACCAACTCTTTTAACTGACCAAATGTAATTTTTCCTTGAGCACTACAAAACTTTTTACTGTCACAAATGTTTTTAACGGCAGTTTTAGATGGTCCAATGTCAAGACCATCTTCCATAATTAATTTATATTGTGATTCTTTAATAATGTACTTCATAATTAATTCCAAATATCCCAGTTAATAACCGAACTTACCTTAACATCAAACTTATCTTCAAACCAACCTCCAATATAATCTAAACCTTCATCTAGTGAAAGACCAAACATTCCGATTAATCCAAAGGCAACCTCATTGGATATTAATAAATTGTTATACTGAGGTCTGTAGTTAAAATGATGGGTTCCTTCACCATCAATAAGAAATATTTCATCTTCATTTTCAACAGAATATTTGGGACCGTTAAGATATTCACACATTATTTGGTCAATTCGGGTTTCTTTAATCATCAGGATGTCTAATATAAATACAAAGATAAACAAAAAACCCACCTTTATGGGGTGGGTTTAAAAAATTATTTTATATAAATATTAACTCTTAAATGGTAAATTCACCACATCACCTAGCCCACGATTTTCTTTCATGAAATTAATGTAATCATCAACCAAACCTTTCACCTCATCTTCAATACCCAACTCTTTAGATTTTTCTTCTAAATTATCTAAATAATGACTTCTGTCGTTATGTATTTATAAAAACTTATTATTATAGATATTAAACGCAAATTTACTTGTATTAAAAACTTCTCTAATCTCAGGATTTTTAATCATTACCATACTTACATCCCAACCCTTACTTTTATAATCTTTAAACCTATTACCCCCACTAAAGTCACCAGTCACACACCATTTGGTCGATGCACCATACTTACAAGATGCGGTTTCTGTTAATGGTAAGACCTGTAAAAAATTTTCAGTATCTGATAATATAAGTCTTTCATCTTTGGAAATCTTAAATCCTTCGTTAATAACTTTTTTCACTATTTTGACTAAATCCGATTCCTTAAGTCTTATTATTTTTTTCATAATTAAAATGCGTTAACTATAAATACCATATAAAGCAAAAACCCCCATATTTCTATGAGGGTTTATATAATTTATAGATATTTTTCTACGAGTTCCGTTATTGACAACCAGAACCTAATTTGATTAGACCATAACCAGAAGTTGTAAAGATTGCTTTACCACCATCACATTCAAATGTAATTGGGGTGACTAACCTGTTTCCGAAATTCAAATCAACTCTAAGTGTATCATTAATAAATGTATAATTATTAGTTCCTGGTATCTCGTTTGCGTCACCAGCTTCGAATGTGTTGTATAATGAATCACAATTACCAGTTGTACAATAATAAGTATATATTACACCATTTTCGTAGATATACATTGTGCTTTGGTTATTGTTTGAGTTTGTCCATTTACCTTCCATATCATAAGATGGTAATGTTGGATTGTTAATAATTTCTTTTTGACAACTGATAATTACGGTTGCTAATAATGTTAATGTTAATAATAATTTTTTCATTTTTTTTTAATTTGTTTAATTTATTGACGTTTTAGTATTTTTCTACGAGTTCCGTTATTATACACCTCAATATAAATTTGATTAGGTTGTAGGTAATAGACCTGTCTTCCTGTCATATCGTAATATCCAATAATTTTAAGGTCAGCTGGAAGTATGATTGGTTGTATGTTATTGGTTTTCTTTTCCTTACATACGGTTATTGGAGTAAACATCATGGTGTCTATGTCATTACATCTGTCATAGTACGCTGAGATTACAAAGTATCGACCTGAATCAATAAATTCATGGAAGAATACTCTCTTTGAAGTAGAGTTATATTCGACCGGTGTTTCATTATTCCAATCGTAGCTGGCAGTTATAATAGAGTCATTTAGGTTTTCAAAATTTTCATCACTTAAACTATCCATCCATTCATTTGTATTCCAAATACTATGGTAGTACTCAATACATGATGAACTAGGAAACTCAGTTTGTTCAAACCTATATGTCTTACAGTTGTCTGAACTTGGAGCATAACGTAAATCAATATCCCCGAAGATGATTAAATTTATTTCAAGGATAAATGTGGTGTCACAACCCAAACAGATATTAAACACATTTAACCTCATTTGGTATTTACCCTTTTCGTAGAATGTCACACGGGTATAACCTCCCAAATCTTCAGAAATAGAAGAATCACCCGTTTGGTAATCGTAAACTTCAAAGTTATACCCCCAACAACTATCGGAACCCATATTGGTTTGGAAATACCAATTTTGTCCGTCTTGACCCGCCTTCACAAATTTAATACCTGAGAAGTTACATTTTTGAGCTTTCGATGCTATCGCAACAAAACTCATTAATAATATTAATAATAATTTTTTCATTACCACAAACATAACATTATTAATGTGGATTAACAACAAAAGAATGATTACAAATTAGAAGGGGGTCGGGGGATTTTTATGAGACACATTTAATGGACCAACAAAAAACATCCGGCATAAGAGAGATTATATAATGGGACCGAAGGTCCGAAAAAAAATGAGAAACGACCGAAGGTCGGACGGGGTGTATGAGAATCGTAACCGGCATATGAAAGATAAGGTTTAAGACACCCTATTTTATTAGACCCTCTACTTATCAAGGGTCACTACACCGCCCTTTCAGGGTGGGTGTGGTTCCCAAAAAATTATGTCCAAATATTCTTTACCCAATTAATAGGGGCTGAAGATTCTCTCTGACAAAAACCCTTATCAATTAAATATTTGTTTCCATTCTCACTACCGAAGATGATATTCCTTTTATTGTAGTCGTTCTGAATATTATGATATTCAGTAGGGGACATCTGACAAGAGTAGTATCCCTTATCGGCACTATTCGTAATGTAGTTGTACACACCGGCAGCTCCATGAACTTTATTACCTCCCAACTTAGCAGAGGCATGACACAACTGAAACAAGAAGTCGGCACCATAACATGCGGTAAAGAAAATGGTGGTATCAGGACCGACAACACCTTTTAACTCAGACAACAAACCATCCACGGGTAACCCCTTACTTCCCTGAGACATCAATAGATTTTGTCCATCCCCGTGAGAACCGATGACCACCTCTTTTAGAGGAAGGTCCATTCTCTTTTTCTTTTTACGTACCACATTCACAGCATCTTCAGAAGAGGTAAACACCCCCGTTACGATACCCAAGACTTTCATCAGGTATGCCCCGATAGTTTCCCAACCTTTTTTAGGGAACGTCAAATACAAGGACTTCGTTTTTAAAAGTCCTTCTTCAATGACAGATTCTTTAAGGTTGTTTTTCTTATCGGTCTTCCTCCAATATTTCGGGGGGTTAGCATAAAACATTTTTGTATTTGTTTCGCTAACAGAAATATCATACTCATCGTAAGCATCTGCCCCAACATAAAAACCAATGACGATATCTGCAAAGTCTGTAAAGATATTTAAACCAAAGTATTTTAGGAAGGAGTTTTGTATCCACGGGATAAGGACTTCTTGTGCGACCAAGTAATGGTCAATCGGCAAATCACCATAATGGTCGACATCGAAATACACATTCAAGTTTAAGTCCCCTGGCCCGACATATTCCCAACCATCAACAACCAACCTCGAGAATGTCGGGCCAGTTACGGGGTTAACCTGTAGTTTCATATCTTTTATGTGACCAAGAAAATCTGATAGGTCGGCAACCAAGTCCCCATCAGATGGGGCGTTATGTAAATATTTTGCCCATGACTTATTAAAGTAATTAGTTAACAATGAAACTAATTCGGATGTGTTAGTAGGTTCTACCATCGCCCCATTTTTGGAATACCTTTAATATTCTTTTCCTCATCGATATTAAAGTTCATTCGAATACCGTATTTTTTATAGATAATGTTACTAACCTCAGAGGTGTTATCACGAATACATTCATCATCATAACATGCCAACTCAGGGTAAAGTTCATTTTGATAATAATCGGTGTCAATATCCTTACATATAAAATCAGGGTCCTTAACATATGAGAAAGAACCGAAAGGCTTAGAACCCATACCATCATACCAATTGGTCATAACAGAAGGGGAAGATAGTTGACGGTCGTATCCAAAGTCTATATGGTACATTTTGATGGAACCACCAGGACACACTAAATTACTTACGTTGGATAGATACTCATTAGCAGTATCAATGATATCATAGTTCAAAGACAAACCATCCAAACTTTTTTCGTTAAGACCGTGATACACCATAAGTGCCACATGGTAGTCATCCATAGTCTTGAACTTCTTTCCAATATATTGGGAATTCATCCAATTAATACCCAACGTATTCCATACCTTGAATAAGACATCATAGTCCTTTGCAACAATATAGTTATCGTCCTCGTTTATTTTTATACTACCCATACACATAAATATATACGTTGAAGGAAATCACATAAGACATTCGTCCCCGCAATATAAAGAACCTATACTAATTCCTTTACCTCAGATAACTTATATATCTCACTACGAAACCTAACATATGAAACACCTACCTCAATACCCACATTTAATCCCCTCTTCCATATCTCAATCCTGTCAGGGTAAAATAACTTGAACCCCTTCTCGATAAACTTAATACTATTCATAATAATCCTTTTTTAAAATTTATACCCTTACTGCAATTCGTTAATCCTACCCATAATGTAAGACTTCTTTCTCTCCAATAAAGATACTTCCTTCTCTTCATTTGAATCCAAATCAAACTTGTTCATCTTAATCTGTCCAATCTCATTGTCCAATCTGTGATACTCCGATAGAAACCTATCGTATAATTCTGCCTTCTGTTCGTTATTCATAATGTTCTATATTTTATTCATAATATAAGTATCCACACAACAATGTATACATAACATCCCCTTTTATACAATTTTTTCCAGAAAATTTTTATTTGACTATTTGAAGACCATTCCAAAATAGGGGTCTTGTTTCTGAGGTAACACTTACCCTCGTTATTTAAACAGGGGTAAAATAAAAAACCCCTCTGTCGGGAGGGGTATATTTTATTACTGAACTATAATAAAGACTTAACCCTTTGGATATTCTCATACAAATCAGAATCTTCATCTTCATCTTCATCTTCTCTATCGTAAACCTCATAGTATAAAAGATAGTCATCCATTTCATTAATGTCATTAACAACCTTGAAGGTTTCTTTGATGATACTAAATAGAGAATTATTAATCATCTCAACAGTTACACTATCACCAAAGTAATTCTTAACGTGTCTATATATAAACCATGGTGTGTAAATATGTAAAGTAGTACCCATAATTACCAATGGTGATATCCAATTAAACTTACCATCCAATCCCATATCCTCCAATCTATCATCTCTAAAGAAAAAATAAGTATTACGGTCCGCTCGACGTCTCCGGTTCTTTGGTCCGATACCATCCAAAGTATCAACACTGACAACCTGAGATAATACAGACCTTTTAATAAAATTGGTTAACCCTTGTTCCATAAACATAAATACCCAATTTTCCCAAAAAATTTCCAGAAATTCTGTTTTGACATTTGGACCCTTTTTCAAATAAGGGGAAATAAAAAACCCCTCTGTCGGGAGCATTATGTAAAAAATACATATTCCATTGAATAAACTATTTATAAAACATGAAAGTCATTATCAAAACATTAAAATGAACCTACAACAAACCATAAGAAGAATATTAAGGGAAGAGGTTAACAATGAAACATTTAATCCCCATAATGAAAACTATTTAGACGCATGGTTAGGTGTTGGTGATGAAGATATGGAATCTTATGAAGATTATGGTATTGATACTATTGGAAGAATCATAAATGAGGTCAGAGAATTAAAATTCCCATTAAGAATATATAGGGGTCTAAATATTTTAGAGAAAGGAGAAAAACATAATTTGGTGGATGATATTAAACATAGTAATGTTAGTTGGTCGACCTCAAGATATGTGGCAGAAGAGTTTGGTAATGTTGTATACACAGGAATTGTAGATAGTATAGATGATATTGATTTAGATTATACTATCTATAGGAGAATATTACACAAACCCTTAGATGAAAATGAAATCGTTATGAAGGATAATAGATTAATTAGAAACCTTAAAAGATTTAAATAGTATGAATTTCCCAAAAAAATTTATAAACATTTTTTATAGAAATCAACATAAATTTTATTCGGAGGTCTAACCCCCCAAAACGACCCTCAAACCCCCAGGGGGAGGGGGGATACGGGACCCCCATACGGGAGGGGGGGACCCATATAGGGGGGTATATGGTATATAATGGGGACCACCCCCCATATTGTTATGACAGGGGGGAGTGGTCATCTATGGTTGTGATGTCATAGGGGGGACATGGCCAAATGTAATGGGGGGAAGTTATCAACACCCAACAGATGAGGGGGCTGAGAAAGTTATCAACAGACAGGGTGTCAGGTTAATTGAACTTGTAAGTATATCTTACATGTTCATAAGTTATTACAATAATGTTTGGTGGTATGGGAAAAGCGTTGTATCTTTGTTATGACGCTTTAGAGTTTCTTGTCCCCGACACTTAGGGGCAGGTCGGAGTCCACTCGGTCCCCATCGAGCTTGTGATGGTTACACCACAAAGATA
>Ga0307380_10008542_pt1 | contig 13120 bp, 7 predicted proteins | sample UN3MG_FD_202239 | JGI IMG/M metagenome (GOLD analysis project Ga0307380, IMG submission 202239) | Soil microbial communities from Risofladan, Vaasa, Finland - UN-3 | ecosystem: Environmental > Terrestrial > Soil > Coastal area > Acid sulfate soil | place: Finland: Risofladan, Vaasa | collected... | reverse complement strand
CACCGGCACCACCATGCCTTTCCTCAACATCCCGAACTCCTTTCCACGTCAGAACTGATTAGACTTTGGCCGCCAAAGTTCACACGGCGAGAACGAATCTGGTACGATAACGTCAGATTTTTAGTGTGCGCTCCACACGTGGTGGAGAGTTCAGTATACGCCAGGAGGATAACAATGACAACCTTGAAGCTGAATGCCTGGGAACGATTGATGCTTACCAGGTGCTTGCCCCAGGGCGGCACGCTCCAGCAGATCGCTATCTACCTGCGCGTCCTGGAAGTCCTGCGCCTCAAGGAAGATGAACGGGAAGCAGTAGGCTGGCAGGAGAACCCTGATGCAGGGACGGTCACCATTCAGAACGCTGCCCACGAGTTCGACGTCGAGATTGAGGACGCCGACTTTGCCACGCTGCACCAACTGACCAGCCAGTGGGATGGCTGGCCGACCGCGCCCGAATCGCTCGCGCTCAAAGCCAAGCTGGACGCAGCCAGGTAGACGGACCAACGCAGAGGGCCAAGCGCAGCAGCCGCCCCGGTCATTCCAGCCGGGGCGGCTTTGCATTTGTGAGTGGAGGAGGGGACCAGGGTTTTTCCAGGGTCCATCAGCAGAGCCGGTGAGTTCTGTCACCAAGCCGCCTGGCGAATTGGGTATTGACTTTCGCGCAAAGTTGCAGTACACTATCAAGTGAGAAGCATCGCCCTGGCGTCAGAGACTGTGAGGCAGAGCCGCTGGCGTCGGCGCTTCGCGCCACAGCTGATGCCGAAGCCGTTAGGCCCGGCAAATATACATAACGTAGGAGAACTCTTATGGCTAAACAAGCTGATTCCGGTCTAGAAGCAATACAAAGCGAAATCGATGATCAGGACACGGTCCCGGCGAGCTACGACATCATCACCTACCCCGCAGACTATACGCTCGAGGGTCTGGTCGGCAAACTCTACAAGACAATCATTATTCCCGGGTTTCAACGTAAGTTTGTATGGACCCTTAAGCAGGCCAGTAGGCTAATTGAATCATTCCTGCTTGGGCTGCCTGTGCCTGCAGTTTTCCTATACTCTGATCCTGAGACTGGCAAATACCTCGTCGTAGATGGCCAACAACGATTGCTAAGCGTCTCTTACTTCTTTGAAGGCTACTTCGGTGAACCTGATCGCAGCGGGAACAGGACCGTTTTCAGACTTCAAGGACTCAATGACAATAGCCCCTACAGTCAACAAACCTACAAAGACCTTCAATCAAATGATGAAGCAGCATACAATAGACTGAACGAAGCTGTGCTGCGCGCCTTCATCGTCAAGCAACTAAGGCCAGAAGGCAGCTCGAGCATCTACCATATATTCGAACGCCTAAATACAGGTGGCACCCAACTCGTTGGCCAAGAGATACGAAACTGCATATACCATGGCCCATTCAACGACAAGCTCATCACTATGAACAAGAACCGCGAATGGCGAACTATCTTTGGGAAGCCTACCGAAGACAAACGTATGCGAGATGTAGAGCTCATACTGCGCTTCCTCGCACTGTATTCCATGGACCCAAACTACCATAAGCCAATGAAGGAATTCTTGTCCGGGTTTATGAAAGAACACCACAACGATGATCCTGAACGCCTATCCGTCTATGAACAGCTATTCGAGCAGACCACTACAGCCATATATGAACACCTGGGCCAACGCCCTTTCCACATAAGAGCCGGCTTAAATGTGGCAGCATTCGACGGCGTCTATGTTGCATTTGCCCGCAATCTACAGAGAATACCTGCAGGCATTTCCGACAGATACAAGGCCCTGATTGATAATCCTAAGTTTTTGGAGCTTGTAAGTAGCGCCACGACTGATGAGGATGTTGTTAGAGACCGGTTGAAACTGGTTGGAAAAGAACTATTCAGGTAGTTCACATGCCATTCTTGAGAATTGAGAGTGCTCTCAACACGTGCCAGGCGCATCTGAACTCGCTCGATAGCGCCGACCCTAACTCCGCAGAGATTGAGGCTCATATAGTCTCAAGTCTGATTTTGCTTATCGTATCGGAATACGAAGAACTGATCGAAAGAATGTTCGTAGACAGGGCTAGTCTATGTGGTGACACACATGTAGTAAGCTACATAAGGACAATGATCTCCCAAAAGTTTCGAAGCCCAGACTTGGAAAAGGTTAGAGGAACTCTAGGCCAATTCGGAAGCGATTACAAAGAGAACTTCAAAGCCAAGATAGACAATACGGAGTACGAGGCTGCATGGGGCAACATAATGCACGCACGGCACGCCATAGTCCATAAAAGGGGAACCCTCAACATCACTTTTGGTGAACTACTGGCATCTTACCCTAAGACAAAGACTGTGATATCGGAACTCAAGAACACCTTGGGTATACCCTGACCTAGCCAAGCGGCTGAACCTTGCCGTTATGATGGACGCTTCGCTCGCTGCGCTTCGCTGGCGTCCGTCATAGTAGAGCTGTGAAGGAATGCTCTACGCAAGGAGCCCCGGCCTTTTGTGAGCCGGGGCCTCTTTGTGGGCAAGCAGCAGTTGGTGGTTGCCTGATCTGGCGCAACAATCCCGGTGCATTGACTTCCGCGCAAGGTTGCAGTACACTATCAAAGGAGAGGGATCGCCCTGATGTCAGGGACTGCGATATGGAGCCGCTGGTGTCAGCGCTTCGCGCCTTCGCTGCGCGCAGCTCAACCGCCTACGAAGGCCATGTCAAGTTTCTATTGACCCGCGATTTTCGATAGTTGTAATGCCATTTTGACCCGCTTCTATTTGCGTATCCAACTGAATATCGCGCCCAACCAGCGGGTACGCCCATCGTAGTGTGCAGGGTAGAGTTCGATTAGTCGCCACCGACGACTGGCGAACCTTCACTACGGTTGGTTATCCAGTAAGATGACCCGATTGGGATATTGGTCAGCATGCTTGGACATAGACCTCTTAACTATCATAGCTGCTCGTTCGCGGAGACTGAAATCTTCTGCATGAACTGATCGCTGTCAAAGGCACGAATTCAGCGAAGTAGGAAGGACAAGGCCATGAGATCAGCCTTATTGAGAATATCACTTTCACTCATAGCTAGCTTGGGATTCGTGTCATTGCGCGGGGTGCCCTCTCAAGAAGCAGAACCCAATGCGACATCCATCCCGAGCGACTCATCAACTCCATTTGTCACCCCTGTACCAAGTATTAGTGGACCCAGCGGGCCCGGCATGCTTCCAATGTCAAAGTGGACTATTCTACTTTGGCCCAAGAACATTACGGCCTTTATTCAGGAATATTCAACTTGGGATGCGTGGCTTGGAGGCGAGCAGCCAACACCGTACTCACCGCGAGACGAGCTCTTAGTAGCAACATATGCTATTGCGACCAAAACAACGGGTTTGGAAATTGCGACGGATGAGGATCAATCCGATTTGATTATTGTCTCTGGTAATCCACTCGCACTCACTTTCCTTATCGAACGGCTGAAAGATCATCCTCTGCTGGCAGGAATCACGGGCGATTCGGTTGCCCATCGGGAAAAAGCGAGATCGTCTTGGGCTGAGTCAATTCTGGGGCATCAGCTGGTCACGTCACAGCCGTTTGCCAGAAATACAATCAATGTGCGCGCAAATCGGGCAGCAAATGTGGTTTGGGGTTACACTGCACCGAATACTAAGATTGAGGTTAGGCTCCTACGGAGTGAAGGCCATGATTTGAAAACGACAACGACATCTGCCGCCAATGGGCTTTATCACGCCTATTTTGTGTGGGACATTCTTGCTGGGGATACGATTGAGCTGAATGTCGGGAATGAAACAAGAAAAGTGGTAGTCCCCGATATTCAAGTTTCCGTTGATCAAGTTGGAGGGTCCGTTGCTGGTGCTGTTCTAGCACCATCGGATGTCGGTGCTTTAGCCCAGATCAGATTCCTAGATGTGATCGTTGGGCAGACCAAGCACACAGCGATGATTGACAGCCGAGATAAGTTTGACACTGTGTTCAGCCCACGATTGCTTCACCCTGGCACTCCAGGGTTTCTCAGATACACCGATGGAGATGGTAACCGAGTATTCATGCCCTTTAGCATTGCAGTCGTTAGAGTACGTCGCGATACTGCTTATGGCATCTTCAACGGATCTGTGCATATGTTGGGCTTAAGTTCGATTGTGTGGGGTGATGCAGGACCGAACGCTAGCATTACGGTTACGCTTACACAATCTGGGGGTACAACAATCACACGCACAACCACAGCGGATGGGATTGGCTACTATTCAGTTTCGGTAGACCGCCTGATTAGAGATGGCGATGAGGTGGTGGTGTCGGATGGTTTATCGGCGCGAACCGTATCAATTCCAGTAATGAACTATGGCATTGACCCAGCAGCCCGAATAATCACGGGCACTGCACCTGCCAATATCGTGCTTACTACACCTGGGGCACCACACTCACTACAAATCTCATTTGGTGGATTTGCTCATCAGATTACGACAACAACTACTGGTGCGTTTTCTGCTGACTTCGTCTCCAGCGCTTATTTGGCTGGATTGACAGGTTCGATGCGATATACGACTGCCAACGGTGACGAAGTGTATAAGCCAGTGGTCGCAACAGACCCCTTGGTGAGAGGAAGAATAGGTGACTGGAGAGCAGATGTCATACTTGGGCAACCCGACTTTTCTCAGTTTACACCTAACGAAGTTGTATCCAACAAGCTATTCGACCCCGGCGGTGTCTATGTTGATCGCTCTACCAAACCAAACCGCATATATGTTTATGACCCCGGCAACAGCCGCATCCTCGGCCTGCGAAATCTCGGCTATGTGCAGGCAGGCCCAAGTGCTGGGCAACCCTGTACCTCTAATTCGGACTATCCTAACTCAATCTGCCAAATTGTAGAGGATGGGCAACCCAACTTGGTATTCGGTCAACCCACTGTGAACTCATCCTACTGTAATGGCGATAGCGGCTACCTGCTGTATCCAGACGTGCCGTTAGCAAGCGCGAATACTCTGTGCGGTCTTCTCGAATTTGAAATTAGTACGCGAGAGAGCTACTCAAGTATGACAATGGCAACGGATGCGCAGGGCAACCTCTATGTTGCTGACATCTTCAACAACCGCGTGCTTCGCTACAATGATCCGTTCGCAACAGATACAATCGCAGACTATGTTTGGGGGCAGGTCGATTTTTCGGGCGTGATGGCGAATCGCGGAATGGGTATTGACAGTCGCTCCGATGGTAGAAGCCTCCGTTTGGCCGGTCCATACTCCATTTATCATGAGAGTGTGGGTTTAGATGCGGCCGGTGTTGCCATCGATGCCAGAAACGATCTTTGGGTAGCGGACAGCCTAAATAACCGTGTTTTGCGTTTTCCTTTCAACGCCAGCCTTGGAAGGCCGGCTCAAGAAGCTGATTTAGTTCTTGGTCAACCCAATCTCACGGTTACTGGCTCGGGATCAAGTCTGGCTGAAATGTATCGACCCGCTTCCATTCGTGTGAATGATCAAGGAACGGTATACGTGGCCGACGCCCTGAATAACCGCATCCTCGTGTTTCAACCCCCATTATCTAGCGGAATGTCAGCTAGTCGGTTGCTTGGCAGCGGCCTCCTTGAGCCTTTGAGTTTGGAGCTTGATCCTGCCGGCGGTATTTGGGTAAATGACGCACGCAATCACAGGCTAATTAAGTTCCTAAATGAAGTGCAGGCAGCTGTAATTTCGGGCACCTATGCTATTGGTGGATTAGGTTTGGATAATGACGGCAACGTAATGGTAACTAACGGTGGATATGTTCAAGAAGGGATTCGATACGCCGCCCCTGATTTTTCAACAAGCGCCAAATTTCTGCGCGCCGAGCCGGAAGGACCTGGGAACGCTACAGGTGCTCGTGGCTTTGCCGGAGGCCTGGGTCTCGAGATAACGGCACAGCAATTGATTCGTTCTGACGGTACAAGGCTCTTGTTTTGGAACAGCCCTTGGAACGTTGCGAATTATCAACCGGCGGACGGGGTTGTCGGAGAACCAGATTTTCAGACCCGACATCGATGGGGGCGAGAGTTCGGACGGATGCGGGCGGATGACCAACAGCGGTTATGGGTACTCCAGGGGGACCTATGGGGCTATGATGCAGCAGTGCGTGTCTTGGGTTACCAACTTCCTCTACTCACTGGAGCAACGCCAGTATATGTCCTGACATCCCCATTGCCACTCCAAGGTGGCGGGATCTTTACCTGGACGGAGTCGTTGAAGATTGGGGGTATTGAGGTCCAGCCAGGCTGTGACTGCCTCTGGCTCTCTGATAAAGACCTCAATCGTGTTTTCCGTGTTCGGGGTGTTAGCACCAACCCCGCGGTTGACCTCGTTCTTGGTCAGAGAAACATATCGGAAGTGCACTGTAATCAGGGACGTGATTCCGACAACAGCTACATTCACCCGTCACATCCATCAAGAGACTCGCTCTGTCATCCGGGGGCGCTCGCCTTTGATAGCACTGGAAACCTCTTTGTAGCCGATCATTCTCTTGAAATTGCCGGCAACCTGCGCCTCCTGGAGTTTGATGCCAACATAATCCCGGACTCGCCTACCTCAGCAGTGTTCGGAATACCTGCCAGCCGGGTGTGGGGTAGAGGTGGGAGCTTTACGGAGCCCGATTGCCTTTCCATATGGGAGGATCCAATGTGTGCACCTTGGGAACCAACTTTCGACTCGCAGAATCGCATGATTATCGGGTTCAATGGCTATCTTGGTCCGCGATTTCCCTTGGTCTATCAGGATCCAATTACCAACCCGTTCCCAATAGCAGCATTGGCAGACTTTCACTCAATGCCCATGTCGGCACGTTTCGATCAATTCGATAATCTGTATGTTTTTGACGGGAATCGCAGTCGCATTTTGATTTATCGTCATCATCAAGCGCCCACAGTCTACTTGCCTCTTACTCGTAAGTAATCATTTGATTGCACAACCGTTGCGCTAGCGCACCCAAACGGAGTAAATCGAGTTTGGCCCTGCGGTACATTTGACGTTTGATCGGCTTGGGACGGTTCGCTTGGCATCTAGGGAGGAATACGATGCGGGAGCGGCTGTTTGCATCATTTATTCTTACTGCTAGTCTCATCTCACTTTTCACTTTGGCTGTAACCACCAGAGGGACAGCGGCAGGAGTACCAACCCCCGGAGGCGACCTACTTCTGCCTTCCAATCCTACGTCTATGCTATCCTATAGCCAGCAAGGGCCGAGAGAGAACCCCTCTCATACTAATCTGCAGGGGCAGCAGACCGTCCTGCTCTGGCCCAGAGCACTCTCTCAGTTCATGGAAGAATACCCATCCTGGAAGATGTGGCTTGGGGGCAGGTGCCCGTCAGCGTATTTGCTCCGAGACGAACTACTGGCATCGGTTCGCGCATTTGCCACTATCATTCCCGATCTAACAGTTAGCGCAGATGAACCTGATTCGGACCTCATCATCGTTTCGGGCCACCCGGCGGCACTCAGCGCGCTGTTCGATAACTTGAGAGATCACCCGTTGTTGGCGCGAGTGACGGAAGATTCGTCCGTCCGACGTGATGAAGCCCGTACAGCCTGGGCGGAATCAAAACCTGATACAAACTACGAAACACTGCCATGCTTTCATCCACGCACCATCAACATACGTAACAACTGGGTAGCCAACGTGGTGTGGGGCTACAGTACCCCAAGTGCTACCGTTTACGTGACGTTGACTTGCAGCAGCGGACACGTTCTGACAACCGCAACAACGGCCGATCTGGAAGGGCTATATCACGCTTTCCTGATCTGGGAGATTCGTGATGGCGACATTGTCGAAGTGGGCGACAGCGTGGAGACCAAAACCGTGTCTGTGTTCCCCCTGAAAGTCTCCAGCCAGGCATCTACTGCCTCCGTGACAGGTATTGTACCCCGTGCTTGGGCAGCGACAGGGGAACCCTTTGCTCAGTTCCTGGACGTGACAGTCGGCAAAGCGAGCCATAGGGTGACAGTTGATGACGATGGCGCGTTCACTGCCGATTTCGCTGACACGCCGTTTCTTCCTGGTACGTCGGGATTCGTTCGCTACACGGATGTGGAGGGCAATCGCATCTACCAGCCGTTCAGCATATCCATTGTCAACATCAGGAGAGACACCTCGAGCGGCGACCTCCCTTATGGCTCTGCTCACTCGGCAGGAGTCAGTTCCATTGTCTGGGGTGGTGCAGCGCCCAATGCTACACTTGTGATCACACTCACCCGCTCCGGCGTGCTCGTCGTCACGCGCACCGTCGCAGCAGACCCAGTGGGTGATTTCTCGGTCGCGGTGGATCGCCTGATCCAAGATGGCGACGTGGTGCAGGTATTCGACGGCGCCGAGGCCAGGACTGTGCAGGTCCCGACGATGACTTTCCATGCCGATCCGGCCACAAAGGCCATCACCGGCACGGCGCCGACAGGGATCACGACGACTATGCCTGGGTGGCAGCACTCGCTTGAGGTATCTGTTGCCGGCAGCACGCGCCAGGTCACTACAACGGCCACAGGCGGATTCGTGGCGGACTTCAGCGCCAGTCCTTATCTCGCCGGACTGTTAGGTGCACTGCGCTACACGACTCCTAGTGGTGATAGAGTGTACAAGCCTCTTTTCGTGACCGATTCCCTGATACGAGGCGAGTTTGGCGACTGGCGTGCTGATGTGATCCTCGGCCAACCTGGATTCGCTCAAATCACATACAACGAAGTTGTGAGTAACAGGTTGTTTAACCCAGGAGGAATGTACGTAGATCGATCGAGCCAGCCAAATCTGGTCTATGTGAACGATAGCAGCAATAGTCGCATATTGGGGCTATCGCATCTAGGGGTCTGCCAGGCAGGCGTGAACGTAGGTCATAACTGTACCACCAGATCCGACTGCCTTGGCTCCAGTTGTCAAATTCAGCCAGAGCGGCCGGCCGATATTGTGCTAGGCCAGGCTTCATTCAATTCGTCTGCATGCAACGGGGACAGTAGTTATCAGGCGTACCCAGATGTACCACTGGCAAGTGCTGAAACGCTGTGCGGAATGCGCGAAGAGCAAATGAGCATCACCGAGGGTGGTTCACAAGTAACAATGATGGCAGATTCCCACGGCAATCTTTATGTACCAGACTACTTTAACAACCGGGTACTTCGCTATAACCGCCCTTTCACATCAGATGCCGTTGCGGACTATGTTTGGGGGCAAGATGATTTCCTTGGTTCAACATGCAATCGTGGGGCTGGGTTCTCGATTCAATCGGATGCACGGAGCCTGTGTCTGGCCAGCATTCCGGGTACTGGTCCTAATGTAGCGGGTGTTGCTATAGACGCAGCGGGAAACCTGTGGGCGGCTGACAATATGAACAATCGGGTGTTGCGGTTCCCCTTCAAAGCTGCGTTGGGCGCACCTGACCAAGTGGCCGATCTTGTTCTGGGTCAACCACACTTTTCCGACAGAGCATCGGGAATAGGCCTTAACCAGTTGGACAAGCCTACGTCCGTGCGCGTAGATGGTAACGGAATTGTGTATGTTGCTGACAGTCGTAACAACCGTGTATTGGCTTTTGAACCCCCGTATTCAAACGGAATGTTCGCCAGCCACCGGATTGGAAACGACCTAATTGAACCCACAGGTCTGGAGATTGACCCAATGGGCGGACTATGGGTGAATGATTCGGGCAACGGCAGGTTCATCTACTTTGTTGATGGAGTAATGCAGAAGGTTGTGCAGTCAGAGATGCGTACATGGGGTGGGCTAGGGGTTGATCGTGATGGCTCAATTCTGACAGCCAATTACGACTCGCAACAGGGACTACATTACTCTGCCCCCGCGTATATGTTGGACGCACTGTTTCTGCGTGCTGACCCCGGCCCGATCTTCAATCAAACGAGTTCGCGCAGTGCATACGGTGGCCTGGGCGTCGAAGTGGCAGCTGGACAGTTGGTCTATGGCGGGGGATCACGTATGTTGTTCTGGAATAGCCCCTGGAGTCTCACAGACTATCAAGAGGCGGACGGAGTAGTAGGAGAGCCAGATTTTCGAACACAAAGGAGGTGGGGGCCGTGGTTTCAGAGAATGCGGGCGGACAAACAGGGGCGGCTCTGGGTGATCAATGGTACCCTTGACTTGGCAATAGTCTCTGGCTACCAACTTCCACTGCACACTGGTGCAACGCCAGTCTTCACCCTAACCTCACCTCTCCCACTTCAAGGAGGAGGGATATTCACGTGGACTGAGGCTCTCTTACAGGGTGGGATTGAGGTCCAGCCTAGCTGTGACTGTCTCTGGTTGTCAGACGAATACAATCACCGAGTGTTCCGCATCCAGAATGTTAGCTCGTATCCAGTTGTAGACATTGTTCTAGGGCAATTGAGCACATCGGAGATGCAGTGTAACCAGGGGCGTGGACGGGATCTCCCTTCTCAAGACTCCCTTTGCAATCCAGGAGCATTGGCCATTGATAAAGCTGGCAATTTGTATGTGGCTGATCACAATCTTGAGTTCGACGGTAACTTGCGCTTGCTAGAGTTTGATGCCAACACTATCCCTAACACCCCGACATCTGCTGTCTTCGGTATCCCAGCCACTCGCGTGTTTGGTAGGAACGGCGACTTCAATGCATCGAACTGCCCACGTCTCTGGCAGGACCCGATGTGTGGCCCTTGGGAACCAACTTTTGACTCGCGGGACCGTATGGTTATCGGATTCAATGGCTACTTGGGGCCTCGCTTTCCTATGGTTTACCAAGATCCACTGACAAACTCTGTACCAGTAGCTGCATTGGGTGACTTTCACTCGATGCCATTTTCGGCGCGCTTCGACCAGTTTGACAATCTTTACATTCTCGATGGCAATCGTAGCCGCATTTTGATCTATCGAGATCGCCAGGTACAGACATACACTGTGACTGGTGCTATCAAGACGCTAAGTGGAGCCCCGGTTCCAGGTGTACTGGTGGAGACCATCGCTTACGCCTCAAGTGGCATCTCGGATGCTTCTGGCATGTACACACTGACGGGATTGATTGCGGGGACTTACCGACTGGTTCCAAGCAGGAACAGCTACACGTTTATGCCTGTTACCCGGACAGTTGGCGTTCCGCCAGACAGGGAGGGGCAAGACTTCGTGGTCCGTACACCGATCTACCTGCCCCTCGTCGTGCGAAACCGTTGAGAGTAGATCAGTCAGTCAGGGGATTTCTGTCAATCGCAAGCAAGGCCGCGTTGACTTCACCTTGCCGCACTTCGTCCCATTCACCAATCCCTGACCATACCCGGCAAAGTAGCGCCAGCAGTTGCCCTCGACGTTCGCACCAAAGCTCGGGTGATGGTCGTCGTGGGACGGGCACAAACCGATGGCGCTGCTCGCCGTCGGCTTCAAATCCGCGTACTGGCCGACGGGCTCTAGCGCTGCTACCGGGAGGGAGTGAGGACCAATCGAGCCGCCACGTCCTGTCCGCTCGCCTGGTTCTGTGATTCGGCGGCCGAAGTCCAATGACTGAAATTCACGCGGCGGGAACAGGTCTGGTACGATCAATCATAACGCGAACAGGGGGAAACACAATGAAGAACCTGATACTCGACGCATGGGAGAGGCTGATGTTGTCCCGGCGCCTGTCCCAGGGGGGTACGCTCCAGCACATCGCGGTCTACCTGCGTGTCCTGGTGGCACTGCGCCTCAAAGAGGACGAGCGCACAGCAGTGGGCTGGCAGGAGAACCCTGAGACGGGGACAGTCACCATCCAGAACCCTACCCACGAGTTCGACATTGCGCTGGAGGACGCGGACTTCACCGCGCTGCACCAGTTGGCAGGGCAGTGGAACGGATGGCCGACTGCACCTGAGAGCCTGGCGCTCATGGCCAAACTGGACGCGGCCAAGTAGGGCCACTAACGCAGAGGGCCAAACGCAGCAGCCGCCCCGACTCGAACAGTCGGGGCGGCCTTGCATTTATCCAACATCCCCTACACCAACTGTCAAACTCTCCCTATAGACAAATAGCGCAGCCTGTGGTAAGATTATGTCCAGTAGCACGTTGTACGCGGACTTGTGCCGAAACCCTTTGGCGCGATCTGTACAACCGCAAATACCAGCCGAGGAAGTATACGCTGTAGGACCTAAAACCCGCCCACCATCAAGATGTGTGGCGGATTTTTCTTTGGTGGTGCGGCTTCAGTTACGGCAGCGGCTCGGCTGTCTGGAACACCAGCGGGATGTGCCTACCTGCGGGATGGTACGGAGACGCTGATTGACACTTACTGCTATTGAAGGAGGCAATGATGCTGGGTAGACAGGTTAAGAAGCGAGTTTGGCTCCTGGCGCTGGCTATGTTGATGCTTGCACTGGCGACTCTGGCTTGTGGTCAATCCGTTTCGCTAACACCGAAGCCAACGCCAACTTCCGTACCACCGACCGCGACCAAACCTCCCACTCCGACTGCAATCCCGATCCCACCCACCGATACTCCACAGCCGACGAATACGCCTACCGTCACACCAGTCTCGGCTCCCTTCTGTACCAAAATACGATTTGGTGAAATGATGGTAGACAGTGTCGATGATCTGTTACACGAAGGAACAACCTTTAATAGCGTTCCAGACATTGTGGCGCGATTTGACTGCCCTAGAGTAGTATCATGCAGTCGGATCTCCTTTGAGTGGTATCGAAACGGTGCACCTCACAGCACCTATTCCAATATTACTGGACGATATGACCAGAGTAGCAAGTTTTGCTATAGCGATGGACAGTATGCTGTTTCGCTTTTTAGCAAAGACGGACTCTTGGGCGATCTGTCACCTGGCGAGTACACATTAGTCATATATGTTGATGGGAACAAGTGCGTATTCCGATGAAGTCGTCCACGAGTTCCGGGCATGTCGTCCACCAGTCGGAGCGAAGCGACGCTAGCGTGCACATTATACACTCAAGTGGTCGGCATGGGCAAGGAGGAGTTGGTCTTGCGCCGGGATTCCCCCTTGAGATCGAGCCGATAGGCGTTGTGGACCAGGCGGTCCAAGATGGCGTCCCCGATGGTGGGATCGGGGACGCGGGCGTGCCATTCTGCGACAGGCACTTGAGTGACGACAGTTGTGGAAGATCGGCCATAGCGATCATCCAAGATCTCGAGCAGGTCCTGGG
>Ga0307380_10008541_pt1 | contig 13122 bp, 10 predicted proteins | sample UN3MG_FD_202239 | JGI IMG/M metagenome (GOLD analysis project Ga0307380, IMG submission 202239) | Soil microbial communities from Risofladan, Vaasa, Finland - UN-3 | ecosystem: Environmental > Terrestrial > Soil > Coastal area > Acid sulfate soil | place: Finland: Risofladan, Vaasa | collected... | reverse complement strand
TCAAGCTCGGCTTCAGACCCGGTCCCTATGAATTCACACTTGATACACCTCAGGGACCGCGGATGGGAGCGTTTCAGGTTCAGCCGCCCGCTTCGTCCGTGCCCTCCATCGGTCGAATGGTGCACGCGCTGGAAGTCCCCGCCGGGGCGCTGCACCGAGGTGTCGTCGTGGACGAGGCGGGCAAGGCGATGGCCGGGGTGCGGGTGAAGATTGTGGAGGGTGGAAAGGAAAATGTCGTCGAGACGGACGCGAGCGGCTCGTTCGAAGTGCAGACGCGCCAGCCGGGGCGCATCGATCTGGCGATCGAAGGGACCGACCGGCGCAGCCACATTGACGTCGTCAAGCCCAAGGAATTCTCGAACCCCGTTTCGCAATTCGTCCAGGCGGGGGACGTGTCGAGCGTTCCCGGGACCTTTTCCCAAGCACGGCTCGGCGAGCGCACGCTTGCCGTGGCGACAACGCTCGAAAAGAACGGCCAGGGTTTCTCCACCTACATGTTGCCCGCTGACCTTGACGAGGGGACGAACAACGTTTCACTCGTGGACCACAACGGAAACTCCACCCAACAATCTGTGTTCGTCTACCGCATCATAGGAGGCCGGATCGACAATCCCAACCTCATCTCCGGCCAGGAAACTCAAGGAGAATTCGTTGTCTGCTTCGGGAACGCCCTGCCGTCGGGACAGAAGCTCAGAGCGACCATTACCGGAATCGGCTTCATAAGATTTCAGGGCGAAGGCGCGAAGGGCCAGGTCGTCAACAAGACGATTTCGGTGGCGGGCCAGGGAACAGCGCGAATCCCGTTCCAGATTCAGGCCACCAAAGGCGCCGGCCCCGGCGTGCCGTTCTTCATCAACCTGTCCCTCAGCAACTTGTAGCCGCGCTTTTCTGTGGTAGTTCAGTATGATGTAGCGGCGGCTTCATGCCCCGATTTCTGGCGACCGGCGGTATTCGTTAGCATCCAAGGAGGGCGTAGGGCAGACGTGTTCTTTACGTCTGCGGCTCTTTGGCGGGGATTCTTGAACTTCGCCTAAAGGGGGGGTACCATCGATGAATCTAGACTACTGGCACGAGGACACTCTGAGGCTTGACAAACGGCTTGCGCAACTCAGAGACGAGCGGAATGCGGCCGAGCTGGAAGCTGAACATGCTCGAAGCTTACACGCGGACATGGGAGGCCCAATTGCGGCAGCCGAGGCCGAAGTCCAACATCTTTTATCAGCAATCAGTCATGTTGAACGGCTCATAGAACGCGTGAAGGCAGGATTTCCTTATCTCGAAAGACACGAATTCGAAGTCGCCGTTGACGCGTGCGGACAGGTTTCGAGTTGGGTACTTCTGTCTGAGGTTCTCACTGAGAAAACCGAAGAGGCCGGAACCTACGCAACGAATGCGACTGCCCCTGGCATTTTTCTGGGACATGATGACGCGGTGGTCCGGCTACCGATCGAGGTCCAGAAACGGTACGATCAAGCGGTATCAAGTCGTCTTTTTGAAAAGTTCGAGGTCTGTATGTGTTTCGAGCCTCCGGATGAGTCCGATGAGATACCTGAAAACACAACGTACTATCTTTTCGGCACGATACTGCCTCCTGACAACCATAGTGATCATGGTGATATTTTTTTCATCGCCACATGGGCGGCCGCCACATAGAGCTAGCTCTGCGATGTGAGGAGGTAGCACAGAGTTTGGGGCCTCAGAAACTCTGCGGCTCTCCGGATCAAAAGAACCGCAGAGTTCGAGAAGGTTCGTCATCAGGAGAAATGCCCACGGTCAGAAGAACCTTGACCGTGGCCGCCTGCTCAGAATGCCGACCTGAAGGTCGGCGCTACGACTTTTTTCGTTCCTTGACACTGGCCATGCGCAATGCTACTTTGACGCTGCAGTTTGGTTCTTTGAAAACTTAGGTCCCTGTGGTGGCCCCGGCGAAAGCCGGGGACAAAAGGAAAGGCCGTGAAAATCGGCCGCGGTCCCGCCACTGTGATCGGCGAGTCGCGTCTCCATTGGCCGCGAGGCCAGCCACTGCCCCGGCAAGCCGGGGTGGGAAGGCGGAGGATGCGGCGATGACCCGAAAGCCAGGAAGCCTGCCCGGGAACCTGAACTCAGCCCAACTCTTCGACGGAAAGAGTCCTGAGGAAGACTGCTGAAGCCTTCCGATTCCGACTCGAGGGATGGGAAGGCTTTTTTGTTTCCCACCTTCCTCCGAACTCCTTCCGCCGACAACGCCCCGCCGCGCGAGCGGGGAGGAGGAGTTCAGCCGTGCAAAAGTCAAAAGTCGAAAGTCGAAAGTCCAAGGCCGAACCTTCGGTTCCTTTCACTGACTTCCCCAACAATCGGCAGCACCTTTGCGGGCGCTGCCTGAGAAGCGCTTTCTTGGTGCTGATTCTGTCCCTAATAAGTGCGGGCGGGATGCTTGCGGCCCAAGGAGGGAAAATTCGCGGCACTGTCGTCGACCCCAGCGGCCGCGCCGTCCCTAGCGTTCGCGTCAGCCTTTTGAAATCGCACGCGGTACTCACGGAAAAGGAAACGAACGCCAGCGGGGAATTCGAATTCTCGAGACTCGAACCCGGAGCCTATCACCTGGTTGCGAATCTGCCCGGTTTCTCCGCGCCTACAATTGACATCGATCTCGGTGAAGGCGAGACGCGGAGTATTGACTTCAAGCTCGAACTCAGCGCCGTGCATCAGCAAGTGATGGTCTCGGCCACGCTGGGCGCGGCGCTCACCTCGGAGGTCGGCTCTTCGACCACTGTTTTAACACGCCAGGAAATTGATGACCGCGGGGCGCAGGCGGCGCTCGAAGTTCTGCGCGGCGCCGCGGGTGTGGAAGTCAACCAGGCGGGCCGGCGGGGCGGATCAACCGGGCTATTCATCCGCGGGGGTGAATCCAACTTCAACTTGATCATGATCGACGGCATCCAATTGAACGAGTTCGGTGGGGAATTCAGCCTGGCGCCACTGCCCGTGGACGGCCTGGACCGCGTCGAGGTTATTCGCGGCCCGCAAAGCGCTCTTTACGGTTCGAACGCGGTTTCCGGTGTCGTCAATCTGGTGAGCCGACGAGGCACGGGGCGGCCACGATTCACCGCACTGGCCGAAGGCGGCAGTTTCACTACGCGGCGCTTTGCGACCGGGGGCAGCGGACTCACACGGGGTTTGAGCTGGAGCTATAACCTGGCGCGGCTCGATTCGGGAGGCGTCGTCGCTAATGACCGATTCCGGAACCAGAGCGCGTTTCTAAGTCTCGGTACCACACGCTGGGCCCGACGGCAATTGGACTTCCACTTCTTCGGCGACGCCAATGATGCGGGCGCGCCCGGTCCCTACGGCTCCGATCCGCTGGGCGTTTTCCCCGGCCTCGACCTCATCTCTCGCAACAAGCAGAACCTGTTCGCGTATCGCGTCCATTACGGCGAGCAGCTCACGTCGCGCGTCCGGCAAGTGGTTTTCGCCGATCTTGTCACCAACGATTTCACCTTCCGCACGCCCTTCGGCGACTCTTTCTCGAACAACCTGCGCGGCGTGGTGAGCACGCGAAGCGAGATTACGGTCTCGAGCGACGATTTCTTCGTGGCGGCGTTTGAGTTTAATCGTGAGCGAATCGAGAACACGTTTATCGCCGATGCCGACGACGTTCCCTTCCGCTTGCCGCGCACGAGCCTGGCCTTCATCGCCGAGAATCGCTGGAATCCCGTCAAACGCCTCTACCTGACCACGGGCTTGCGAGTGGACGACATCCGAACACTCGAGCTTCCCCCGGGAGGATTTGGAATTCGTCCGCTGCTGCCCGAGACTTCCGTCAGCAAAGTCAATCCGCGCGCCTCAGTTGCGTTTCTGGCGCGAGAGTCTGCGGGAAGCGGATCGCTTGGCGCGACGCGTTTGCACGGAAGTGTCGGCACCGGCATCCGCGCACCCAGCGGCTTCGAACTTGCTTTTACCGACAACCCGACACTTAAGCCGGAAAAGAGCTTGAGCTTCGACGCGGGAGTCGAGCAGCGCTTCTTCGGCGACCGCGCGGTCCTCGACTCCACCTATTTCTTCAATCGATACGAGGACCTGATTGTGGTTCTGGGCGCGTCACTCGCCAACCTGAGCAGCTTCCTCTCCGATAACCTCGCCAATTCGCGCGCCCAGGGGATGGAGATCTCGTTTCGAATTCGACCGCGGAGTTCACTCGAACTTGACGGGCATTTCACCCAGCTCAACACCTCCATCCTGGCGCTTGACGGTTCGAGTTTTGTGGAGCTTCCGTTCAAGATTGGTCAGCCGCTATTGCGCCGGCCGCGAAATTCCGGCGGCTTCAATGCCACGTGGCGACGCGGCCGCTTGATGCTCAACCTGAACGGCTACGTGCGCGGAGAGGTCTTGGACGTCGAACCGAACTTTGGCGCCTTCGGCGGGCTTTTTCCAAACAAAGGATACGTTCTTGCAAACACCGGCTTCGCCTACCGGATTCGCCCAGGCGTCGAGATCTACGGTCGGCTGAATAACTTTCTCAACCAGAAATACGAAGAATCGCTAGGCTTCCCGGCACTGCACCTGAACTTCCTCGCCGGGATCAGGGTGAGCTTCCCTTCGGAATAATCATTTTCGCGCAGCGAGAATCTGCTTGGCGCTGCGCCTGAACAGAGAGTGTCCATCTTGGCCGAAGAAATTCTTCTTTCGTGGAGCGGCGGGAAGGACAGCGCGATGACGCTCCACGGGATTCGGAAGAATCCGAATTTCGAGATCGCCGCCCTCCTGACCACCATCACCGAGGGATACGACAGGATCAGCATGCACGGCGTGCGAAGAGGCTTGCTCGAGCGGCAGGCGGAATCTCTCGGCTTGCCGCTCGAGAAGGTCGTCATACCTCAGAAGGCGCACAACGAAGCTTACGAGTTTGAAATGAAGAAGGTCTTAACGAAGTACAAGGAGCAGGGCGTTCGCGCGGTGGCCTTCGGTGACATTTTCCTGGAAGACCTGCGGAAATACAGGGAAGAGAATCTGGCCAGAATCGGAATGCGCGGCCTTTTCCCAATCTGGAAGCGGGAAACGAGTGAGCTGAGCCGAACGTTTATTCACCTGGGTTTCAAGGCTGTCGTCACCTGCCTCGACCCGAAGTGTCTCGCGCCATCATTCGCGGGGAGACATATCGATGAAGACTTCCTCCGCGATCTCCCGGCGAATGTTGATCCTTGCGGCGAAAACGGAGAGTTCCACTCGTTCGTGTTCGGAGGGCCGATCTTCAAAAGAGAGATCGCATTCTCTCCGGGAGAAGTGGTTCTGAGAGATTCGTTCTGGTTTTGCGACTTGATTCCTGAGGAGCAAATTACGGCAGAGGGGTCGTCCCGTTGATGCCTCTAGTGCCGTTCCAACTTGTTCGGCCTAATGCGGCGAGGAGTAACCACAATCCGCCAACTGGCGGACCGAGACCTTGCGATGTCCGTCAATCGATGAGGATTTGATTCGCCCGGCCCCCTGGGGATTCCGCGGCGGGCATGTTCCCCCTCCGGCGAGGCCTATCGGGTTCAAGACATGGGGGGAAAAGGATCTCACGTGCTGCGGGCGGGCAGGAATCGGTCGGCGGATGGTTCAGTCGCCGGCAGTCAACAGAGCAACCCGCTGCCCTTGCGGTGCGTGCGCCAGCAGTAGAGTTGCTGGATAGCCAAGGAGAGCACGGAGACACCGCCGGCGATAAAGACGCTGCCCTCCACGAGGTAGCGCAACATATTCTCGTGTTCTTCAGGATTGATGCGCACCGCCCCAGCGAGGGCGATGCCGTGGCCGAGTGCCCATAGGCCAATGATTGCGGTGAGGACGAGAGCGGCAACGCGCAGGGCGGTCTTCATGGTTGACCCACCCGGGAGAATTGAGCGCGCAACGCGCGAGGGGGGAATCTTCGGACGAGAGCTTCATACACCCGAATAGCAGGGAAGTCAACCGTGAGGGTGCCGGTCTCCTCTGTTGTTTGCGCGCCCCGGAAATTGGTGTAGGTCGATGCGGCTGCTTAGGGATTGACTTTGAATATCGAGTGCGTCGTCGCGGTGGAGTCCTCGCCCACCCAAAGGTCGAAGTCGGCCGCTTCCTGTACCCACTTCTTCTCCTGCGGGCTCCAGGAGCTGCTCTTGTTTCGCGGGCAGGTTGAGCGAAGAGTGCGACGCTTCCTCACCGCTCATGTGCGCCAACTGACCAAGAAACATCACGCCCACGTCCGAGCACCGCGCCGCTTCCACGGATTGGTTGAGCGCTTCTTCTATTTGCTCGCGAGTCTGCGGAGGAGATTGAGGGCGGTTCATAAAGGCATCGAAGGGTGAAGGGATGTCGCGCTTGAAGTCCGGCCCCTTGGCGTACTCGACGCGAACTCCGGCGCCGAGTTTGTGGCGAATGCCCTGGAGTATTGTGACGGCCTCACTGGGCTTTCCGCGAACAATCCAGGAACCCTCGATATCCGACTGCGAATCGGCTCGCGCCCGTAGAAAGGGATGATTTTCGTCTCGATCAAAATCAGTTCTCAGGCCCTCGACGGTGACTACCGCCGCGGTAACTCGAACCTCTGGCAATATACATCCGCCGCCCCCTCCGCGAGAACGTTGGAGTCTGGCTCGCTGCCGCGGCGAAGCTCGACGGACTTGCCGCGTTCACGCGTCAGGCGGCGCAGCAGGCGCATCCTCCGGACCTGCTCACGAGGTGTGCCGTGGGAGAAGTTCAGGCGGGCCACATCCATCCCGGCGTCCAGAAGGCCGGCCAGGATTTCGGGGTTTTCACTGGCCGGGCCGAGCGTGCAGACGATCCGGGCACGCCGCGAATCCGACGCGGTCGGCGACCTCTTCAAGGCAGGTGGCATTCAAGGGGAGTATAGCGGGCGGCGGACAGGAAAAACATACTCCCGGTCAAAAGAAATTGTTGCCGGAAGAAAAGGTTAAAGGCTAAGAAGATAATCGGAGGCAGCCAGATTCCCGAAACGGACCGTGGTCACCCTCTTCCCCACGACGTTGGCGAAATACTGGAGAATCGCGGTGAGATTGATAATCGCGGACTTCTCACCCAATTTCAGCGCGTGGCGAAGACCCAGGAAGAAAAAGACAACGCGGAAATAGAGCATCAACAGCCGCTCCTCGCGCGTGTATCGCTGGTCCACGTTGGCGGCGTTCTTGAGCAGGTAACTCAACGCCAGGTAGTCGCATTTGAGGGTCATGCGCACCCGAGGATAGTCCACCGGCGCGTCGAAATCCTCGAGGGCCTTGCGCACCGCCGGGAACTCCAGCCGGTTGGCGTTGACGATGGAAAGGAAGTAATCCCTCTCGAATCTCCGCCGCAGGATGCGCTGGCACGTCACCTGGAAATAGAAGAAGAACAGCCCCGTGGAGATAATCAGAATCAAAGATGCAACGATCATGACCATCCTCTCTCAAGCCTCGCGGGCCACGGCCTCGGCAAGTTCGGGATCTTTCCTTCCGAGGCCGTGAACGGCGATGGACTTCGGTGTTTGGGCGACCGCGTAGAACCAGATCAGCAGCATGCCCAGGGTGCACAGCGGCCCCACGTAGGTGGCCAGGAAGCGTGCAATCCCTTCTTCGGGAGCCAGACGAAGGAGCGCCAAACTGGCGGCGGGCCCGGCGAATTGGATTCCCATTCCAGACACCAGCAGCGTCAACTCATCATCCACGGGCTCGACCTTCTGCATCAGGACATAGAGCAAGGTAATCAGAACCAGGCAAGTGAAATAGAGGTTCTGTTGGAACTCGATGATGAATTGGCTGAACAGGTTCTTGAAATTCTGACTTAGGACAAGGTATGAGATTCCCAAGACGAGGAAAAACACGAGCGTTAGCAGACGACGCACGTCGTGCCACATCCTCTTTTCCAGATGTTGGCAGGCACGACGGAAGAGCGCACACACCAGAACAAAGGCGGCGAGCGTCAATGCAACGTCGCTAACCCAGAAGAAATAGGCGTACTCTCTCGAGGATAAACCGTACCGGGCCCAAACGTAAGGTCGTGCAATCCCGTCGAGAGCGAGAAGGCTAGCCAAGTAAAGAAGAATACTGATCAGCCGCCGGGCGTGTCCCCGGAGGATCAGGAACCCGAGCAGGCCTACCTCGATGAGGTAGATCATCGGGCTCAGTCCGTACTTCCCTATCCAGTCAACCATAAGCAACCTGAAGACGCCCAGAAACCCGCCGGCCCTTCTCCAGGTCGCTCAGGTGACATGGCGAAGGCTAGCGGGCCTGTGGGGGCGGCAACGGAACGGGGGAACCACCAATCCCATTCGCACTTGGCGGCAAGGGGACAGGCGAACCACCGATGGCCGTAGCTGCAGGCGGCAACGGAACCGGTGATCCACCAATTCCAGTGGCCGCAGGAGGTAACGGAACCGGCGAACCACCAATTGCCGCAACACTGCGGCGCAAACCCACGCTGCTCAAAACCACCAGCAGCGCCAGCATAAACGTCAAAACGTAGTTCTTCATAAGCTCTCCTCCAGCATTGGTCCCGGTCTCGGGACACTTCGCTGGTCGGAGAGCCTATAAAACCTTGCCCGCGAAGTCAATAATCTTTATTTACTCTACGGGCGCGTTTATTCTGCCATAACCCGAAATCAAGTCAAGTGTATTTTCTTGGTACTTCGGTACTACCGCGCGTCTGGAACTCAAATAACTGAAAATAAATGGATTAGAGACATGTGTGACCCTGGATTCCCCACTGCGGCTATCTCCCAATGAGAATTCCGCCCTGCGGCTTGGCAATGCGCACGCGCACCCGGGGTTCTCGAATCTCCTCGAATTCTGAGATGCCACCCATCCCTGGAGAAGACGCGGCGCATGCCGCACAGTACCCGGCGCGTTTTTTCTTGCTGCATAGTTGACCCTGGAGGGGCTGAGTGTCATCATTAAGCAATAGAGGTCGGTAGGGTCAGGAGTGACAGGCTATGAGACGAGCAAGCTTTCTCCAATCGCTGACAGTTTCGATTCTAGCCGCAATCCTTTTGGGCTGGATGAGTCTTCCGCGTGGAGCTTTTGGTCAGTCCCAAGATCAGCAGCCGAACTCAGGTGGGCCGAACCAGGGAGTGGGGGAGACCGTTCTGGTTCCCAAGAAGACGGAATCCGAGCGGAAGATTGAGTCCGCGACCAAGAAAGCGGAGAAGATCAACCCCAACGAGGTCTTCACACTTTCCACGGCCACCAACCTGGTGAATGTGGATGTGTTGGTGCTCGACAACAACAACAATCCCATTGGGAATCTCGGCCGGAAGCATTTCAAGGTGTACGACGAGGAGAATCCGCAGACGATTACGAACTTCGGCTCCACGGAAGCGCCGATGACCGTCTGTATGCTCATCGAATTCAGCAACAAATGGTGGCCTTTTCTCGTCCTCGCCTTGCGCGATTCCTACGAATTCCTCAACTTCATGGAGCCGAAGGACTGGGTGGCGGTGGTCTCCTTCGACATGAATCAGCAGATCTTGCAGGACTTCACTCAGAACCGGTACGAGGTTCGTCAGGCCCTGGACACCCTGCGGATTCCCGGGTTCAGCGAGATCAATCTCTGGGATGCCCTGGCTTTTACCATCGATCGCATGAAGGACATTCAGGGACGAAAGGCCATCGTGGTGATTTGCACGGGCTACGACACTTTCAGCAAACTGAATTACGGCGAGATGTTGAAGATCGCCAAAGCTTCGGACGCAACAATCTACCCCATCAGTATCCTGGAGTTTATGACGGTGCGGTACGGCGACAACATTTCCAGCCTCCAGGCCAGGAATGCGCTGAACACCATTGCCAAATACTCGGGAGGCCAGTCCTACTTCCCGCGTTTTGAGGCGGAACTGCCGGGGATTTACGAACAGATTTCGAACCAGCTTCGCCGGCAATACAGCCTGGGATTCGTTCCCAGCAATCCCTCCAACGACGGCAAGTTCCACAAGCTCAGGGTGGACCTTGTCGACGAGCAGGGGAAAACCCTCACCATCACCAACCAGAAGGGGAAAAAGATCAAGTATCGTGTGGTGGCCCGGCAGGGTTACTACTCCCCGAAATCCTGAAGGCTGTCGAAGCTGAGATGAGAAAGGCCGCAAGAGACTGCTCCGCTTGGGGCATCCTTGCGGCCTTCGTTGTTTCCAGCTCGAATTCCCTGGATCGGTCTAATGCCGGAAGTGGCGGATGCCGGTGAAGAGCATGGCGAGGCCCAATCGATTCGCCGCGGCAACCACTTCGGCGTCGCGCACCGAGCCCCCCGGCTGCACCACCGCCGTGGCGCCGGCTTTCGCGGCTTCTTCCACGCCGTCCGGGAAAGGGAAAAACGCGTCCGAGGCGACCACGGTCCCCTCCAGCGAGTGGCCCAGATCGCGGGCCTTGGTGGCGGCGAGTTTCACCGAATCCACGCGGCTCATCTGGCCCGCGCCCACGCCCACCACCACCCCGTCGCGCGCAAAGATGATGGCATTGGACTTCACGTGCTTCACCACTCGCCAGCCGAACACCAGCGCGCGCTTTTCTTCTTCCGTGGGCTGGCGCTCGGTGGCGCACTTCCATTCCGCGGGGTTCGCCCCCTGCGTGTCGGGCGTCTGGACGAGCAGGCCCCCTCCGATGGTCTTGAACTGCGGCCCGTATTCGTCCCCCGAGGTCGTGGACATATCCATCAGGCGAAGGTTCTTCTTGCCGGCCAGCTTCTCCAGTGCTGCGGACTCGTAGCCCGGGGCCACCACGGCTTCCACAAAGAGCTTGGCCATGGCTTCCGCGGTTGGCGCGTCCAGTTTGCGGTTGAAAGCGATCACCGACCCGAAGGCGGAAACCGGGTCCACCTGCAGGGCGCGCGCGTAGCTTTCGGCGAGCGTCGAGCCGGAGGCGATGCCGCAGGGATTGGTGTGCTTCATGATGGCGGCGGTGGGTTCGTCGAATTCGTTGACCAGCCGCCAGGCGGCCTCGAGATCCACAAGGTTGTTGAACGAAAGCTCCTTTCCCTGAAGCTGGCGCGCCCAGGCCAGGCCGTGCCCTCGCGCCGCCGGATTGAGATAGAGCGCCGCCTTCTGGTGCGGGTTCTCGCCGTAGCGGAGGTCCATGAGTTTGCGGAAGTTCAGGTGGAGATTCTCTGGCAACGCGCCGTCGGCCCAGCGCTGCAGGGTTGTCGAGATGGCGCCGTCGTAGGCTGCGGTGGTGGCAAAGGCCTTGCGCGCCAGGCGGGCGCGCGTCTGGCGCGAGACGCTTCCGTCGTTTTTCTGCATCTCCCCGAGCACCGAAGCGTAGTCGGCCGGCTCCACGATCACCGTGACGTCTTCGGAATTCTTGGCGGCCGAGCGGATCATCGAAGGCCCGCCGATATCGATGTTCTCGATCAGTTCTTCGAATTTCACTCCCGGCTTTGCCGCCGTCTGCTCGAAAGGATAGAGGTTGACGGCCACGAGGTCGATGAACTCGATCCCCTGCGCCTTCACCTGCTCCTGGTGCTGGGGGTTGGAGCGCATGGCGAGCAGGCCGCCGTGGACTTTGGGGTGGAGGGTTTTGACTCGCCCGTCGAGCATTTCCGGAAATCCCGTGAGCTCGGAGACGTCCCGGACCTTCAACGCCTTTTCGCGCAGGAGGCCGGCGGTCCCGCCGGTCGATAGGATTTCAACGCCCAGAGCGGCGAGCCCCGCGGCGAACTCGGCAACTCCCGTCTTGTCGCTGACGCTGATCAGCGCTCGTCGGATCTTTTTCATGATTGCTCCTTCGACTATGGAATGAGGACTTCAAACCTGCCCGTCTCTGCCGGCGAGGGAACAGGGGAAGATCAATCTGCGAACCCGGCCCCTCGAGACTCGAGGGGCTGTCTGAAGAAGGAACAATTCTAGTGGGGAATCGAAAAAAGGGAAAGCCTTTGGGTGGGACGGAAGGGACCTCTAGTCCCCTTTGACGGCCTTGAATTTGACCCGGCCGTCCTCGACGTCGATGGAGAATTGCACCCTCTCGCAGCCGAGAGATTCCTTCATCTGGCGGGTTTTTTGCTGCACGAATCTGGAGAACGCAAGCGGATCGATGTTGTCGACGCGCTCACCCGCCCGGCGCTTGGCATCGATCATGGCCTTGAGCAACTGGTCCACCTTCTCCTGTTCCTTTTCCGGGTCGGAGCAGACCACGCGAACGCCGCTGTCCGTCTTGGCCGTTTCGCGCTGCTGTTGTCCGAAGCGCCCGCGTCCCTCCTCTTTGTCCTTCAGTTTCTTTCGCCAGAGGTCGCGATAGACGGCGTATTTTTGGGTCAGCTGGTTAAACCTGTACCGCTGGCCGAAGTTCAGCTTCATGCTGTTATCGCCGTATTTCTTGATGGTCGTTTCCACTCGGAAGACGCTGTCGGAAGGCGGGCGCGGCTGGCCGCCGTTGAAGTAGGATTCGTACTCGATCTTGAGGCGACGGATGCCTTCTTCGAGCTTGCTCAGTTCCTCGTCGACAGTCACACGCACTCCCAAAATAGAAGCCGGTGGGCAAATTATACTCCCCGGCGAAGACGCTCCGTCAATCGAAAAGTTGACGCTCCCCGCCATCTATGCTGAAATGCCCGGGAATGGGGCTTGGCTGGCGCTTGGTGGCCCCCCAGAGCTTGGCTATGGGTCTTCCCGAAACGGGCCCGGAGCAGGCGGAAGTTTCCCTGCTCCGCCAGATCCCGGCTGTCGACGAACTGCTGGGCCGCGAGGCCCTGCGAGCGCTTGAGAAGCGCGTGGGCCGCCGGCTGGTGGTGGAAGCTACGCGCAAGGTCCTGCAGAGCCTGAGGAGGAGGATCGCTACCGGGCAGCTTGCAAGCGTTTCCGAGGAGCTGCTCGAAAAGGAAATTCTCGCCCTGGCGGAAACGGCGGGGAAATTCTCACTCCGGCCGGTCATCAACGCCACAGGGGTGATCCTGCACACCAACTTGGGCCGGGCGCCCCTCGCCCGGGAAGCCGTCGAGCACCTCGCCCAGACCGCCACACGTTTTTCCAATCTGGAATACGACTTGGACCGCGGCGAGCGCGGCAAGCGCGACACGCACACCGACCGTCTCTTCACCCAGTTGCTGGGCGCCGAACGGACTCTGGTGGTGAACAACAACGCCGCCGCCGTTTTCCTGGCGCTGAACACCCTGGCGGAAGGCGGGGAAGTGATTGTCTCTCGCGGCGAACTCATCGAAATC
>Ga0307380_10008538_pt1 | contig 13123 bp, 9 predicted proteins | sample UN3MG_FD_202239 | JGI IMG/M metagenome (GOLD analysis project Ga0307380, IMG submission 202239) | Soil microbial communities from Risofladan, Vaasa, Finland - UN-3 | ecosystem: Environmental > Terrestrial > Soil > Coastal area > Acid sulfate soil | place: Finland: Risofladan, Vaasa | collected... | reverse complement strand
ACGGCCGCGCCGAGTGCGCTGCCACTCCGGCGAACGCGACCTCGACACGAATGGTTCCCTGGCATCCCGCCTCGACCGTCGCATCGGTGGGTTCGCCCACGATGGCCACGTCGCCGGCCAACAGCTCAGGCGCATCGCGGTACAGCTGCGCCAGACCGTTGTGCTCGGCGGCGATCTCCTCGGCGCAGTAGATCACGTGGGTCACATCGACGGTGGGCTCGGTGATGTCGCCGGCCAACGCCAACATCACCGCCAGTGCGCCCTTCATGTCGGCCGCACCGACGCCCCACAGCGTGTCGCCCTCGATCCGAGCCCGATCGTTGCCGTTGGGTGGGACCGTGTCACTGTGACCGACCAGGAGGAGCCGCGTCGCCCGCCCGAGCATGGTCCGGGCCACCACGTTGTCTCCGACACGGTCGACGGTCAGCCCGTCGATCGCCAGGTAGGCGGCCTCGAGGTGGTCGGCGAAGACTGCTTCCCCGAGGCTGACCGAGGCGATGTCGACCAACTCGGCGGTCGCGTCCAGCAGGTCGATCATGTCAGCCGACGTTGACGCCGTGACCCCGCAGGATCTCGTTCAACTGGGCCTTGTCGTGGCGTTCACCGGGTTCGAGATGCCGCAGCACCAACACGCACGGCAGCCCGAAGGTGCCGCCGGCGAACTCGCGCGGACGGGTGGCCTGCACACCCACGCTCCACGCAGGAAGATGACCTCGACTGATCTCGTCGCCGCTCTCGGCGTCGATCACCGGTATGGAGGGATTGAGAACCGCTCCCTCACCGAGCACCGCACCGGCACCGACTCGCGCCCCCTGGGTCACCATGCAGCGGCTCCCGATCATGGCCTCGTCCTCGATCACGACTGGGGCCGCCTGCGGCGGCTCCAGGACACCACCGATCCCGACACCTCCGGAGAGGTGCACGTTCTCCCCGATCTGTGCACACGATCCAACGGTCGCCCAGGTGTCGACCATGCTGTTCGCACCGACCCGTGCGCCGATGTTCACGTAGCTGGGCATCATGACGACGCCGCGTTCGAGGAACGACCCTCGACGGGCCGAGGCCCCGGGAACGACGCGGACGCCCGCTTCGGCATAGTTGTGTTTGAGGGGAATCTTGTCGGCGTACTCGAAGGGTCCGAGCTCGATCGTCTCCATCACCGCAGTACGGAATTGAAGGAGGATCGCCTGCTTCAGCCACGAGTTGACGACCACCTCGCCTTCGACGATCTCCGCCACCCGCGCCTTCCCACAGTCGAGCAACTCGATCGCTTCGTCGACGATCGAGATGACCTCGGCATCGGTGAAGTCGACATCGTTCCTCCGCTCCCAGATGTCGCCGATGCGGGCCTCGAGGTCACTCATGGAGGGCGACCCTATCTCCTCGCCGAGACGGTCCTACAGATCGACTTCGGCGCGCAAGGCACCAGCCGGGTGCGGGTGCTGAGCTAGTTTTGGCGCCTCCATGAGCGACGGCAACGAGACCGACTCGTCACGGCGGCAGCCGGAGGTCTCGGCGGTGCTCGGTGCGCAGCTGGACGAGATCGCGGACACCGTCAACGTCGTCGCGAAGGTCGTGGCGGATCTCGACCATCGGATCCAGTCGTCCCAGGCAGCCACGGCCGCCAACGACCACCGCTGGGAGCAGCGGATCACGACGATGGAGTCGGATCTCGCCGAACTCGGCGCCGCCGTCCGGTCCGAGACCGAGCGGGCCGGCACGGCGATGCAGGCAACCGACGTCGCCGGCGAGTTCGAGGCGTTGCGGCATCGGCTCGACGATGTCCACCAGGACCTGTCGGGTCTCGCGGTGTCCCTCACCGCGGTGCAACACGAGACCGTTCTGCTTCGTGAGGGCCAGGCCCACCCCGAAGCCGTCGTGGCCGCCCTTGATCGCATCGCCGATCTCCAGCCCGACTTCGGTCCCCTCTTGACGGCGATGCAGCGGATTCCCGGCGCGCTCCCCGACTTCGCCGAGATGATCGAGTCGCTGACGGCGAGCGGCACGGATCTGGCCTCGATGCACCACGAACTGCTCGCGCTCCGGTCGTCACAGCCCGATCTGACGCCGGTGCTCACTGCGCTGCAGGATCTGCGCGATCGACAGGTCGACCTCACCCCTGTCTTCGAGGAGCTCCGCGAGCTTCGCAGTAGCCAGCCAGATGTCGCATCCGTCGTCGATGCCATCGACGCTCTCGGCGCGTCACTCCCATCGAAGCTTCTCGAGCTCGAGCGCCGGTTCCCCGACGTCAGCGAACTCGCGACATCGCTCGAACGCATCCACGCTCAACGCACTGATCTGCAGCCGGTGATCGAGGCGATCGAAGCGCTCGCTTCGCCGGACTTCACCCCCCTGCTGGATGCCATCGCGGAGGGCCCGAGCGAGACCGACCTCACTCCGGTCGTCGAAGAGCTCCGGGCACTGCGAACCGATCAGACGCAGTTGTTGCGCAGGACCGAGTCCCTTGATGCGCCACACAATGAGGCCCCCGATCTCGACCCGGTGTTCGACACCCTCGCCGAGCTGAGCTCGAACCTCGCCGACTCTCTCCAGCACCGAGTCGAGGCGCTGCTCACTGCGGCAATGAACCGCCAGCACCTGGCGACCGAAGCCACCCAGGTCCGGCTTCGAGAGCTGGACGACCTGGTGAGCCCGGTCGCCGGAGCGCTCCAAACCCTGTCCGAACGGCTCGACGGCATCTCGAGTGCCCTCGACGCGGCCGATTCCGCCCGACAAGCGGAGCGGTCCGACCTCACATCGCGCCTCTCGGCGATTCGAGAAGACCTCGTCGCTGCGGCTGCAGACGTCGTTTCGAACCCCGCAGCCGCGCTCGACGGGCGACTCGAGGATGTCCTGCGTGACTGGGTCGACGACATCGACCGCGCGGTCGCGGCACGCCAGTTCGAGCACCGCACGACCATCGCAGAGCTCATCGACTCGATCCCGGACTCCTCCGCTGCCGTCGACGCCCTGACCCTGAGCCTCGCCGAACGGGGGTCCACTGCCGCGGCGCCGACGGACCTCCTGGCACGACTCGACGCGCTCGCCGAGCGAACCGATACAAGCCTCCAAGCAGTCCGCGAGAGCATCGAGGACCGGCTCTCGATCCTCGAAGAGTCACGCTCGGCCGACGCTGCGTCGATTCGCGAGGGCGTCGAGCAACTGGAGTCGAGTGAGCGACTCGTGGCCGATCGCCTCGAGGCGATCTCACAGCAGCTCGCGACCGCAAGGGCCGACTCCGTCGCCTCCGGGCACTCGGCTGCGCTGGAATCGATCGCCTCGTCGCATCGCGAGCTCGTCGAGGCCGAGCAGACCGACCGGGCTGCGCTGGCGGGGATCAGCCGGCAGCTGGACGAGCTACTCGGGAGCACCGAGACGGTCGACCGGGCGGTCTCCGCGCTGGCATCGCGCGCGGGGTCGGTCGACGATCCCATGCTGGTCGAAGCGATCGAGCCGCTCGCTCGAGCGGTCGACGCCCTGTCAGAGCTGTCCAGCGACCATCGAGCCCGCCTCGACGCGATCGGACGTTCGGTCGAAGCCTTCGCCGACGCCGGCCCCCGGATCGACGAGGTCCATCGGAGTCTCGATCAGCGGATCGAGGCGCTGCTCGACCGCCAGGCCCACGTCCTGTCGTCGGTCCGGGAACTGCACCCGAGGTTCGACGCCCTCGATGCTCACGACCCGCGTGAGGGACTTGGCGAGGTTCTCCATCGGTTCTCTCTCGCCGAAGCGGACCTCGGGGCCATCGGCCCCAAGCTCGAGGGCCTCGTCGGCGCCCTCGAGCGCACCGACCTGCATGTCGCTGACCAGGCAGAGGTTCTCGATCGCGTCGAATTCATGCGAGCCGAGGTCGGCGAGGCTGCATCGAAGGTCATCGACCGCATCGACACCTTGGACGACACGGTCGTCGGTCGACTCGACGACAACCAGGTCCGGACCGACCACCTGACCACGCAAGTGAGCTCGATCCACGCATTCACCAGCAGCGGCCCGTCAGGGATCGAGATCAGGACCCACGTCGATGTCGCACTCGCAGGGTTGGCCGAGCGGATCGGCAACGCCCTTCGGGACCTCCGGCGCGAGGTGACCGGTCTCGGCGCTGCCACGGACACCTCGGGCCTGACGGCAACGTTCGAGGCCAGCATCGACCGCCTGACGAGCAGGTTGGATGCCGACATCGCGCGAGTCCTCGACGCGTTGTCCTCGGGTGATGACAGCGACCGGCTCCGCCGCATCGACGGCGCGATCGCCGAGATCCGGCGTGACTTCGAGGTCTTGCGCCGCCTCAGCGACCAACCGCTCCCGCCGAACCCCGACTGACCCGCGTCTCGACGAGGGCCATCGAGCGATCCGATCCGACCATGGCCAACCGCACGTGACCGGCTCCGGCTTCGCCGTAGAACTCACCAGGACTGGTCACGATGCCCGCGTCGGAGGCCAACCGCCGCGCAAGGTCCCAGCCGTCGCCCGAGGGCGCCTCGACCCAGAGGTAGAAGGCGCCGCTGGGCATCGCAGCCGGGACACCCAGCTGTCCGAGGAGGTCGATCCCACGGTGCAGCCGATCCTCGTAGATGCGCCGCTGTGCATCGACGTGGCCATCGTCGTCGAGCGCGGCCACCGCAGCCGCTTGCACCGGGTGCGGCACCATCAGGCCGGCGTGTTTGCGGACCTCCCCCAGGTAGGACACCAGGCCCGGGTCGCCGGCGTAGAAGGCTGCTCGTGCGCCGGCGAGGTTCGACCGCTTCGACAGCGAGTGGACGGCGACCACCCCGTCAGCCCCGTGCGTGAGGATCGTGCGGGGTGCGTCGTCCCAGGTGAACTCGACGTAGCACTCGTCGCTGAACACCGGCACCGCGTGTTCGCGACCCCAATCAGCTGCGGCACCGAGATCCTCGAGCGCGCCGGCTGGATTCCCCGGCGAGTTGATCCAGAGGCAGAGTGCCCGCTCGGCATCGCTCGGATCGATCGCGGCGAGGTCGAGTCGCCACGCATCGTCGCACGGCACCGGGACAGCCCGGCAGCCGGCGAGGATGGCCCCCATCTCATAGGACGGGTAGCTGATGGCCGGGTAGAGGACGGTGTCGCGCTCGGGTTGTCGAAGTCGAAGCCACCGCGGGAGCCCGGCCACGAACTCCTTGCTTCCCACACACGCTCGCACGTCCTCGGCGAGCACCGTCACCCCGAGACGTCGTTCGAGCCAGCGACTCGCTGCCGCGCGGAACTCGGGCGTCCCGATCGATGGCGGGTAGCCCCGAGGATCCGAGGCTGCCATCGCGGTGAGCACGAACGGTGGGGCCGGATCGGTCGGCGTCCCGATCGACAGATCGACGGCACCACCGTCGAATCCATCGGCGATGGCCTTGATCTCATCGAGACGCTCGTAGGGATACGGAGGGGGTACGAACGGTTCGGTCACACTCGCTCCCCGGTCACGAATCCCTTGAACTGACCGAGCGACCCGGGCTCGAGCCTCGCCCGCAACGTGGTGGCGGTCGCCCCGTGCTCCTCGACGAGGACCTCGCCCTCGCGGTGCACCGCTGCGACGAGGTCGGAACGCTCGTAGGGGATCTCGAGCTCATAGACCGTGAGCATCGAACGAAGCCGATCGCTCACGGCCTCGACGAGCGTGGCGATCCCCTCCCCGGTCGCCGCACTGCACGCGACAGAACCGGGGTGAAGGCGCGCCAAGCGCTCCGCCTCGACGGGCGAACGATCGCTCTTATTGAACACGTAGAACTCAGGCACGTCGCCGGCGCCGATGTCGCCGAGAATCGCACGGACGGCAGCGATGTTGCCGCCAGGGTCGGGCGCGCCCGCGTCGACGACATGGATCAGCAGATCGGCGCCGACCGCGACGTCGAGCGTGCTCTTGAACGCCTCGACGAGTTGGTGCGGGAGCTTCCGCACGAAGCCAACGGTGTCGGTCACCAACACGGCTTCTCCGCCGGGCATCTGCAGTCGCTTCGTGGTCGCGTCGAGCGTGGCGAAGAGCCGGTCTTCGACCAGCACCTTCGAGTCGGTCAGCCGGTTGAGCAGCGTCGACTTGCCGGCGTTGGTGTAGCCGACGATGGCGACGCGGCGGAGGCGCGATCGGCGCTGCGACTTGCGCTGCGTGGCTCGCTGGCCCTCGATGTCGCGAAGATCACGCTCGAGTTTGTGGATTCGCCTGACCAGGCGTCGACGGTCCGTTTCGAGCTGGGTCTCACCCGGGCCGCGGGTGTTGATTCCGCCGGCCTGCTGGCTGAGCGTGTTGCCACGTCCCCGCAGTCGCGGAAGCCGGTAGCGCAGCTGTGCGAGTTCGACCTGGGCCTTGCCCTCCTGGCTGTGCGCGTTCTGGGCGAAGATGTCGAGAATCACCGCCGTCCGATCGATGGCGGTCCGCCCCAGCAGCTTCTCGAGGTTGAACTGCTGCTTCGGCGACAGCTCGTTGTCGAACACCACCGTGTCGCAGTCGGTGTCGAGCGCGATGTCGCGGAGTTCGGTGGCTTTGCCCTTGCCGACGAAGGTCGGGCCATCCGGCGAGGTCCTGCGCTGGACCACTCGGGCCACTTCGTCCGCGCCGGCGGTGTCGACGAGCAGGCTCAGCTCGTCGAGCGACGCCTCGGTGTCCTCGGGCCGATCAGGCGGGAGGGTCACGCCCACGAGGACGATCTTCTCCCGGAACGCGCGATCGATCAGTGACACGACGCTGATCCTGTCAGGCCCACGGCCACTCGACGCGAGCGATCGCCTCGACCTCGACCGTGTAGTGCGTCGTCGAACCCAATTCGACCGTTGCATCACCGCCTGGTTGGTGAACCACGACCTGCCTACCGGCCATGCCCCAGGCGTGTGCCGCCGCTGCTGAAGCACAGGCACCGGTGCCGCAGGCGTCGGTCAGTCCCACCCCTCGCTCGAACACGCGCATGGAGACCTGGTCGTCCGGGCCGCAGACGATCGTTTCGACGTTCGCACCGCCCGCCACCTCGGCGTTGACGCGGCTTCCGACATCGACGAGGTCGACCGCCTCGTGGTCCGAAACCGCCAGCACGAGATGCGGATTCCCGACGTCGATCCACTGCGCGTGGGTGATGGGACCCGCAGTCCAGTCGGCGGCGAGGTCGCCGACGATGACGGCTCCGAGGTCGACCCGCAACGTGTGTCGAGTCGGTGATCCCTGACGCTCGAGCGTCAGCGTCTTGATCCCGACGTCGGAGGCGACGGTGAACTCGGGGCCTTCGACCACGCCCTGGAGGAGCGCCGCCTGTCCGACACACGAGATGCCGTTGCCGCTCATCTCGGCTCGCGAACCGTCTGCGTTGTGGAGCACCATCGCGAGGTCCGCCTTCGAGCTCGGAGTGACCCAGAGCAGACCGTCGGCGCCCACACCCTGGGTTCGATGGCACACCGCGACCACCTGCTCGGGCGTGAACGGACCCACCGGCTCACGGGCGAGGTCGAGGGCAACGAGGAAGTCGTTGCCGAGGCCATGGTGCTTGGTCAACTTCATGTGATCACGAGTCTTCCAGCCGTTCGCACAGCGGAGCGACTGACTTCACAGGATCGTCGACGTCGATCCAGGCGATCCGGGGATCACGATGGAACCACGCCCGCTGTCGGCGAGCGAAACGTTTCGTCCGACGAACGGCGAGATCGAGCGATTCGCCCAGGGGCGCCTCGCCGCGAAGGTGAGCGAGCAGCTCTCGATAGCCCAAGGCCTGCGCGGCCGACCGCGAGAGGCCGTCCGGTCGAGCAGCGAGCGCCCGAACCTCCTCGAGGAAGCCTGCGTCCATCTGGGCGTTGTAGCGGGACTCGATACGGCGCCGCACGGTGTCGGGCGGCAACCGGATACCGAGCAGCACGACGTCGGTCGGTCGATAGTCCCGCAGACCCGGCCCGAACGACGAAAACGGCCTGCCGCTCCCGACAGTGACCTCGAGGGCCCGCAGGACGCGACGTTCGTTGGTCGGCTCCATGCGCGAGGCAGCAACCGGGTCCAGCTCGGCGAGCCTGCGGTGAAGCACCTCGACATCGTGAGGCTCGGACTCGATCGCACTTCGCACGGCCGGAAAGGTGCCGGGGAACTCGAGCCGATCCACCACCGCTCTCAGGTAGAGCCCGGTACCACCGACCAGGAGCGCGCGGTTGCCGCGCGCCTCGATGTCGGCCACGACCTCGTCGTACGCCGCGCGGAATTCGACGACGGTGAAGTCCTCGTCCGGGTCGACCAGATCGATCAGGTGATGCCGGACCTCGGCCTGCTCAGCAGTGGTCGGCTTCGCCGTTCCGATGTCCATTCCTCGATAGACCTGCATCGAGTCCACCGAGACCAGCTCCCAGTCCGGGTTCCGGCGTGCGAGCTCGAGCGCGACCTGCGACTTGCCCGACGCAGTCGTTCCGACGAGGGCGGCGTGTCTCACGGACTCAGGGGTCCTGCGCGGCCGGCGGCGCCGTCACTTCCTCGGCTGCCAGCCAGAGGCTCATCCGGCAACAACAGGGATGCGGGTCCGGTGGACGGCAGCGGCCTCGACGTCGACGAACTCACCACGAAGGTGGTGGGCGGCCGCCGCGACGATGTCGAGCCGGACGGAGGTGCCCTGCCTCATCGGCGCCGGTGACGAGAAGTGGACGAGCTTGTTGTGTTCGGTCCGAGCCGTCGTCATGGCGGAATCGCGCTTCGACGGACCCTCCACGACGGCGGTCAGGGTGTGGCCGACACACGCCTCGTGTTTCGCCAGCGCGCTGCGTTCGACCACGATGCGAAGGCGCTCGAAGCGCCCGACACAGATGTCGTGGGCAACGAAGAGGTGCTCGAGGGTGGCCGCCTCGGTTCCGGGGCGCGGTGAGTAGATGAACGTGTATGCGCTGTCGTACTGGGCCTCTGCGGCGACTTCGAGCGTCTGTTCGAAGTCGTCCTCGGTCTCGCCGGGGAAGCCGACGATGATGTCGGTGGTGACCGCAAGGTCGCTGATGGCACTCCTGGCGGCCCCGAGTCGATCGAGGTAGCGCTCGGCGGTGTACCCGCGGTGCATCGCAGCCAGGACCCGGTCGCTCCCCGACTGCAGGGGAAGGTGCAGGTGATTGCACACCTCGGGGGTCTGGGCCATCGCCTCGATGGTCTCGGGCCGGAGGTCCTTGGGGTGCGGGCTCGTGTACCGCACACGGCGAATCCCGTCGACGGCGGCCACCTGACGAAGCAGGTCGGCGAACAGCGGGCGGACCCGGACGTCCTGGCCCGACGAGCGAGCTGACAAGGTCAGGTCTCGTCCATAGCTGTTGACGTTCTGGCCCAAGAGGGTCACCTCGGTGACCCCGTCGGCCGCGAGGGCTCGCACCTCGTCGACGATCTCGGCGGCGGTGCGGCTGATCTCGGGGCCGCGGACGGACGGGACGATGCAGAAGGCGCAGCTGTTGTCGCACCCGATCTGGATCGTCACCCATGCTGCCCAGGGCACTTCACGACGGGCGGGAAGCGCACTCGGAAAGGCATCACGATCGGCGGCAACGGTCTCGTCGAGCACTTCGACGATCGGCCCGTGCTCAGCAGCGTGGGCCAGCAGTTCGGCCGCTCGGCTCACGTTGTGGGTGCCGAACACCACATCGACGTGAGGAGCACGCTCGGCGATCAGGTCGCGGTCCTTCTGTGCGAGGCAGCCACCGACCACGATCTGCAGATCGGGGTTCGCGTCCTTGGCGGACTTCAGGTGACCCAGCGTGCCGTACAGCTTGTTGTCGGCGTTCTCACGGATGCAGCAGGTGTTCAGGACGATGACGTCGGCGGCATCGTCGGTTTCGGCCCGCTCGTACCCGTCGGCCTCGAGGAGTCCCGCAATGCGTTCGGAGTCGTGCTCGTTCATCTGACACCCAAAGGTGCGCACGACATAGGTGCGGGGCGCGGTCATGGCCCGTTGAGGTTACCGGGGCACACGGCACCCCGGCCCGACCGGTGCAGGGGGCCGGCTGGACCAGGGTGTCGTGCTTGGTCGCCGTGGTGGGCGAATCGGACGGGGGTCGGAGCGAACTCGGCGATCCCCGCCCAGGCTCAGGTATCGAGCGAGATGGGCTCGTCGTCAGCGTCGGTGAACCCTTCGTCGAGCGCCTCGGCATCATCGGAGGGGGCGTCGTCGTCGGCATCCGGTTCGGCGCCGATGCCGACCTGCTTGCGGATGCGGTCTTCGACCTCGACCATGATCTCGGGGTTGTCGTGCAGGAACGCCTTGGAGTTCTCGCGACCTTGACCGAGTTGCTCGCCTTCGTAGGTGTACCAGGCACCCGACTTCTTCACCAGGCCGAGGTCGACCCCGATGTCGAGGAGTGAACCCTCGGCACTGATGCCCTTGCCGTACATGATGTCGAATTCGGCCTGCCGGAAGGGGGCAGCCACCTTGTTCTTCACGACCTTGACCCGGGTGCGGTTGCCGACGACCTCGACCCCATCCTTCAGCGCCTCGATCCGACGGATGTCGAGCCGGACCGAGCTGTAGAACTTGAGGGCCCGCCCACCCGGCGTCGTTTCGGGCGAACCGAACATGACGCCGATCTTTTCGCGCAACTGGTTGATGAAGATGCAGATCGTCTGGGTCTTGTTGATGTTGGCCGTGAGCTTGCGAAGGGCCTGGCTCATGAGCCGGGCCTGGAGCCCGACGTGGGTGTCGCCCATCTCGCCCTCGATCTCGGCCCGTGGAGTGAGGGCTGCCACCGAGTCGATGACGATCACGTCGACGGCACCCGAACGAACCAGCGTGTCGGTGATCTCCAGCGCCTGTTCGCCGGTGTCAGGCTGGGAGATGAGGAGTTCGTCGACGTCGACGCCGATGGCCCGGGCATAGATCGGGTCCATGGCGTGCTCGGCATCGATGTAGGCACAGATGCCGCCGTTGCGCTGCGCCTCGGCCACCACGTGGGTGGCGAGGGTCGACTTGCCAGACGCCTCGGGGCCGAAGATCTCGATGACCCGACCGCGGGGCAGCCCGCCGACACCGAGGGCGAGGTCGAGTGCCAGCGCCCCGGTCGAAACCGTCTCGATGTCCATCGTGGTCTTCTCGCCCATCTTCATGACCGAGCCCTTGCCGTGTGCCTTTTCGATCTGGCTGAGGGCCATCTCGAGTGCCTTGTCGCGATCCATGATGTGGAGTCCTTTCGAAGTGCGGGGTTTGAGGCGTCTGCGCCGATCCGCAGCGATGAGATGACCCTAAACAGGGGGTGTGACAGTTATGGGGACACGCCGCGAATGACACGAAGGTAACTTCGAACAACTGTTCGGTCAAGCATCGAGACGAACAATTGTTCGTCTCCCGAGCAGCACGCCGATCGCGACGAGCATGGGCACGACCACCACCGCCACCGAGGCCCCGACCGAGAGGCGGGTGGCGGCCAGCGTGCCGACCAGCGCCGGCGCGACGAGCGAGGCGACCCTCGAACCCGCCGTCAACGCCCCGAGTCCGGCTCCGCGGCGTCCCGGCCGCTGGGCCGCCTCGTCGTAGAGACGTGGGAACAGCGGCGCGATGCCGACACCGGCGACCACGAACGACAGGAGCGCCCACGAGGCCGAGTCGATCAGAGAAGCTCCTACGACTCCGACCGCCGCCACGGCGAGCGCCACGTGCAGAAGTCGATCGCGGCCGAGGCGAGCCTGGACGAAGTCGCCCGCGAACCGACTGACCGTCATCCCCCAGGTGAACGCGACGAAGCCGAGACCGGCGACACCGGCCGAGGTCGCCAGATCGTCGGAGAACCGGAAGGCGGCCCAGTCGCTCGAGGTGATCTCGACGGCGAGCGCGAACCCGCCCAGCAGCGCGAAGACGAGCAGTGACCGGCTGCGGATCGCACCATCGCTCGCAGCCGCAGAAGTGGGGCGAGCCGCCTCGTCGGTCCGGAGCAGACCGGGTGCGACCACGACGAGTGCCACGCTCAAGACGGCCGCTGAGACCAGCAGGTGCGTCTGGATCGACACTCCGCTCGCGGCGACCCGCGCCGAGGTGAGGCCTCCGATCACGGTGCCGAGGCTCCAGAGGCCATGGAGCCGGTTCATCACCGGCATCTCCCTGCGGGCGCTGATCCAGGAAGCCTGGAGATTCATGCCCGAGTCGACCACGAGGTCGAACGCCGATACGGCCGCGAGTCCGGCGAGCAACACGATGACGTGGTCGGCCACACCGATGAGCGCGAGACCCACGATCAGCCCGAACCCCCCGCCGATGACGACCCTCCGAGTACCCAGGCGCTCGATCAGTGGACTGACGACTGCAGCCCCGGCTACCCCGAAGACCCCTGCCGCTGCGAGGACCAAGCCGATCTCGTCGACGCCCAGGGCGAGCCGGTCACGGATCTCCGGCAACCGCGGCACGAACGAGGCGGCGACGGCTCCGTTGACGAAGAACTGTCCGCCGACCGACAAGAGCGCGCGGCCGTCACCGGGCAGGGGGTGGGGGATCGCCACGGTGATCGGCTCGCAGCGATCAGGTCGTCTCGAGCAGCCGATGGCGCAGGTGGTCGAGCGCGCTGATGACCGCGAACTGCCGGATCCGTTCGCGGTCTCCCGGCAACCGCACCCGCAGCGTCTCGACTGCCCCGTCGACCGACGATCCGATCCACACCGTTCCGACGGGCTCGCCGTCCTGCTCGTCCGGGCCCGCCACCCCCGACAGTGCCAGTCCGACCTGGGCGCGAAGGGCTCGACACGCGCCGAGGGCCATCGCTCGAACTGCGGACTCGCTGACCACGGGGCCGTCGCCGACTCCGAGCAGCTCGCGCTTGACGTCGGAGGCATAGGAGACGATGCCGCCGCGGAACCAACGGCTCGCCCCCGCCACGGCGGTGATCCTGGCTCCGACGAGACCGCCGGTGAGCGATTCGGCGAGCGCGAGCGTCGAGCCACGCGCCACCAGCAGTTCGCCGACGGCGTGTTCCATGGTCTCATCGTCGACTCCGAACACCAGCGCTCCGAGGGCCTCGCGAATTCGGGCCTCCTCGAGATCGAGCACGCCGTCGGCCGTCGCGACGTCGACCGCCTTGACCGTGAGCCGGACCTTCAGTCCTTCCCATCCGCTCGCGTTGAACGCAAGCGTGGCACTGCCCAGATCATCGAGGTCGGCGATCACCTCGGCGAGGCGCTCGGCGAGACCCGACTCACTCTCGCCCCACG
>Ga0307380_10008536_pt1 | contig 13126 bp, 10 predicted proteins | sample UN3MG_FD_202239 | JGI IMG/M metagenome (GOLD analysis project Ga0307380, IMG submission 202239) | Soil microbial communities from Risofladan, Vaasa, Finland - UN-3 | ecosystem: Environmental > Terrestrial > Soil > Coastal area > Acid sulfate soil | place: Finland: Risofladan, Vaasa | collected... | reverse complement strand
GTCGAAGGCGCCTGGCGAATTGAACTCGAAATACTTGCCCATGCAGAAGGGAATTGCGGCCAGAATCGCTATTATGATTAAGACAACAACAGGTTTGCCGCTGAGCAGTTTTGCCGAATCCGGCCGATGGTCTGCCTGATGGGCGGGCGGGCTAACATTATGCTTATGCGGATCTATCGGGCTTCTTGAGCGTTTGTGCTTTTGGGCGGGCTTACTCATTTACTTCACTCCGTTGGCCGCTTTCGCGGGGACAAGCTGCGGCGGTAGATTCGAGTATTTTTTTGATAACGTAAGTCGGCCGGTTTTGTGATTCGTGATACGTACGCACCAGAAGCTCGGCGAGCAGGCCCATCAGGATAAATTGAACGGTGGTGGTAATCAGCATAGCGGTCATGACCAGTAGTGGGTTTCTATTGATAGGGAAATCGTTGGCGATTTTTTGATATATCACAAACCAGCCGGAGGCTATGGCTCCGATTCCGCTTGCTAAGCCCAGGCCTCCGAAGATATATATGGGCTTGGTGGAGAAAGAGCCGAGGAATTTTACGGTGATAAGGTCCAATATTACTTTCAATGTTCGTCCCATACCGTATTTTGTTTTGCCGGCTGTTCTTGGCCTGTGGTTGACGGTCATTTCAGCGATTCTCGCACCGCTCCAGCTTGCCAGGGCGGGTATGAAGCGGTGCATTTCGCCGTATAGTTTTATCTCTTCGAGGACCTCCCTTCGGTACACTTTCAGTGTGCAGCCGTAGTCGTGTAGTTTTACGCCGGTAATCCTTGAAATCACCCAGTTGGCGATTTTAGAGGGCAGCAGTCTTGTTATGGCGTTATCGTGTCTTTTTTTTCTCCAGCCGCTTACGACGTCAAATCCTTCGTTGAGTCTGGCAATCATATCAGGTATATCCGCGGGGTCGTTTTGCAGGTCGGCGTCTATCGCAACGATGATTTTGCTTTTTGCGTGGCCAAAGCCGGCACTTAGGGCCGCGGTCTGGCCGAAGTTTTTGCGAAATGAAATGACGCGCATTTTGTTGTCAGCTTTTTGCAAATCGGCTAAAATATTGAAACTATTGTCGCTGCTGCCGTCATCGACGAATATTATTTCGTAGTGATATTTACCCTTTAATGTTTGGGTGATTTGTTCGTAGAGTGGACCGATATTATCCTGCTCATTTAATAACGGCACGACTACCGACACTTCGGGGCCTTGACTGTGCATACTTTACTTCCTATAATAATATGCCCTATAATAATAGATACAATATCGGCTGTAAAGCCGAACGCCAGTAGTTAAAATCGGCTGCGAGGAGGCGAAAAGAACTGGAATAACGGCAAAGTACTGTGCAAGAGCATTTTCGGGACGATTCCTGTGGTTGGCGAGGTATTTTGGGTTTATTTTCGGACCTCGAAACCTTGGCGAATGGTTCAGGCCTGTAAGGGAACAGAATCTTCCTTAGCAGAATTTTGCTGTTTTGAGCGAAAAAAAAGAAAATATTATGAGAGGGGCACAGTTGAAATTGTCACAGAATTTTCTTGATTTAGTGTGCTGATTTTGTTACAATATACACGTCATTAATCGAGTGGCAGTGTTACATCATAACTTAAATGGGGAGATGATATATGGCACGAAATTACCTGATATTATTGTTTGTTGGTTGTTTGTTGCTTTTGCAGCTCGGTTGTCAGGAGCAGAATATACCAGCAGAAAAATCTGAGGCAGGGTTGGTCACTTCAGAAGAGAAAGCTGAGGCTGCAATCCAGAGTGATGAAGGCGCACCAATAATTACGTTTGAAAAGACAGTTGCCGATTTTGAAAAAATCGGTGTAACTTCAAGTAAGAAGGTTGCCGAGTTTAAGTTTACAAACACCGGAGAGGGTTTATTGAAAATCAAGGAAGTCGAGAAATGCTGCGGTGTTGTTACGATGGTGGATAAGACCGAATATGCTCCGGGTGAAAGCGGTGTTGTGAAGGCTGAATTTCAGGCTTTTCAAAAACCCGGTTTGTACATGAAGAATATCTATGTCAACTCAAACGATAAGACACAACCCAGGTTAGCTCTGACTATTAAAGCAATGGTCGTATCTAAAGTCAGTTACTCACCGAAGAGACTGAGGCTTTTCCTTGAGGAGGACAATGCCGGCTGTCCGAAGATTGTAATTAACAGTCTCGATAATCAGCCATTTTCTATAACTGGATTTACATCTACCGGCGAGAGCATATCCGCCGATATTGACAGCTCAGTGGAAGCGACAAAATTCGTACTTTCACCCGTTGTTGATATAGAGAAGCTGAATAAAAATCCCAAAGGACGAATCAACATTAGTCTGACTCATCCGGAGGAGAACACGGCTCAAATTACCTTTGACATGCTTCCGAAATTTTCAACGAGCCCTCCGTTAATTATCGCTTTTAATGCTGCACCGGAAAAGCCGATAGTCAGGAAAGTGTCCGTGCTCAACAATTATGGCGGTGCTTTTGAGATCGAATCGGTTTCGTCGCCGAATAACACGATTAAAGTTCTCAGTCAGGAGAAAATTCGCGACGGTTATCAGCTTATGGTGGAAATGACGCCGCCGGCATCCGAGGGTAAAACGTTTTTCGCGGATGTTCTTGTTGTAAAGATAAAAGGCGGTGATGAGCTGCAAGTTGTCTGTCGAGTTTTTTACAGACAGTAATTTTGTGTACTGACCGGATATAAGTCTTCGTGCACTAAGAGGGAACGTAACCAAGTGCTTTTGGGGGTGGATTGAAAACTAACCTGTATATAATTCGATTGGTAAGCTGCATTTTCGTGGCGGTGCTTTGTGTATCGTGCGGGTCGGATGTAACAACTGACCCGTCGGCGAAGAGACCTGCGAAGGCCGATGCTGTGACTGTCTTTTTTACCGGTAACGCACTTGGGGCGCTGAAGCCCTGCGGTTGTTCTGGCGGACAGCTTGGCGGACTCAGCAGGCGCGCTACAATTTTCAATCATGTTTCTAAAGACAAAAGATTGATTATCGATACCGGTTCTCTTGTGGAAGGCCGGAGCGAACAGGACGAAATCAAGTTTAATATAATACTCCAGGCTTTCAGGCTGCTCGATTACGATTTAGTCAGTCTGAGTGAAGATGACATCGAAACAGGCAAAAACTTCGGAATTTTAGACGATACCAGCTTGCTTTTTAATATTATAAGTTATCAACAATCGTCTGATGTGGATGTTCCTGCTAAGTTTACCCGGAGCCTGTTACTCAGAGGTAAGCCTGTATTAGTAACTGTTGCTGCTTTTGATGCGAAAACAACACCCATAGAGCAAATTGGGCAGCTTTTTGCCTCCGGCGTTAATCCGGCACAGGTGGACGGCGAATCTAAGGTCAATATCCTCATACTGAACCATTGTGACGATGCCATTATTGATTTTATTACCAAGAGGGTGCCTGTGGTGGATTGTATTGTGCGTCCTTCCGAGTCTGATGAGCCGCGGGTGGCCGGCGGTCTTAATAACAGGCCTTTGGTTTTTTCGGTTGGCCGGTTCGGCAGATATGTATGCGGCCTGCAAATAACAGAATCTCCCGCTTACAAAGGTAAGCCGAGATTGAGTTTTCTTACTATAAAGGTCAAGGAAGAACTGAAAGAGGATGAGTCTCTTGTGCAGTTGTACAAAGGTTATCAACAAATGGTCGGAGAGAGGAAGCTTTTAGAGAAATATCAGCGATTTGTTTTACCTGATAATCTGGAATATAGCGGGTCAGAATCCTGTAAGGCTTGTCATCATGGATACGAATATGAAAAGTGGAGCCAACAAGCTCATGCACATGCATACGCGACGCTTGAGAGAGTCGGCTCGCAGCTTGACCCTGAGTGTGTTACTTGTCATGTTGTCGGTATGGAATATCAGAGCGGATTTGTTTCTGAGCAGAAAAGCAGCCATATGAAAAATGTCGGCTGTGAGAATTGCCATGGGCCTGGCTCGGAACATATCAGAACAGCAGGTGATACAGCCTTAACAGAGCCGAAATCAGGGTGTATTGATTGCCATACACCTGAACATAGCGGAAAATACGCGGGAAACGAGGGTGATTTTTTGGAAGAAATCGTTCATTGGCGGGAACCAAGCACCAGCGGAAGTGTCAAATAATAAAGGGCATAATAACCCTAATACGAACGATTTGCATACTTAAGAGAGCGATATGATAAAAACATTGCGAATAATGAGTATTCTGGCGGCGGCTTTAGTGGGCATTTTGGTTGTTTTTTCTGTTGTTTTTGGGGTCCGCGGCGATAAAGACATGGAGGAGTTGCTGGATGAGCCGGGTGTGATAGAGAAGTTCAACAAAAGTGCCGGTAATAAAGCGACGAGAGGCCCAAGCCAGGTATCTCCTCTTGTCAAGCAGGCCGGGGCATTTGCTTTGTATTTGAATCCGCCCAAGCCGGTGGCGCCAAGGCCTGTAAAAGATCGTACGGCCAGTGTTGTACGCGCACCCTCTGCTACGCCAAAATTTAAGGTAGTCGCCACAAGTTATTCCAAGAGCCATCCTGAGTCGTCAATGGCTTTGATTGACGAGCCGGGCAAAGGGCGAAACTGGGTCAGGCAGTCCGGTACGGTTGGCCATTTGCTGATTGAGGAGGTAAAGGACGGTATTGTAGTTTTTAAAGACAACAATGGAACTTTCGAGCTTAAAGCCGAGGAGGAGCCGTATATAAGTCTTCTTGAAGGGGCGCCTGCTGTTCCTTCGAAACAGGCGGGCATTTCCAGAAGCCCGGCGTCAAGGGCAGGTTCCGAGTCTTCTGCAGCAGCTTCTGTAAAGTCTTCTACAGATTATTGGAATACGGGTTCTCGTACTGTAAAGCTGCCGAGGCCTCCGGTGACGCGTAAAACTAATGAAGAAGAGTCAGCTATGACGGAACTCACTGAAAAGCTGGCGCAGTTGCAAAAAAGTTTTAAGTCTGACAAGACCGGTACAGGGCCTACTGCCCAGGAAAAGGCTGAGATAATGGAAAAGATTATATCCGAGTTCAAAGCTTCGAAATCTTCGCGTTTAAGTCCGGAGGAGTCGGAAAGGCTTAGTATTTTAGGTAAAGAATTACAAAAGGTGATGGAGACACCGACGAGTTCCGGTCAGAAATAAAACGGCGATTTGGAGTATTTTTTAATTTATCAGGTTAAGGGGTGATAAAGAATGGTAAACAAAGAATTTTCTCGCGGGTTCTTTAGCAGGTTGCTTGTTTTGTCGACAGCTCTGTTAATGTTCAGCAATTGTCTTTTGGCTGCTCAGGAGGGTGCGTCAGAGTCGATGCAGTACAAGATATTTCCCTTGAAGTACATCCCTGTAGAGCGGGGCATAAAGTATCTTGCCGATGTCGGGATAGGGACGGTTTCGTCTTTTCCCGGTTCTCCTGCGCTGCTGGTGACAGCCAATCCTGATGAGCTTATCAAGGCAATGGTAATATTGAATCTTGTTGACACACAGGGTCGATTTGAGGTGAGCAGGGTATCAGGTGCTTCGGTGGGTAAGAGTTTTCCATCGAACGAGCAGATTGCATCGAAAATCGGTAATATAGCCATCGGCAGCTTCTCAAATCCTCCGGCCGTGAATGCCAAATACAGGGCGATGATAGATGCCCACAACGGCGCGGTGATTGTTGTAGCCCCGGTTAGGAAGCTGGAGACGATTCTTTCGGCCGTCAGGGAATTGTCGAATCAGGAAGGTCTTTTTACACAAGGTAATTCCGGGACCTCCGGCGAGTGGGCAACTCCTGAATTAGCGAGGCCGGAGATGTCGGGGCATCCTTTTGCAGCCCAGGACAGTGTAACAGCCCAGCCAAGCACCGTTCCGACGATGCTTGAGAAAGAGATGGCCGAACTGCCTGCTCCTGTAAAGCCGTATGAGTCGGAGTCGATTGCCAACGGAGAAGAAACTATTCAATTAGTTTTACCGGAAAAACTTTCCATAGGGGATTTTTTGGGCTTCGTGGGTGAGCATTTAAATCTGAATTATTTGTATGACGAGACCAAGGTCAAAGGCGATATTACACTCAGACGTCACGGCAGGCTTCGCGGTCCCATCAAATTAAAAGAGCTTTATCCCCTGTTGGAATCCGTATTACAGTTCCATGGTTTTGTAATGACTCGCAGGGGTGATCTGGTAAGTATAGTTCCCGCGGCGGAAGCTCAAAATATTGATCCTGAATTATACCCTGACGCGAAGGATATCGAGATTGGTGACGCAGTGATAACCCGTATCTTTAAGCTGCAGCATATAGATACAAGCAACGCAAAGAATCTTCTGGACGCGATGAAGCTTGCGGTCGATGTCAGTGAGATACCCTCAACGAAGACACTGATTGTTACCGGATTTAGCTATCGTATGCCGCGTATAGAAGCACTTCTGGATCTGGTGGACAAGCCGGGAGAGCCGAAAAAGTTCAGGTTCAGGCAGTTGCAGTACACGATGGCGGAAACACTTGCTCCGAAAATTGAGGCGCTTGCCGAACAGTTAGGCAGCATATCCATTACTATTGCCGAAGAACCGGCCGGACCTACAACCACATTAACCGCACGCAAGCCCGGGGAAACAACGGCTGTATATCAGCAGCGACTTCGGCTGGAATCTCAAAGAAGAGCCACCACTGCTCGAAGACCGACTATAGCAAAGGGTGAGCCGGATCAGGCCACTGTATATCTCGATGCAGACGAAAGAACAAACCGCATTTTGATGATAGGTACTCAGGAGCAACTTGATGAAGTCGAGGAATTAATAGATACTCTTGACGTTGCACAACAGGACCTTCGCACTTTGAAATTATATAAAATGAAGCATGTTGATGCCGAGGAGGCAAGAAAGAAGCTGGAAGAGCTTCATATAATCACGCCTGTTCAGAGGTCAACTTATCCTTATTCTTCTTCGAGACTTACGGGCGACGCCACTACTTCGGCTGCATCAACCAGAACGCCGCCAACAACAACAACGAGGCCTCCAACTAGAAGGTTTCAAATGGACAGCGAATTATCTGAGAGCATTGCCGGAGAGCCTCAGGTAGTGGTAGTTGAGCAAACGAATTCGCTTTTAGTTAACGCTACAACTGAGCAGCATGTTCAGATCGGCAAAATAGTCGCCTACGTGGACAGCGAGATGGAAGAGGAGGAAATACCTTATAAGATTTATCCACTGGAAAATCAATCGCCGGACCATTTATTTTCGATCCTGGAGCCTCTTGTTCAAGAGACCGTTATGGACAAAGAGGGCAAGATTGAAAGCGTTATAAGAAAGCAGGAAGATCAAATAACTATAGTTCCCGACCCGAATACTTTTTCGTTGGTTGTCTATGCGACCAAAAAGAACCAGGTATGGATCGGTGACCTGATAGAGAAATTAGACCAGAGAAGGCCTCAGGTCCTTATTGATGTAACTCTGGTGGAGGTCTCTAAGGCCGACGCCTTTAATTACGACCTTAATATAATCCAGAGTTTTCCGGATTTGGTCGCCACGTCCGGTCTGACCAGCGCGGTTATGCCTGGCGTTGCGGAAGGTTCCAGCTTAATTTCGAAACTTTTAAGCAGCGGCAGAGACCATTTTGTCGATTTTCAGTCTAACGGCGGCAACGGGACCGGATTTTATGGTGACAAACATATTAATGCTTTGATAACTGCTATGCAGCAGAAGGATTACGGCAGGGTGCTGGCGAAACCCAAAATCCTTGTTAATGATAATGAGCCCGGCACGATACGCACTGGAAACACAACCTACGTTGCAAAACAAACCGGCACTGTTATTCAGGGTACAACAGCAGGTACTATCCAAACATCGCTCGATTACCAACCATACGATGCCGGCATCACTCTTTCGATAGTCCCTCATATCAGCCGTGGCGACCTGCTTCGGCTTGATATTACATTGGACAGGACGGATTTTGATCTTGAAACAATCACCGGAGAGAAACCACCGGACACCACGGAAAGTAATATCGAAACGACGGTTACCGTCCCTGACCGCAGCACTATAATTTTGGGAGGTATGCTGAAACTCAACCAGAGTAAGGGTGGAACAAAAGTGCCCATACTCGGCGATATTCCGCTTCTCGGCGGATTGTTCAGAAGCGCCAATAACAACGACGTACAAAGAAATCTGTATGTTTTTGTTAAGGCCGAGATTATAAGACCCGATGACAAAGGTTTTGCTGAGTCTGATTTGCAGCGTATATCGGACAGAAACAGGGATGCGTTCGAAGAGCATGAAATAGAATTTCAGGATTATCGTAACTGGCCCGGCGTAAAGCCCAGAAAGATGACTCCGTTCAAAGTACTTGATGCACAATAGCGATGAAAAACATACTTATACAAACTGCCAGGCGGACCGGTCTTGTTGACGCGGATCAATTGACCAAATTTCTCGAAGAGAACAGTGGTCCGGCTCGCCTTGATGAGGTCCTGCTGAACTGTCCTTACTTTACGGAAGATGCTATTTTGAAGCTGTTTGCGGAATCTTTAGGCTGGGAATATATCCCGGAGATATCGGCCAAATCTGTTCCTCCGGAATTTGTGGAATCAGTTCCGGCGACGTATGCACAGCACCATTTTCTTATCGGAATAAAAGCTCAGGCCGATAACGGTGAGCTGACGGTCGTTTTATCCAAGCCGCTGGATGCGAATGCTCTGGATAACGTTTCAAAGATGACGGGCCTTCCGGTGAAGGCGGCGGTATCGACCCGTGCGGCCATTACTTCAGTCATTGATATCGCCTACGAGCAGAGGACGACGGTCATCGAAGAGGTGGCGGAAGAGCTTGATTCGCAGAACCTCGACCAGCTTATCGATGAGGTTGCAGGTTCGGACGACTTGCTGGACGTAGTGAACCGGCCGCCTGTTATCAGGCTGGTTAACGACATTCTCTTTCGTGCTTTGCAGTTGAGAGCCAGTGACATTCACGTTCATCCTTATGAGGCAAAGATTCAGGTTCGCTATCGTATTGACGGTATTTTGTATGACTCTCTGAGCTTGAATAAAAACGTTCTGCCTTTGATTATTTCCCGTATCAAGGTTATGGCGGGAATGGACATTGCGGAGCGCCGTCTTCCGCAGGACGGCAGGTGCAGTGTTCGTCTCGGCCAGCGTGAGGTCGATTTACGTATCAGCACCGTACCGACCAGCTACGGTGAGCGCAGTGTACTACGACTGCTCGACAAGAGCACGGCCCTGTACGGCTTGGACGAGCTGGGTCTTGGGGAGGATGACCTGAAGAAATTTGATTCTTTGCTCAGCCGCTCCCACGGTGTGATTTTCGTAACCGGTCCGACCGGAAGCGGAAAAAGCACAACCCTCTATGCATGTCTTAACAGAATTAACTCGGCGGAGAAAAATGTTATAACCATAGAAGACCCGATAGAATATCAACTCGCAGGCATCAGTCAGATTCAGGTTGCCAGCAAGAAAGGGATGACTTTTGCGACCTCGCTGCGTCACGTACTTCGTCAGGACCCGGATGTTATAATGGTCGGCGAGGTTCGTGACATTGAGACGGCCCGTATGGCGATACAATCTTCCCTTACCGGCCATTTGGTCTTCAGCACACTGCACACGAACGACTCGGCGGGCGCGGTGAGCCGGCTTTTGGATTTGGGGGTCGAGCCGTATCTGGTAAGCTCATCGCTGATTGCCATAATAGCACAGCGATTAGTGCGAAAGGTCTGCCCGGACTGCAAAAAGGTTACGGAGCCTTCACAGCATGAATTGAGAGAGCTTGGGCTCGGGTCGGATGCGGTCGCAAGCGGCACGGAATTTTTTGTTGGTGAAGGCTGTGAAAAATGTTTTCAGACCGGTTATCGCGGCCGGACCGGTATCTATGAAATGATGTTAATTAACGAAGAGGTGCGGAACCTGATATACAAGCGGGAAAGTGCCGGGACGATAAAGAAGTTTGCCCTTGACTCTGGTTTGCAGACCCTGCGAATGGACGGAGCGAGGAAGGTTCTGGCCGGGGTAACGACTATCTCCGAAGTTTTGAGAGTAACACAAACCGACGTAATGTAACATTTTTCGTATTTTCTCGAAAAACAGTGAGAAAATAAACAATATTCAATAGTAAACAATAAATTAAAAGATGCCCAGATACCATTATACAGCGATAGCAACAAGCGGCAAAAAAGTCAAAGGCTCGATAACCGCAGAAAGCCCTTATGCCGCACGAAAGCAGCTCAGGGTGCGCAGTATTCACCCTTCTTCAATTAATCAGGTCAGCTCCAGGTCTGAAAGTAAGGCCGCATTGTTTTCAATTTTCGCCAGGAGCAGCAAGTCGCAGATAATCGACTTTACCAAGCAAATGGCCACGCTGATTAACTCAGGGATTAAACTGACCGAGGCCCTTTCGGTGATGACACTACAGGTGTCCGATGTACGGTTTAAGAACGCAATTGTCGATATTCGTGACCGTGTTGTTACCGGTGAGTCATTTACCGATGCTTTGAAAGATTACAATGATTTTTTTGATGTCATATATGTAAGTATGGTTCGTGTAGGTGAGGTTACCGGCTCATTAGGGTTGAGCCTTGCGACTATTTCGGGCTTTATGGAAAAACGCCGGCGGGTCGAGTCGAAGGTAATGACGGCAATGGTATATCCGATGGTTTTGATTGTGTTTTGCCTCGCTGCTATTATTGTTCTGACGACCACGGTCATCCCTAAGATAGGTGAGCAGATTGCCAGGTCCGGTCAGGAGCTGCCCGGGATTACCAAGCTGTTAATGGGTGTCGGTTATGTATTGACCAGCTGGTGGCTGTTGGTTGTTATAGCTGTGATTGTCGGTATTGTATGGGGTCTTAGGCAGTTTTTGAAAACCAGCCGGGGCGCCTATTTGCGTGATAAGTTTCTATTGTCTTTGCCGTTGTTCGGTCCTCTCATAAAACAGCGTGTTGTCGCGCGTTTTGCATCTACGCTATCGACGCTTCTAAGCTCGGGACTTGCAATGGCCGAATCTCTTCGGGTTGTGGCCGAGGTTACAGGCAACAGCCTTATGAAAAAAGCCATTCAGCAGGCCCGTGAACGGATTCTCGCCGGTGCCGATATTGCGACGCCGCTTCGGGACAGCGGAGTTATCAACCCTGCAATTGCTCACATGGTTGCTGTGGGCGAAAAGAGCGGCGAGCTGGAAACAATGCTTAAGAATATCAGTGACAATCTCGAGGCATCGACCGATATAGTTATTGAAAGACTGGGTGCTGCGGTTGAGCCGGTTATTATAATTATTATGGCTGCGATAGTAGGCGTAATCGCTTATGCGACGATTTTGCCGATTTTGGAAGTTTCAGCAGGTAAATTGTAACGAAATCTTTCGGAGGTCAAAATGACAAGGAAAGAAAGAAAAAAACGCGTCAGATACGGTTTTACGATGGTTGAGCTTATGGCGATGCTGATTATCATCGGTCTGCTTGCTACTTTAGTAGTTACAAAGGTGGCGAGTAAAATAGACCAGGCCCGTATTACGACCACCAAAGCCAATCTGAAGGCCCTTCATGCTGCGGTTAATCAATTCAAGATGGACACGGGCCGCTTCCCGGCCGAAGATGAGGGGCTTATGGCTCTCATTGTGCAGCCCAGTGACGTTATAATCTGGGAGCCGGGCGGTTATCTGGAAACTACCGAGATATCTCCGGACGGCTGGGGAAACGAATTTATTTACGAGCTTTATCCGGAGAGCGGCAAGCAGTTTGCAATCAGGAGTATGGGTCCCGATGGTGAAGAGGGCACTGAGGATGACTTGCTCAGCACTGATGCATACTAAGATAGCAGATAGCGTAGAGCGTACAGCGGATAGGAAAAAGAAACTATACGCTAAATTCTATACGCTGAACGCTGATTCAGGTTTCACATTGACCGAATTGATGGTGGTGATTGTGGTGATTGCGTTGATGGCGTTTATGGTGCAAATACACATTTTCGGAATGCTCAGGAAGACTACGTTCAGGGCACAGGTGCAGGAATTTGTTTCGACGATGCAGATGGCTGCCAGTGCCGCCGGCGAGAGCGACAGAAGATATGAAGTTATTATCGATATACCGGCGCAGGGATATATGCTTCGTGAGATTACGAACCCGGACCTTACACAGGTGCTCGAAGAGGAGATTATTGTCGAGGATGTTTTCAGTGAGAATTGCCGGGTGGCTTATGTTATGTTCGACGACGGCGATTCCACCAGTGAGGACCGAGCGAAGTTCAGGGCCGGGCATTCAGGCTGGCAATACGGCGGTAAAATCGTGCTGCTCGATGAAAATGAGCAGCCGTATTCGATTGTTGTCAATCGGTTAAATAGAATGATTACATTAGAGCAGGGTGATGTCGGGCTTTTGGCGCCTAAAACCAAAGATGAAGTACCTTTCTAAAAAAATATTGGGCAAACGGGCTTTTACTCTGGTAGAGGTTATGATGTCCTTGTCTATACTTGCGCTTATCAGCTCAAGCGTATTGGTTGTGATAAACCGATGTGTGGTCTCAGGTGCGGATTCGGCTCTGCGTATGCAGGCCTTTGAAGTTGCGCGCGAGAATATGGAAAAGCTGCTTGCTTTGCCATCGGTACAGGAGAACGTTGAATACGGTGACAGTGATATATATCCGGAAATTACCTGGCAGACTGTTGTCGAGACTTTTTACGAGCCGATAACGTCGCGGATGTGGCTCAGGGGTGTTTGCTCGGCTGAATACATCGACTCTGAAGGGCAGGAGCAAACGGTTGAACTGACACATTGGTTGACCGATTTAACAAAAAATCAACTTCTTGACATTATGTCGCGCGAGGATGAGGAAGGTCAATTGGCTGCCCAGCTAATCGCGACGATAGAAGAAGCCGCTGAGTATGCCGGTGTCGATGTCGAAACCATCGAAGGCTGGCTTGAGAATGGCCTGCTCAAGACCGGAGAAGGCTCCTTCGTCAGGATGAATCTTGATATCTACCAGATCAACAACGGCGAGCCCAGCGCCGAAGACAAAAAGCTGCAGGTGCAGTCTGAAGCAGAGCTTATCAAGCTGATGGAAGAACAGGGCAGGCTCGGCGGCGGGCAGGATGATATAGATCCAAAGACGGGCCTGACTTATGGGGAACTCAAAGAAATGGATATCTCTGAGGTTTGGGAATTGATGAAAAATCGACGATAGGGGTA
>Ga0307380_10008535_pt1 | contig 13127 bp, 14 predicted proteins | sample UN3MG_FD_202239 | JGI IMG/M metagenome (GOLD analysis project Ga0307380, IMG submission 202239) | Soil microbial communities from Risofladan, Vaasa, Finland - UN-3 | ecosystem: Environmental > Terrestrial > Soil > Coastal area > Acid sulfate soil | place: Finland: Risofladan, Vaasa | collected... | reverse complement strand
TTTGAAAAACGAATAGCTCGGTCTTGCTTTTGAATATGTTAAGTTTAGCATTCTAACAGCCCTCTTTTTTTTCTATTTCGGCACATTATCATCACTTCCCTCTGCTCTTTTTTCGTCCTATTAATGACCTGTCTTTACCGACCAATCTACCGTCCCAAATGAACTACAGTATCTATCATATTATCCGACTGCCCGGATCGGCAGAACCATCAGATTAATTCTTCCGGTTTGGGGCTTTCAAGTACAGATAAACCAGCATAAATGTCATCTCCTATACCTTCTGCAGTTAAGGCCAACAAAATTGGTACAATCGTCAAAACAGTACGACAGGAATTATCGAAATATTCCAACCTTTTATAGGGCCGTGATATACAACCGGTATTATTAACATATTTTGGTTTTTTCTTTTCATATCATATAAGGGCCGATAAGCATTAGCCGTCAGCAGTTATCAGTCGGCCTTATGATTTCGTGGAGTTATACTAATCGTCATCAATCACGATATTATTGCCGCCGGCGTCAAGCAAATTGCCCGCCCAGCCGCCAAGCGTAGTGTTTATTTCATACTGACGCACAATTTCATTTTCCAAAACGTCAAATGAGATACTCACAAATCTGCTATATGGCGGGAGCACATCAAAGCTAAATTGCACATTTACGCATTGGGGTACCAACGGTACGTACGTAACGCTGTAACTACTCGTTGAGAGCGTTTGAATATCGCTCAAGTTTACTATTGAAGCATCGGATGGAGGAAATTCACAAAATCTCAGATAATCTCCGCCGGCCCCTCTTTCGATATAGACCAATTCATTTATATTGATTTTTCCATCACCATTATTGTCCGCCCGCCAGATAGCTATTTCGCTGTTGGGTGTTCCACATATCAGCTTGCAATGTCTAATCAGCTCCGAAATCCTAAGCGTTGCGAAACGGACCTGCGCCTGTTTCTGGCTCGTGTCATCTGTTGTATCATTTGCAGCACCCACAGCAAAAGCCAGTGTAGTCACTGCTGCTAATAATATGCCGGTAACAATCAAAGCAAGCAGCAGCTCAACTAACGTAAAACCTCTCTTGTATCGCACATCTCTCATATGAGATAAACCTACAATACCAAACTCGGCTTTCTTATTCACTTACATATCGATTTATAATCGCAATTTCCTTGCCGCTGTAATAAACTCGAACCGTAACAAGAATAAATTTCGCTACTCCTGTCCCGCTTTCCTGTGGGACATAAACATAATCGCAAATCGAGTCCCTGCTGAGCATCGTGTAATTTGAGTCTGTAAATACCACCTCACCCGCATCCTTTACCTGGCCCTGAGCTTCGGAAAAAGCACCATAGCCGGCTACTATCTGATTAAACGGTGTATTAACAATCTTCTGCATTAAATCGCTCGCTAACTTTGCACCTAAGGTTCTTCGCATACCTTCAGCCTGCACAGCCGCTCCAGACGTAAATGGAAGCAGCACGCCAGCCGCGGCGATACCTAATACAACCGTGGCTATCATTGCCTCAGCAAGTGTGAAAGCTTTCGCATTTTTCATAACTTCACATCACTTTCTAAAGAGCTGCATGTGCGGCGGAATCATCGGTTTGGAATAATCCGGTCTTTGTATCAATTCTCCATCCGGCTTTACCCACTCCTGCCGGTTCGCCATCAAAACGAACCGTATTTAGATTATTAAAAGGATTAACTGGAATTTCCTGTACATACGGACCGTACTGCCCCACCTTTGTTGTCAGAGCAGTTTTGAAACTCTCGAAAGAATTAACCGGCGGAAGGCAGTTTTCGTTCTGAACACGGTACAAATCAAGCTGAGAACGCATCTGATGAAGTCCGTCGATCAACTCGCAAGTCCTGGATTCCTGGGTAGCTTCGGTAAACTTCGGAACAACCGACATAGCAGCCACGCTTAACACGACCGCTATGCTTATCACCTCAGTATATGGCAAACGGATATTCTCTCTCATAACCCCTCTCCCGATATTGTTCAAAAAAGGCTGACCAGCTTTGGCAATTTGCTAAACCTGGTCAGCCCCGGATAAACATTGTTATTCAACAGTTAGAGTATTCATTAGAGATTCGCGTGGTCGAAACCGGCAACACCATCTTCATCATAGGTATCGTCGGCATTGATTGAACCGGTGGAATCATCATATTCCCAGCCACCAGCATTATCAATAACACCACTTTCATCGAGGTTGCTCTTGTCATTAAACTGATTTGTCGGAATCTTCTGCATGTAAGGACCGTAATCGGTACCAACGGCACCATCAATATCGGTTTGACCTGTCATTTGTAGTGTAAAGTTGGCGAATTCAGGTGGATTATCGTTGTGCTGAATTTTGTACAGCTCAATTTGTGAACGCAGCGTTTGAAGATCAGTACACAGAGCTGACAATTTGGCTTCAGTACTGGCTTCTGTGAACTGAGGAATTACGATAGCTGCCAAAATGCCCAGAATGACCACAACAATCAGAATTTCGACTAATGTAAAACCGCTTCTTTTAGTTTTCATTTTTTGCCCCTTCTCATCAAAAAAGTTCTACTTTACTAAATGATAAAACACACAACATTCAGCATAATACTTTTCCTCGCAATCAGCGTATCGACCCATTCGATACATTGCTTAACCGCACCTTTAATCTTCTGCTTGTCGTCAATCCCCTCCAATAAAAACCCCGAAAATACACCTGAAAACATACTTCTAACAGTTCCATTCAGACGCCGGACGGCCAATAAAAACCAAAATCCAACGTCTGAAAACACTTTAATTTGCACTTTTCAAAAAGCTACATAACCATCCAAGCAAAATATAAGAAATAAATCCTGTGATGCCAAATTTGCAGGCTTGAGATTATCAGATATGCCTGGATTCCGCATCACAAGCCAGCCTTGAGCAACGCCGAATGGGTGCGAAATGACAACTTATCTAATCAGTAGGGACAGAGGATAATCAATAGTCAATATACAGGGGCATATTTTCGATGTGTATTCTTCTTTTGGATTCACCTGAGTGCTCAAGCTCTATCCGAATGTAGTCTATAGCCTGCAGAGCAAGTTCGATTTTATCGGCCCACTCAATCAGAACCACTGAACCGGGGTAACAGAAATCATCAAAGCCCAACATCTCAAACTCGGAAACAGAATTCAACCGATAAGCATCTATATGGTAAATATCCAGTCTGCCGGCATACTCATTAACTATGACGAATGTAGGGCTATTAACTTCTCTGCAGTCTTTTGCCCCGGCACCGGCTGCAATCCCCTTAATCAAATGCGTCTTACCGCTGCCTAACTGCCCACAAATACCTATAATCTCCCCCCCTTTTAATTGTGAGCCAAGCTTTCGACCAAACTCTATGGTTTCGTCCGGTGAATTCGAAATATTATTAAAATCTATACCCACAGGTCAATAATTCATCAATAATCATTTACCCAACTGTGCCGGATAGTAATAACCCATCGTCTGCGCAGCAACGCCTAATCGGTATTGACGGTCCTGCATAAGACACCGAAGCCGTTGAGAAGAAGGTATGGTTGTTGTGTAAATGCGAAGCTCTCCTTTTAGGCTGGTAATTAGCTCTTCCCGATGATCACCCAGACAATCAACTACTGCTATTACCATGCCTTCAATCGGTTGTATTGCCTCGCCAGACCAGTCACGAATCGCACCGGAGACAGCTACTTCCTTTTGAGGATCCGAATCCCACCAGAGAGCGCGTGGGCTCAGAGAACCGGCTTTCGTAAACTCAATCAGCCGGCCTTTGGCACTATAAAGCCAACGCTGCTTTAAATCCCTTTCGCCAGCATAGACTTCCATGCCGGGTGAATCTGCGAGGATGTCGGCTGCCATTCCCTGGCCGTGAACATGGCGGGTGGGTTCCTTATGGGCCCAGAGTTTGCGACCGGTCATGGCGTCCACCAAACAGATTGCGTCGGTTTTTTGTCGCGGTTCGATCCCGTAGAAAACCTCCAGCCCCGGATTATCCGGATCGATATCGGCAACGTAGGCAACATCAGGATGTCCCATCTCTAAAGTCCAGAGACCCTTGCCGTTGTCATCAATCACGGCGGCCCCCATAACCAGTTCATCCCTGCCGTCCTCGTCAACATCGGCAGTAATTAAACCGTGGCCACTCTGCCCTCCGTACTTTTTTTCTTCCTGTGGCGACTCCCAGTACCATATTTGATCAAAGTTCTTATCCAACGCCTGCATCTTGATAAGCTTGTAGGTTCCACGTTGTATTATCAATGACGGCTTTTTGCCGTCAAGATACGCCACTGTAAGAAAATTACGACAGTAATAGTTATATTGGGTAAATCCGTCCCTACTCAGCCACTTCGTTTTAGCTACTACTTTACCGCTTTCTCCATCAATTTTAACCAGATACTCGGGCCCGCTTTGAACAAGTCCCTTTTCATCTCGGGGGTCTCCGACGCCGGCCTTGCAATACACCTCGGCCTTGCCATCACCATCTACATCATAGACAATCCAGGGAGAATACCAAATCCCGGCCTCTATAGACCAACCCATATCGTAGCGCCACATCATCGTGCCATCCAGACGGTAGGCTTCAAGTTTGTAAGTGGTAGTGCTTTTCTTCCAGTAGCCCGGCTGCTGATATGGGTCGGTATTGAAATTGGGCTGTTTGATAATATATTCATAAGCACCATCCCCATCCAGGTCCGCAATACCTACCTTCTGAAAATCATAATCACCTTTCAATGGAATGCTTATATAAGGCTTAGCACTCCCGGTCAACTGCACGACAACTCTTCCTAACAAATCCGGTATTAATTGCCCATTACTCTTGCGTAGTTCATAAAGATAAGTTTTACCTTTCTCTGCTGTTTTATCTACAAAATTTGCCGGTTGTTTTCGAAATGGATAACTATGTAATAAAACATTAGCAGGCTCTAATGCTCGTTCAAGACAGCGTCGTGTAAGTTCAAGGCCAATACCTTTTGCGTCAGCATCGAGCAAACGCCAGCTCATAAACACCGAACCATCTTCTCGCTCAACAGCCACCAATCCACGGTCCAGTTTCTCCACACCGGATACAGTATTAGCCAAATTAAATAGCACTGACACTGCAATTATGCATATAATCCAAAACCTACTTCTCATAATTCATACCTCCACAGCCCCATGGTCAATTCTTCAAATGGTCGTATCCTTTACTTTGTAAATCAATAATCCGGCCATCGTTCATTTTTATCTGCATTTTTTTTGTGTTTGTAATGGTGCCGATTTGCGTAATAGCCGTCGGCCCATCCCATTTTTCCAATAATCTCCGGCAATCTTCCTGAGAAAGCGTAAAAAGCAACTCAAAATCTTCACCGTCGTTCAAGGCTGAATTTATCGGTTCTTCCTTTTTTCGAGCTTGTAGAGATATCGGAATATTCTCGGCATTTATCAATGCCCCAACGCTGCTTTGCCTGCAGATACGATTCAAATCAGTACTTAGCCCATCACTTATATCAATCATCGAATGCACTTTTACCATTTGAGCGATTTTTATTGCTTCTTTCACTCTCGGTTCAAACTTTAGATGTTTCCCGCTGCCTGCCCCCCCCAACGAGCCTGTCACACAGATATTGTCATCTATCTTCGCACCCGACCTTCTGACGGGCTCAATGTCCGCCTTTTTGCTAATCATGGCAACACTTATCGCAAACGGATTTTCATTCTTCCAGCTCGTAATATCACCACCAACAAGCTCACAGTCAAACTTTTCCCCCGCCTTAACAATTCCTGCGTGAAGTTGCTTTAATTCTTTTTCACCGAATCCTTTCGGCAGCGCAACAGATACAACCGCGGCAACAGGCACCGTCGCCATAGCCGCACAATCGCTAAGACTGACTGCCATGGCCTTATATCCGGCCTGCTCTAATGTCGCCTCTCTTAAGTCGAAATGCACACCGTCCAGCAACATATCGGTAGTGATAAGCAGCGACTCATCGCCTAATCTAACCTGGGCCATATCGTCACCGATGCCGATTGGAAAATCTGCCGCGGACAACTTGCTTTGGCATGCGAACCATGCGGTTATTTCATCTTCACCGGCACTCATCGCTGTCCCAAATGATTATTCCAGTATGCAATTTGCTCTTTTGCCTGTTTTGGACCGGCTGAACCGGCGGTAACGTATTTATCTGCAACACCCACCGCACCGAGATACTCATACACATCCGTCCCAACAGAGGCCGAATACTTTTGCAGCTCTTCCAGACGAAGACCAGCCAAATTCTTATTCTGTTGCTCACAGTAGGCAACCAAAGACCCGACAATACCGTGCGCTTCGCGGAAGGCAACACCCTTTCCAACCAGATATTCAGCTAAGGCTGTAGCATCCAAAAAACCTTCATCCAGCTTAGCTGAAATCTTCTTTGTATTGAACTTCGTATGTGAAATAATCGCACGCGCCACATCCAAACAGATACCAGCCGTATCACTCGCAGCAAAAATATGAGTCTTATCTTCCTGCATATCGCGGTTATAGCCCGATGGCTGACCTTTCAAAATCGTCAGCATTGCCATCAATGAACCATAAACCATACCGGTTTTTGCCCGTATAAGCTCCAAAAGGTCCGGATTACGTTTCTGCGGCATCATACTCGATGATGTGCAATAGGCATCATCAATCCGCACAAATCCGAATTCATTAGACGAATAGATTATCCAGTCCTCGGCCAATCGAGACAGATGTGTCGCAATAAGCGAACAATCGAAAATAAATTCCGCACAATAGTCTCTGTCACTAACTGCATCAATACTGTTATAACTGATATCCGAAAAACCTAATTGCTTTGCGGTGCTCTTTCTGTCTAACGGCAATGTAGAACCGGCCACCGCACCACTGCCCAAAGGTGAAATATTGAGCAGACAAAGACAATTTTTCAAACGAATAAAATCACGCTCGAATTGCTCGGCAAAACTCAGTAAATAAGAAGCAATAACTATCGGCTGGGCACGCTGAAGATGTGTATAGCCCGGCATGATATCTTCCGCATACTTACCCGCCAATTTAACGAATACTTTTTGAAGCAGTGTTATCTTAGCCTGCAGAATCTCTATCTGGTCCCGCATCCAAAGCCGAACATCGGTAGCAACCTGGTCGTTGCGGCTTCTGCCGGTATGAAGTTTCTTAGCCGGCTCACCTATTTTCGCCACCAGGGCCGCTTCTATCGACATATGAATATCTTCATACTTCTTATCGAATTTGAACCGCCCCGCCGCAATTTCCTCGCTGATTTCGATAAGCCCGTCCTTAATTGAATTGAATTCATCTTTGGTAATCAGCTTTTGCTCAGATAACATTCTCGCATGGGCGATTGAGCCGACAATATCATATTTATAAAGACGCTTATCTATTGACAGCGACTCCACAAAATCAATCGTAAGCTCATCCGGCTCGCCGGCTAATCGCTTTTCCCAGCTTTTTTCCACCTTGGCCATTATATCTACTCCAAAAGTAAAAATTTTCTACTCGCAGCGAACAGCGCCAAAGATTACCGCATAGTTCGTTTTAAGCCGTTTCACTCAACCTTTTGTAATTGCTCTACTACAGTCAAACGATTACCTTCGAAATGGAAGGCCTCAACCAAAACCCGCTCACCTATTTTCAGGGTCCGCAACGTACGCAGGAAACGACCGCCGAGTTCCTCATCCGCTCGAATGGTAATTATCAAATCCTTGCCGACCGCCGCCTCTGGCCTGTCAGCCCTGTTGCTTTCCCAGACATTAGTAACCTTCTCCACATTCAGAACAAAACCGCGGTCAAGCTTTCGCAGAACTCTGCCCACCAGCACCCCACGAAATCCTATCATGCCTTCCGGTAAACCTACTCCTCTTCGTTCCACGCGTATTCTTCGGACCTCGCCTTCTTCTCGTTCCCGAACCTGACCTTCCCTCGCACCCGACAATTGTTCTGCCAGCTGCCCAACGGCGACGCTCTTATCGGCGTTATCAAATTCTCTCCAGAGCTTTGATGCCATAGACAGGATTTCGACAAGCTGCTCGCGATTAGGAGCCCGTTCTCGGACACGTTGTACTTCCTCATCCCTTCGTCCTTCAAGCATCATTTCGCGGGAACGAATGGCTAAGGTAAGCATTTCTACTGCATCACCACGATTGGCTTCCTTAAGTGCGTGCAATGCCATCCTCATCACTTCAAGCTGCTGTAGCAGAACTTCGCGCTCACTCCCGGGCCGCTCCCCTCTCGCCCTGTCTTCATCGCGTTCTATTCGTCTCTCGCCTTCTTCCCGCTCTCTGCCTTCTCTTTGTATCCGTATTCTGACTTCCCTTTCACGCTCTCTCGCTGAGCCGGCTCTTTCACGTAACTCTCTTCTCAACTGTTCGTTTTCTGCGCGAAGTCTTTGCAGCTCTCTTTCCTGCTGCTCCAAACGTCCCCGAAGCTCTCGAAACTCTCTCGCCATCCTGTCAAGATTTGACGAAAGAATCCTTTTCAACTCCTGCATCTGCTCAAGATATTCCGGTCTTCCGGCATCCCGTCTTTCTCGGTCGTCCTCATACCGCAGAACCTCTCTGCGAACGCTCATCCTTCTTCTGCCTTCCGGGCCTTCTTCAACAACTTCACGCCGTTCCGCCTCCATTCCCTTGATCCACTTGTGTCCTGCCTCAGTTACAAAGGAAACACCTACGATTTGCCCCTCTCGCAATCTTCTTACTGCTTGAACAAGCTCTTCACGCTGCCATGGCACGAGCACGGTCACATGGTCGTCTCTATCATGCGGCTTTATGACGATACCCATATATTCTCGTTCGCCAACCTCTTGTTCGACCAGCCGTACAAAGTTTCCTCCCACCTCCCCATTTCTATCGCGTTCCTCTGCCGAGAGCACGCCACTGAACATTAACATTGCAAGTATGCTGAGCTCCAACATTTTGCTTACCTTTTTCATGATAGTTCTCCTTTTATTTTAGATTTGTAAAATACCCGCCATCCACACCGGTTGCGGGTAATCTTACAGTAATTTAACAGGTAAAACTCACGAAATCAACAAAATTACACAAACTTGCAAGTGGTCGGTAATCACCAATATTACCAAGCCTTTTTTTGCCGGCTAAATTCATTATCAACCAAAAACTATTACAAAATCTTAATCTTGCAATTAAACCGAACATCTATTATCCTGCAACTACAATGTTACAAAGACTTCTTATAACCAATTGCAGATTGTTCGATGTTCCTGAAGAGGCAAAAACTACGTCCATTCTCATCGAGAATGGCATCATCACCCAAATTGGTCAAATCAATCCTTCCACGGGCTTCGATAATACACTCGATGCACAGGGCAGAATAGCCGCTCCGGGTTTTATTGATGTTCATATTCAGGGAGCAGGCGGGGCAGACGTACTCGATGCAACGCCGGAGGCGCTGAAAGCTATATCTCAAACTTGTGCACGTTTTGGAACAACGAGTTTTCTTGCCACAACTGTATTCAAGCCGGAACAGAAAAATCAACACCTTAACATAGCCGCCAAACATGCTGGCCGGGATCTTGGCGGTGCGAATCTGCTCGGCATACATCTCGAAGGCCCATTTATCTCAATACAAAAAAAAGGAATGATTCAGCTTGATTGTATATGTCCGCCATCAATTCAGGTGCTTGATGAAATCCTGGATATTACAAACGGCCAGCTAAGAATGATGACAATTGCACCCGAACTGCCGGGCAGCACTCAAATAATCAAACGTCTCATCGATTCCAGTGTCATTGCCTCTTTCGGACACTCTAGTGCAACCTATGAACAAACAATCGACGGCTTTATCGCCGGTATCTCACATGTAACGCATCTTTTTAATGCAATGCCTTCACTCCATCATCGCAAACCAGGCCCATTAGCTGCCATTTTCCAGACAAAACACATAACCGCACAGCTTATACCTGACGGTGTCCACATACATCCAGCCGTTCTTAAATTAGCATATGAGACACTCGGCCCGAATCGCACCATACCTATCACAGATGGCATGCAGGCCCTCGGCCTTGGCGACGGCAAATTCATATACAATGGTATCGAATACGAATCTAAAAACGGTACTGCAAGGTACAAAGACGGCACTCTTATAGGAACTGCACTCGGCCTAAGCCAGCTTCTCGAAAGACTCACAAGTTTTACCGGCTGCCCCTTTGAAACCGCAATCAGAACAATTACACAAAAAACTGCTGAACTATTAGGTATCGAAGACAGAAAAGGCTCCATTGCGCCAGGAAAAGATGCCGACCTGGTTTTGCTTGATAGCAAATACTCCATTCATACAACAATCGTGGCAGGCAAAGTAGTTTTTTCGAAATGAAATAAAAATATAAATTGGATAAATCAAGCAATCCGGAGAAATAAAAAATGGGAGAGCTTTTATGCTCTCCCTTTATTTATATGGCTCTTTCCTTTTTCATTTTTAGCCCTTGCTTACTCTGCCGCCATCTTTCCATCTGACATGTAATCAAAACTCACAAGACAGGCAAAATAAATCTAAACTAATATAGCCGATTTGGCCATTTCCAGAGCCACCAATTTGTTATCGTTATATATTATCAACCGGCAGACTATGTTTAATATCTTGAATTTTTAAGAACATACGATAATCTAATTTCACAAGCTCGTATCTCCACTGAAAAACAGTTTGAATGAAACCGGCTCAAACAGTAAGATTAGACATATCGACAATAAATAAGATGAAATCTAAGGAGCTGTAATTATGGAACACAACAAACAAGTACTACGCCGGAACCTGAATTTAAGCAGTCTGGCCATTGGTTTTTTGCTGGCACTTTGCCTGCTGCTGGTCGTTGGCGCGGCTGGGGTTAATGGCAATGGCTCAAAACGATACCAATGTTGTGCCGCCGGGAACAGTGACCTGGCAGTATTCGTTATTGACACTGAGACAGGACACACATGGAGACTTAGCCGAAATGATATGTACGATTTTGGAACCCCATCCGAACCCAGGTCAATCAGGCGAAGTATAAGACCTATGATAGATTAGTTCGTCAGTTTACACTTTTTTGTCATCTGCAAAATCAGGATATAAATATGGTTATTAATACACTTGGTATTTCAACAAGCCCGAGGGTTCACGGCAACAGCGATTTTCTTTTACGGGAAGCCCTTTCGGGTGCAGAATCCGCAGGTGCAAAAACAGAATATATCCATTTGTCCGATTACGATATCGCTCCGTGTATCGAATGTAATGCCTGTTATTCAAGAGGCAATTGCAAGATTCAGGATGACTTCCAGCAACTTTTAAAAAAGATACTTGACACCGACAGGCTTATATTCGCCACCCCTATATTTTTTATGACCGTCTGCGCCCAGGCAAAGATGCTTATTGACCGCAGCCAGTGCCTTTGGGCGTATAAATATGTGCTAAATAAACAGCTCTTCAGCCACGAGCGAGACCGCCGTGCAATGGTCATCGCCGTGGGCGGCTCAAAAAGCAAAAAACAATTCGAAAGTATTCGATTAACGATGAAATCCTACTTTGATGTGCTTGATATAAATTATTCCACCAATTTATTTATCAGCAAGGTTGATGATATCGGCGAAATACACAAACATCCTACAGCGCTTCAGGAAGCGTTCCGCCTCGGTAAAGAACTAATAACCGCAGAGTCCCCACCGCCCCAGAAGCCCATCAACGTCGAATTAATCTGAGCCTTTACTAATTCATCATTCAACACTCTTGCCTGCTATTGTTTGTCTTCTGGTTTGGCCCTTTTTATAACAAAGAAATACACAATTGCTCCCAGGAAATAAAAACTAAGCGACAAAGCAATTGCAGCGGCCCATATCAATTTGTCATACTCGCCCTCTTTAGTCAGCGGATTATAAAACTTCGACGCCGGTCTCTTTAGACAATCGATGAGCATTATCAGAGAAAAAATCACACCCGCGACAGCCAATATACCCCACATAGCATGAATTCCAAAAAACGGTCTTATCGGCCAGAACGGAAATCTACACCACGTAAACATAACAGGTACCTCCTAAATCATTTCACAAATTCATACACTCGCAATTTAATTTCACACCCTTTCCTTCAAAATATTACTCAGGCTAAATGTCAACCAGGCTTTTGTTATTCAGTCTTCGATGATAAGTATGTAAAAAACCCAATAATCAGAATTGCAATCACAATCAGAGTTACACATATAACAACCGGCTTGGCGATGTTTAACTTCATTTCAATAAAAAAAGGTAGAGAGGCTGCGAAGAGAATGAAAATGATCAAGCCTATTGCCCGCCATGGATATGCAAAATTCATTGTCCAGCCCGTCCATTTAACTGGTTTTGGCACAACAAGACGCGGGTCATTTTTACAGTGATAAACTGTACCCCAGAACCAGTTATTCTCGTCTTTCCAAAGGATTTCTAATTCCTCTTTTGTCATTATTATCTGTTAACTATGAATATTATATCTTCGTCTATCTAACAAAACAAACAATACTATAACTATAAACACAATTACCCTCAAAATAAAACACTTCCCAATTTGTTCTGCTATAACATATTTTCAATATCGGTATATGCTTATAGTAAAATCAACGAAAAAAGGGGCCTATACCGAATCTTTCAATATAGGCCCCGAATTTACGTAAAGATACTATGTAATCTTAAATGCTGCCTGAACCTTACGGCGCCGGTGCATAAAGACGAATATCATCGAAGTACATCATACCCGAACCACCGGCAACCGGATTGTTCCTGTTGCCAAAGCCAAGAGTAATAGTATTGACATTGGCAAGGTTCACACCGAACGTCTGCAGGTCGATAGACCACTCGGTCCATTCATCAGCCAGTGCTGCATTTGGATTATCATTAGTAACTGCAGCAGTACCATTTAGAACAACATACATTATCTCAGGAGCGTTAGCAGCATCACCTATGTACCATATTACCAAAGTGCTGACACCATTTTCGGTCCAGTCACGCGTATCAGTCAATGTCAAAGTAGCCTCGGATTTTCCGACGGCATTATCATAAGAAAACGGCATCGACTGATTACCACCGTGAACGATAGTCTGCTCGGCAAATGGAGGATCTAAATGACCAACGGTAGAACCGTTTGTTGCAGGATTGTCGAATCC
>Ga0307380_10008532_pt1 | contig 13128 bp, 15 predicted proteins | sample UN3MG_FD_202239 | JGI IMG/M metagenome (GOLD analysis project Ga0307380, IMG submission 202239) | Soil microbial communities from Risofladan, Vaasa, Finland - UN-3 | ecosystem: Environmental > Terrestrial > Soil > Coastal area > Acid sulfate soil | place: Finland: Risofladan, Vaasa | collected... | reverse complement strand
TATAAAACCAGATGATGCCACAGACGAAAGGGGTGCCTGCTCTTATAGAGAAGATGTCCGGCAATCCCATAACACTTGTATACGTTGGTAGTGAATGTTTATTAGCTCATCCCACGAATCAGGACGCGTGGGAAACTCTTAAAAGCTTGGTTGCGGTGGGGAATGGCGAGGATGATTGGCCCCAAGAAGTATATCTCGTCCTCGTATTACACAATAATGGCGTAGTTCAAATTCCACAAATCGGACGGGTCGAAGCTTCGGCTGAGGACCAGAGCCTCAAGTATGTGGAGTTATGGGGCGAGGACTACGCTATATTCCATGAAAAAGTAATGACCGATTGGCCTAGCATAAAGGAGTCGGACTATGTTGCCCGTCTATTGTTGGATTAGTTTTGTCCTTGGTTGCCTGTTACTTGGGCTTATCGGTATTTTATTTGACCAGTTCGATAAGTGGTGGAAGTCGATAGACTAACACCGATATTTAAAAGGAGATTGAAATGAATATAGGAAATCGCTTTCCAAAGCTACGGATCAACCCAGAGACTTTCGAGAAACATAAAAGCACATTGCTGCTCACTGGCGCTGCGAGCGTTGTGGGATCGGGTGCTCTGTTTCTTATTGATGCTCTAGGATTCGTTGGAGAGGTCGAAAAAGTCACGGACCTCATCGAGGAGGTTGTCGACGCTGAGTAAGAGTGTAAGCCCCGTAACAGGGGCTTATATTTTTGCAAAGGGGAAAATAGATGAGCTTAAAAGAAGAATTACGCAGCCATTCTCCCACGATTTTAGCCGGTTTAGGAATCGGAGGCTTTATTACAGCAATCATAATGACTGCTAAAGCCGCCCCCGAAGCCGAAAGAGTGTTGGAAAAATTAGAACTAAAGCATCAGAGATGGGACCCAGAAAATGATTCACCAAGATCACCGACGTTTATAGAAAAGGTCAAGGCCGTGGCTCCTCTGTACGCTCCTACAGCTGGTATGGCTATCCTATCAACTGGCTGCATCGTGGGAAGTAACCGAATCCACCGGTACCGCTATGCTTCTGTTCTGGCTCTGTACACCATAGGTGAAAGGAGTCTAGATCGGTGGCAAAAAGCGACACTGGATACGGTCGGTGAAAAGAAATACGAAAGTATTCAGGAGAAGGCGGGAGAACCAGACAAGGATCCTCCGCCTTCTATGTTTATTGACGACGAGCGGACTATGTTCTATGACGTCTTTAGTGGAAGATATTTCCGAGCAGACTCCATAGAAACCATTCGACAGATCATCAACGATCTTAATAAGGAAATGTATGACGCAGACTTTGCGACGGTAAATGACTTCTATTATCGTATTGGTCTTCCCGCGATGGAATTCGGCGAAGAATGGGGATGGAGTCCTGCTTATGGAAGTATATACGCAGACTTTGTTCCGTTCTTAAGAAACAACAGGCCTGTGATACGCGTGGAATTTAAAGTAAAACCGAGGTACTACCGATGAACATCTATGAGATGATGAAGTTTATTAGAGAAAACGACAATAGCCCGGGTTGGTGGATGACCGCAGCAATCGATTTTCTGAACAACCAGCACCTGTGTAGCGTCATTACTAGTGAGGCATTCTTCTACATGCTGCGCAACATGGTGAGTGGTATAATTGGTTCGGCTACTTACACCAAAGGAGTAAGTGATGTTTCTAGAAAAAATTAAAGAGCTCATAAAGACGGACCCGTTACTACCACACAAGATAGGTATAGTTGCGGGCGCGGCCATTGGCGTTGTGCTGGGTTTTATAGTGAGTGATAAAGCAGACCAATACGAAGTCCGAATTATAGAGGAGGTTACTGATGGCGAAACGGACGTTTAACATCGATGACCTCCCCGGTAATAGTCGTATGCCCCCCACCGTAGACTTAGAGGCTCCGTTTACTACGCGTCCAGTAGGAGGGATGGCTAATAAGGTTCGAGATATGTTCAACTCCCTATGGGATCAAGTAGTCGTGCCGACTTTTAAACGTGGGTTGGTGGACTTTGTCCAAGAGGGCATTGAACGGATCGTTCAGCCTGGAGGAAGCTTTAAGAGCGGAAGGGGTAGAGCACCAATAGCTTATGACAAGCCATATCGTGGTTCTGCAAGATCCGTAATCCGTTCGTCTCCTATTAAATCGGAGGAGATTCAGGACGTTTTTCAGCAAGTATATTTCGGAAGCCGCCGTGATGCTGAAACTGTGTTAGGTCGTATGATGGAGAAGACGGTAGAATTTCATCAAGCAACCATAGCCGATTTCTATCATCAACTTGGATTACCGGCGGACTATGCTCACAACCATTGGGGTTGGCGAGATCTACATGGTGTTGCTGTTCAGTACACTACTTCGGGTTTCCTTATCGATTTCCCGGAACCAAAACCATTAAGGAGATAAAATGTTTAACGCTGTAAAACAATTCGTAGGACCTAAGTTCGGTATGGCTGAGCTTGCAATGAAACGACATGGCCCTGAGATATATCTGGGTGGCGGCATCACCACGGGTATCGTGTCGGTTATAATGATCGCCAAAGCGCATAAGAAATCAGACGAGGTATTCGCTGATGTTAATGAAAAAATTGACACAATTAATCACGAGGTGCAAATACATAATCAAACAGATATACCCTATCAGAAAGAAGGAACCCCCGACTATATGGACGAATCTTATAGAAGAAGACTGGTGGCGCCGTTATATATCGAAGCCGTCAAACGAGGAGTTCTACTATACGGACCCGGTGTCGCTATGGGATTCACGAGTCTTGGACTTATTCTCACGTCCCACGGGATCCTCAGAGGTCGAAATAAATCGCTTGTGGCAACCATCGGAGTGGTGCAGCAAGGCTTTGCCGCCTACAGGAAGAGAGTTATCGAGGAGCAGGGTGAGGACGCGGACGAGCGGTTTTATTATGGTCTCGAAGCCCGGAACTATACAGAGCAGTATATGGATGAAGACGGGAAAAAGAAAAAAAATAAAACCACTCGAAACCACATGACGGAAAAACCAACACCGGAGATGTACCAGAGAATGTTCGATGCGAACAACATAAACTGGCATCACGATCCGGATCTATCAGAATACTATATTAAGTCTATAGAGACATGGGCTCACGATCAACTGGTTCTTAAGGGTTACATCATTCTTAATGATGTCTATAAGAGTCTGGGTTTCCCAGAAACTCCTGAAGGAGCGGTGGTCGGTTGGGCAAAAGACGTACCCGGAGACGGCTTCGTAGACTTCGGTTTAGATAAACCCTTCAATGAAGAGGGTCGACGCAACAATACGTTCCTCCTGGATTTCAATGTTCACGGACCCATCATAGATGTAATAGGTAAGACAGGATGACATATTCGAGTTTATGGTCAGAGATGTCTTTAAGTCTAGACTTAGACGAAAGATTAGTCTGGCCAGACATGTATCTTGCTAACCGACACCTATACGATGAGGTTAAGGGTGTTGCTTATATAATAAGAAACACCAACTTTCCTGACTCACAGTGGGAGTGGGTTTACTCACACAAACTAGATAAATTGTTGGCGTCAGACGAGGGCTGTGCAATTGAGGTAGTCGCTAGACAGTTCGTCTGTCGTATCAGACTTCCTTGGAACGAGCTGCGCTTTGAGCGCTTCATATCTGAGGAACAATACAACGAGTGGCGAGATGAGCTTGAGGTTATAGAGCTTCAATTACTGGTGTGGGATAAAGAAAAGATGCGTGAGAAATATATTGTTGATATGAGCGAATTCCATAGGAATAGAGACCGCTTTATCGTAAGACAGCGAAAGTATCTCACTGTGTGGAAAGCCACGCCAGAACGTCTTGCAGCTATTGACGTTGATCCTAGTATCATTAAGGAGTTATATCGTGAAATTTAAAAAAGAAGATTTAGGGTTATATTTCGCCCTTGGTCTTGTGGGTGCGGGCGCGGGCTTGCTAGTTGGAGTGATAGTCTCACAAAAACTAGCAGGTCCCGAGCCTATCTACATACCAGAGGGTATGACCTATGATGACGAGAATGATGTTTTCGTTCTCAAAGAAACAACGCAAAAAACGACCCCAAAAATTGCCCGGGTTAAAAAATCTGAGAAAAAAAGCGACTCTATGGACGATGAAGAAAAAGACCTTCTGTTAGATTTCATTGATGAGTACTCTCCGACCACGATAGAGTTGGCGATGCTCGACAAGGGAATGACGACCATAGACGAGCTTAAAATGACCATCGAGCAGAGGAACGGCGTTGAGGATGCCGAACCAACCAATTATCATAGCGCATATCATGTTGGGGATCTCGATGAGGATAAGCCCGAATTGGAGGATCTAGTAGATCTTCCGGATGAGATTGAAGTCATTGATGATAGATGGGAAATATCCTCTACAATGACTCCTGACAAATCGCGAAACAATCTGCGAAAAATAGTGTGGGATTCTGGTGCTGATAGATTTCTCTCACGATCTCGGTCGGGTGATTACGTACGAATGAACGGTCTTGAAAACACCATATCAATAGAGGTTTGGAATCTAATTGCCCCATTCCTTTTGGCTGATGTGGCGCCGATATTCGTTAATGACAAGCTGTCTCCTAAACACTATGTGTTTGACAGGCTATCTGAGGATGCGGAGGTCTCCTCAACTACTAATAGTGTTAGTAGTTAACAAGTACCTTCGATGGTTGAGGGCTCTGGTAGATCAGCCAGGGCCCTCATACGACATCTTATTCGACATTGCTTGGATTGTTCATTATACGTACTATGTACCTAATGATGGGCAAAGAGCACTAGACGGTTTAAACTTGAGACGTCGGTTCGAATCTGAAACCTCCAACAGACTCCCCGACTTAGGCGGATGTCGCATATTAGAATTTCTAATAGCGCTGGCTATTCGTCTGAATGATACCGTCTATGATCATACTAATCCAAATCAAGAAGCTATGTGGTTTTGGATATTAATCAATAATCTTGGTCTGAAGGATTGCGACGATTCGTATGACTTCGTAGTAATTCACGATTATATTCAAGAAACATTCGGAAGAATTAACACTCGTACTTACGACTTCGATGGAACCGGCGGATTATTTCCCCTAATTGATCCTGATGAGGACCAACGATGGGTCGAAATCTGGTACCAAATGCAAGCTTATTTAAGCGAAAATGTGTGACGCATTTCAAAAACCCGCATTACAGGACGGTTGGGCGGGCGGTGGAAATGTGAAAAAAAACGTGAAAAGAGCATTTAAGTATGTAAAAGTGTCACAATGTGACAGTTTTAAAAGGCACTGTAACACGATATGTCACAAGAATAAACGTCACAAAAACTGTCACACTCTCGTGTACAGACCATGACACCGTCTAATTTTTTGTGATTTTGTTACATTGTTACACTTTACTTTATACCATATTCCAGGAAAAAAAAGAATAGTATATAAAAAGTCTTTTAAACGTTTTTAATGAAATGTGTCACAAGGCCCAAATGGAGCATAATATGCTAGATTTCTATGAAATAAGCTGGACTAAGAAAGGAAAGCCCGGTAGCGAGTATCTCGAAGTGTTTCCTGACTTTAAAGTCAAGCGTTTCTCCGATCTTATGGTTCGGGGAGGAGCTTTCTATGCCATTTGGAACCAGACTAAGGGCCTATGGTCTACCGATGAGTACGACGTACAATTGTTGGTAGATGAGGAGATACGAGCTTTTGGGTTAAAGTTAGAAGAGGAACAAGACTTACCTGTGAGGATCAGATATCTTAAGGACTTCTCTTCGTCGTCGTGGAGCCAGTTCAGGTTGTTTGTGAGTAGAATCTCAGACAACTACCATCAACTCGACACCGATATAGCGTTTTCGAACACAGAAGTTAATAAGACCGACTACGTCTCAAAGCGTCTAGACTACCCCCTTGAGGAAGGATCAACTCGGGCGTTTGATTCGTTTTTCGGAACCTTATATGATGAGGAGAATCTGACAAAATTGATGTGGGCCGTTGGTTCGGTTTTAGCAGGGGATTCGAAACGAATACAGAAGTTTTATGTTTTGTTTGGGTTACCCGGAACTGGAAAGTCAACCGCATTGAACTTGGTTGAGAAATTATTGGGCGGCCACGTCTCGTCTTTTGAAGCTAGTCAGCTGACACAAGCGTCTAGCACATTCGCCCTGGATGCACTTAAAAATAATCCACTTGTCGCTGTTGACCATGAAGGTGACTTATCTAAGATTAGTAACAACAGTGTATTGACGAGTATTGTTTCTCACGATAAGTTAGTAATTAATGTAAAATACCAACACCCATTCAGTATTAAGCTTAATACCACTTTGTTCATAGCCACTAATAAACCGGTTATGATAACAGAACGGGCATCGGGGATTATCCGTCGTCTAATTGATATACGTCCCACAGGCCGAATCGTATCCCCAAGGGATTACGACTCTTTGGTTAGTCAGATAAATTTTGAACTGGCCGCGGTATCCTTTAAATGCTTAGGGGTATATAATCAACTAGGGCGGGATCATTATAATCATTATGTCCCCTTAGACATGATGTATAGGACTAACATATTCTTCAATTTTATTGATGAGTATTATCTTGAGTTCGTCCGTGAAGATATGGTAACCTTGAGCCGAGCGTGGACTATGTATAAGCAGTTTTGCGAGGAGACGGGCATTACCCGAAAACTGGCAAGGCATGCTTTTAGGGATGAGTTGAAAAATTATTGGCGCAAGTTTTATGCTATTACAAGGATAGACGGTATCCAAGTGAGATCCGTCTATAAAGGATTTAACAGAGATGTCTTTGAAGAAAAGGCCTCCATCAAAAAAGGAGATCCTGTCGTGTATGATTGGCTTGCCTTCTCGGTACAGCCGTCAGTCTTTGATAGAGAACATGCGGATCGCCCAGCACAATCCGCTTCTACTGGAGGACCACCCAAATACAAATGGGATGATGTCACGACCACATTGGCAGACATTAACACGGAAAAACTGCACTACGTGTTGCCCAAAGAAAACCTGATAACATTAGACTTCGATAAAAAGAATGCCGAAGGGGAAAAGTCCTTAGCATTAAATATTGAAGCGGCTCGAAAGTTTCCACCCACCTATGCTGAGCCCAGCAAGAGTGGGCTTGGCTTACACCTACATTACTATTATGAGGGGGATATTGAAGAGCTAAGCAGGATATATGAGCCCGATATTGAGATATTAAAACCGATAGGTAAATTCTCAATTAGAAGGAGATTAACTACGTGTAACGATCATGTTATAACAACAATTAATAGTGGATTACCAGTAAAACCCAAGGGGAAAGATATGGTTAGTAATAAAACTATCGCCAATGAAAAGAATCTTAGGACCCTAATCCTACGGAATCTTAACAAGGAGATACATCCGGCGACTAAACCAAGTGTAGATTTTATACACCACATATTAGAAGAGGCATATAGAGACGGTTTGCGTTATGATGTCAGCGATCTTCGTCCCTTTATCGTTAATTTTGCTTCTAACAGCACCAACAATGCGCATCATTGTATTCAACAGGCGCTTACTATGAAATATGTATCAGATCATACCGAACCGGAAGAGATAGAAGAACCGCAAGATGAGCGGCTAGTGTTCTTTGATGTTGAGGTCTTTCGTAATCTTCTTATTGTTTGTTGGAAGTATGAGGGATCTGATAACGTGGTTCGTATGTTCGATCCAACTCCAGATGATATAGAGATGCTTATGAAGACCCGTTTGGTCGGGTTTAATAATCGTCGTTATGACAACCATATTCTGTATGCACGCTATCTTGGTTTTAGCGTTGAACAGGTTTATGGTATTAGCAAACGTATAATAAATGGAGATAGAGATGTGTTTTTTAGAGAGGCGTATGGTATATCTTATACAGACATATATGATTATGCAACCACCAAACAGAGTCTTAAAAAATGGCAAGTAGATCTTGGGATTTTTCACTCAGAAATGGAAGTGGATTGGGACGAGCCATTACATGAAGATCTCTGGGAAGTGACCGCTAAGTATTGTGAGAATGATGTGATTTCAACAGAGGCGGTTCATAAGCACCTTATTGAAGACTATCATGCCCGTCAAATACTAGCGGAACTTAGTGGACTGTCGGTTAATGACTCTACAATGTCGCATACCTCACGAATAATCTTTGGTAATCGACGAGATCAGAAGAATCTATTTGAGTATCCTCATTTAGAAGAAGAGTTTCCTGGATATGTCTATGATGGCGGAATCAGTATGTACCGGAACGAAAAGGTTGGTGAAGGGGGTTATGTATATGCGGAACCGGGAATGTATAACAGAGTGTTATACATGGACATCGCTTCTATGCACCCAACATCTATAGAGGTTATGAATCTATTCGGTCCGTTTACCAAAAGATACTCGGAGTTAAAGGCGGCTCGTATCGCTATTAAAGAAGGCAAATTAGAAGATGCCGAAGCAATGTTTGACGGCGCACTTAAGGCCCACATACAGGGGTCGTCGAGTCTAAATGACCTGTCATATGCGCTTAAGATTGCATTGAATATTGTTTATGGATTTACCGCCGCGTCGTTTGATAATCCCTTTAGGGATATACGTAATAGAGATAATGTTGTGGCTAAGCGTGGCGCTTTATTTATGGTAGATTTAAAACACGCCCTACAGGAGAGGGGTTGTAAGCCAATTCACTTTAAGACAGATTCTGTAAAGATAGCCGATTATGACGAGGCCGACATTGGTTTTGTTAAAGAGTTTGGCAAAAAGTACGGGTATGATTTTGGTATAGAGGGGGTTTATGATAAGATGGTTCTGATTGATAAGGCCGTTCTTGTTGGTAAATTGAACGGCGAATGGGATGCCGTAGGGGCCCGTTTTGCTCAGCCATATGTGTTTAAAACACTATTTACTGGAGAACCCATAGAGTTTGAAGACCTTACTGAGAGCCGATCTGTTAAAAAAGGAACCATCTATATAGAGATGGAAGACGAGAGCATGTCTTTTGTGGGACGGGTCGGCAGGTTCTGCCCAATGAAAACCTCTGGTGGAACCCTATATAGAGTGCAAGGAGACAAGAAATATGCGGTAATAGGAACTAAAGGATACCGATGGTTACCCGCCGAAGTAGTAAAAGAATTAAAAAAAGAAGGAGATATAGACGAATCCTATTTCGAGGCGGCTGTTCAAGAATCGTTAGAGAAGATCGCCCAGTTTGGTGATCCAACAATATTCCTAGGAGATTAACATGGAACGTTTAGATTTAGAAGGATATCGAATTCTCTGGCCTAATTTCAGGGGACAGAAAGGAACATACAATGAAGCCGGCGTTAGGGGTTTTAGTGTACTGATTGACGATCTTGCTCAGGCAAAAGAACTTCTTAATATGGGGTGGGCATTGAAACCACTAAAGAACGAAGAAGGAACTATTGATGCGTATCATTTACCAGTCAAGGTGAATTATAATTCTCGTCAGCCGCCACGAATCTATAAGGTTTCGACGGTGCATAAAAGGGCAATCCCGCTGGACGAGAGAACGGTTGATATGCTTGACCTTCTTCCAATTGAAAGTGCTGATATAATTATAAACCCTTATCATTGGGATGTCAATGGAAAACAGGGAATAAAGGCCTACGCCCAAACCATGTATGTGGTTATTGAAGAAAATCACCTCGATACAAAGTGGGCGGAATACGCGCAAGGATCTCCCCCGTTTGAACCCGACGAGCGATAATTATGGAACTCTGGGATCATCAAAGAAAAGCCCTTCATGAATTGTCTAACGGATCCGTTCTTGTAGGTAGTACCGGATCTGGCAAATCTTTGACGGCCCTTAGTTATTATGTAAAGGTTCGAGGAGAAGATCCCTTGGACCTTTACATTATAACAACCGCTAAAAAAAGAAACGAGGGCGATTGGATAAAAGAAGCGAAAAAGCTTGAGGTCTCTCAGCTTACGGTTGATTCTTGGAATAACATAAAGAAGTATGTTGGTGTATCTAATGCCTTCTTCATATTCGATGAACAAAGAGTTGTTGGCTCCGGGGCTTGGGTAAAGTCCTTTCTTAAGATTACTAAGAAGAACAAATGGATTCTTCTGTCAGCAACACCAGCAGATACTTGGATGGATTTGATACCCGTCTTCGTAGCTAATGGTTACTATAAAAATCGAACGGCATTTATACGCGAACACGTTATCTATGCCCCGTATGTTACTTTTCCTAAGATTACAGGATATCAATATGTACCAAAGCTAAGAAAGCTTAGAGATACAATCTTTGTCCTAATGGTTTTTAAACGCCATACAAAATCCCACGTTATAAGGATAAGCGTGGATTACAATGAGGCATTAGTAAAGAAAACCATTAAAACCCAATGGAACCCATTCACTGATAAACCCATCGAAAACTTTCCACAAGAAGTGTTTACTTGTAGAAGAATAATAAATTCACACGTGTCTAGGATTATGAAGTTGGTGGAGATACAAAAGGAGGCAAAGCGACTTATCATCTTTTATAATTTCAATTTCGAATTGGAGATTATGAGACAGTGGTTCCAACCAATCACTGTACTGAGGGAACACAATGGCCGCACTCACGACCCGTTACCCGTTGGAGACAACTGGGTGTACCTGGTACAATACGAAAGCGGATCCGAAGCCTGGGAGTGTTTTACAACCAATCACACAGCCTTCTATTCCTTGCATTACTCCCACCGTAGAATCAAACAAGCGAGAGGACGAACTAATCGCCATAATACAAGTTTCACCGACTTGTATTACTATGAACTTGTTTCGGACTCTTACCTCGACAGAGCCATTACTAAGGCTTTTAGTGAAAAGAAAGATTTTAACATAAAAATGTTGAAACGACGGGAATTACACGTTGTATTATAGAAGGGGGGATGTGTTTTGTTGAGCAAACTATATTCGGCCCTTCCGATATATGGTACTCGAGAGAAACAAAGATACTCACATCCTCCTTTATTTTTTTGGGAGATTTGAACATGTTAGAAAAGATTTTTGTAAAACACTTTAGGTACGAACTTCAAAAGAGAATGGGAGAAACACATCTAGACTATATTTGGCCAAGGGCCTATGCTAGATCACAGCCCGATTTAGTTATTCTGGGGCCTAACCACGTTTGGGCAGCCTTAGAATTTAAAGAATCTAAGAATGCCCATCGCCAACCAAATCAGGAATATTACGTTACACGCCTAAACGAGAAAGGTTTTTCCCGCTTTGTTTATCCAGAAAACGCAGAGGAGGTCTTAGATGATTTGGAAGAGTTATTCACATCTTAAAGGAACTCATGCCTTTTTGTCCCCCTCTAGATATCATTGGTTAAACTACTCTCCTGAAAAACTTGTAATTGCATATGAAAACTATAGAAGAATAGAACTTGGTACCAGATATCATAGAGTAGCCGAGGAGTTAATTTCGCTTTTTATTCGTTTACCAAACACAGCAGAATCGCTTAATAGTTTTGTAAATGATGCTATTGGTTTTCAGATGAAATCCGAAGTCGTGTTATACTATAGTCCACATTGTTTTGGTACAGCGGATGCGATTTCTTTTCGGGATGGTGTTCTTAGAATTCATGATTTAAAAACAGGAAAGACACCTGGTGTTATGCAGCAGCTTATGGTTTATGCAGGATTGTTTGTTTTAGATTATTCGATAGATCCTAGAGAATTAAAAAAAATCGTTCTTAGAATTTATCAGAATGAAGAAATATTGGAAGCCAAACCAGAACCTTCAGAAATAATGTATGTATGTGAACAAATAAAACACTCAGACCAATTAATCAATGATCTCTTAGGAGAGTAACATGGGCGAACCAGTACTGATTCACTACGGAATACTCAGACGTAGCGGACGTTACCCTTGGGGTAGTGGAGGAGACATTATATATAGATCTGATAGAATGGCCGCTAAAGGTTTAAGCGAAAAGGAGATCGCCGCGGGGTTAGGTATGACTACTAAAGAGTTACGAAATCGAAAAGCTATTGTAAAAGCTGAGATAAAAGAAGCTCAAAGAATAAACGTTACTAAACAAAAAGCGGCCGGTATGAGTATAGCTTCTATAGCCAGAGAATTTGAGTTGGCTGCGTCTACAGTTAGAGATCTTCTAAGACCCGCGGCAGCCATCAAATTTAAAATTATTCATAACACCGCCAAAGCCCTTAAGGCTATGGTAAAGCTCTTCGGCTTTGTAGACGTAGGAGAAGGCTCCGAGCTTTGGATGGGAGTGCCAAGACCAAAAATGGATAATGCGCTTCAGTTGTTAAAGGATGAGGGTTATACAACTCATAAACTTTATCAAGAACAGCTAGGCTCAATAGACAATAAGTCAACCGTTTTAGTTTTGGCCGCGCCTGGAACAACGTATAAGCAAGTAATAGACAACAAAGCAAAGATTGCGGTTCCTAATCACTTTTCAAATGATAAAGGACTTACCTATATAGAAGCATCAGAAATTCAAAACGTGTCCTCTGGTCGAATCCTAGTTAAATACAAAGACGACGGTGGTGCTCAGAAAGATGGTTTGATAGAGCTTCGAAGAGAAGTTCCCGAGTTTGATCTGGGAGACAAAGCATATGCTCAGGTTCGTATTGGTGTAGATGGTACACACTTTATGAAAGGGATGGCCGTGTTAAGAGACGATTTACCTGATGGAGTAGACATTATTTATAATACAAACAAAACACCAACAGGAAACGATCTTGATGCTATGAAGCCACAAGTAGAAAATAAAGTGAGCCCATTCAAAACCGTAGTTAAGCCAAACACGTATTTAGATAAAAACGGAAACGAAATCGAAGGTCCTCTTAATATTGTTGGTGAGAGAGACACATTAGCCGTAGAAGGAGAATGGTCGACTTGGAATAAAACTCTAGCCTCTCAAGTACTTTCTAAACAGGCGCCTAGAATAGCGACCAAACAACTTGATATTTCATACGATAACGCCAAAGCAGAATTGGATGAGATCATGTCCTTGACTGATCCTACAGTCAGAAACCATCTATTAATGCAATTCGCCGATGCACAAGATAAAGCAGCAGTAGATTTAAAGGCGGCAGCTTTACCCAGACAAACAACTAATGTGTTACTTCCAGACCCCACCATGAAGATAACAGAGATTTATGCA
>Ga0307380_10008531_pt1 | contig 13128 bp, 10 predicted proteins | sample UN3MG_FD_202239 | JGI IMG/M metagenome (GOLD analysis project Ga0307380, IMG submission 202239) | Soil microbial communities from Risofladan, Vaasa, Finland - UN-3 | ecosystem: Environmental > Terrestrial > Soil > Coastal area > Acid sulfate soil | place: Finland: Risofladan, Vaasa | collected... | reverse complement strand
ATCGCGTCCGTGTACTGCTCGCCATCCATGAGCGCAGCAGTCTCTTGCGGCGTTTTCGTGCGAAAGATAAACGGCATGGAGCAATCTTCGTCATCGTCGTCCTTTTGTTGTTTGCGTTTGTCGGGTGGCTTTGGCTCGCGATTGTGCGCCGCCTCGCGAAGCATAAGGCTGCGGTTGCGAAACTGCGTACCGCGCCGCAGCAAACTCTGCATCACAATGCCCGTGGTTTTCGCGAGCTGAATTTGCTCCACGAGCGAGATGAGCTTTCGCACAATGTAGAGCACCAGCTGGCTATCCTTGAGACAGTAGATGGCAATCTTCCGCCGGCCAGTGCTCGTCTTTTGAAAGATTGGAATCTCGTGATACGAGACATCGTCCTTTTGATCGCCGATAATCTCGGCCGACACTGCGCCGAGCTTGTACGAGCGAAACTTGCGTCCCTTGCGCAGAATGTCGAGCATATCAACCTGCACGCGGCCCGAGATGCGCGTCTCGTGCGAGTCAATCTGGCCATAGGCGCGGCTGCTTTTCGAGCTCTTTTTGGTGTGCGAGCGCTCGCTCTTGAGCTTTCCCACATAGGGAAACTGCGCCACGCCAATGGTTTGCCCGCGCGCGGTAAAGTAGGGCAGATCGAAATTATTGCCATTGTAGCTCGTGACCACATCCGGGTCGCACGCGACCACCATGCGCTGAAACGCAGCGAGCAGCTTTCGCTCGGCGTTTTGCTCGCTGCACTTGCTCGCCTCGCCCTCGGGAGTGCCATCGCCCACAAAGGGAAAATTCAAGAGGTGCGTGGTGCCCTCGCGCGCGTCAATCTTGAGCTTGTCGGTTTTGCCGAGCGTAAACACATAGTTGATCCACTCGGTCTGCGCCTGAAACCCGCTGTCCGAGTGCACTGCAAACACGGCAGTGGCCTGGATGATTGGGTTCTCCTCGGGCTTGGGAAACGTGCCGTCGGGACTATTCATCTCGAAATCGGTCGACATGCAGAGCTTCTCGCCGAGCTTGTTCGCATACCCGGGCGCCTCGCACCTGTGCAGCGTGCCCCAGGGTTTCCGTCGCGACGATGCGTATTTCTTCTCCTGCAGCGCAATGGGTAGGTTGAACCGCTCGGGCACGCGCACACGACACTCGAGTTGACAGTGCGATTGCTTGGCTGCCGCGTCGAGCATAGGCGAGCATGCCGGACCTCTGAGCGTCCACCACTCCTCGGGATACATTTCCATATCGGCCATAAAGCGCAGCACAAAGTCCACATCGGCCTCGTTGACCGAGCACTCGCTAGGGTCGAAATTCTTCTCTATAATCTTGCGACACTTGGCCACGAGAGCGGGGTACGCGACACTCACGCGCAAGTACTCGTGGGGCTTGCTGCGATAGGGCTTGCTCGGAAACGCCTCAAAGCGATTCCAGCGTCTGATCAGGCCTCGGTGCGAGTGCTCGTCGAGAAAGCTCTCGAATAGCTTGGCTCGGCCATTGAACACACTCGTAGAGGTGGTAGTGTAGCTCGAGGGTCGGTAACGCTTTTGCCGAGCGACATCTTCGCCAAAGGGATCCTGATAGCCCACATCCTCATAGTCTTGACCATTATCATCATCATAGCCAAACGAGTCGCCCTCGTCTATTGGATCCTCGAGAGGCGCGAGACGATGATTCGCGAGTGGAATGTGATTCTCGAGGCACAGCTCGGTGAGTAGCTCCTCCTCGAGATTGTTCAAAAACGCTTCCACTTGCGCTTTCGATTTCGAGCTATTCGGAAACTGGAGGCAAAAATACGGCTCGAAACCATCCACCATCACATTGATGCTATTGCCATGCTCGGTTACGCCAAATAGATTGATCCTAGGTCCTGTGTGGTGCTTGTTCTCGTACACGACATCGTCAATGCGAAAGTGTAAATCGCCCGAGAATGCATCAGGAGGCACTGGCGGTCGTGGTGTTTCAAAGCCAAAACTCGACGCTTGCTCGTGAACTGCGACTCGCGAGGCATTGTAGTAATCGCCATTGTACTTGCGCTTTCGCGTCATCGTCGTCATGCAAACACTATCACCCCTACTTGAACCCTCACATGCACACGCATATACCGAAAACTAAAAAATGATAAATGGGAAAAAAAAAAAAAATTCTCGGCGTTTTTTTTTTTTTTACTACTTTTTTGGTATGACGAAACTAGTGTAAATCATGGCTTCGAAATGCACATTGGCCTTGGAATCGAACCCCTCGGGCAACTCGGCAATCCAGGGCTTTTCTGTAAAACGCGACAGTTTCCATCTTAGTTGTTCGAGTTTGATCGGGCGAAATGCGCTTGTTAGATTTTGTTCGATATAGCTTGTGGTGGCTTTCAGAATCGATTTCTCCACTTTCCAATAGTTGTCGTCTTGCCGTGACATGATCGCAAACGTCAGGTGGTCTTTCTCGCGTCCGTTTTTCCGCTGTAGCAAATCCTCGGTGACGTGGAATAGCAAACTGTAGTATTGGTAATTTTTCGGCACGAGAACAACCGAGGTGTTTTGGCACGCGAGCACTTGCACTCTGAGCTCATTGTAGCTAAAACCATAGGCTTGTCCGGCATTGTAGCTCGGCGTCTCAATGTAGCGCGTGATCATCTGGAATGGTTGGTGAACGTCGCTCGGGGCGGTTTTCTCGATGGTGCGCATCTCGGAATCTTTGGGCGCATCCAGCGGAACATAGTTGATCGAGCGCGTGCCATTCTTCCCGATAAACATGGGCATGTCGCACCCCGGAACCCAAAACTCTACGTCGAGGTCCAGATTTGTGCTGACGTACACTATGCCCACCGATATGAGAACAATGCTCGTTTGATCATCGAGGGCCTGGCCTTTGCTATCTTTGAGCGACAATCGTCCGGAGAAATGACGCTCGGGATTCTGCGCGAGATCCGAGTATTTTCCGCTGAATTCGATTTTCAATAGCTTGGTGGAAATCTCTTCGTACCCTTCGACACTCGACTCGGTCTTTGTGGCCTCGAGTGTAAAAGTGCCCGAGCCCATCCCGCCATTGTGCGTCTCCTCTTTCGGAGAATTCATAACGCGACGTATTAGATTGCTCATCTCTCTCTCTCTCTCACGATTTTTTTCTCTCGCGAAACAAAAACTAAATACCATGTCGAGGCTAAATGAGTGTTTAATTGTGTAAAATGGGCGGTGGTTGGAAGGGACATCCTAAGCTTTCTTGGACTTTTTCTGCGACTGCTGTTGCTCTTCATCCTTGTCGGTGGCAGCCTCTTTGCGCTTTCGTGTGGCGGGCTTCTTTGGCACAAGGGCGTCATCGTCGGCGTAGACTACAATGTCGCGAGTTTCGAGCGCGCTTCGCACATGCTTGGGTTGGAGGGTGATGATCTTGTTCTGCTTCTTCTTGAATGCCTCGGACTTGTACTGTCCCTGCGAGAGCGCGACGGCGAGTGCCTCTTTGAGAAGTTCGTCGAGGGCGCAATCTGTGTAGGCCTCGGAGATTTCGAGAACGTTTTTCGATTTTCGAAAAATGCCCCCGCGTTTGGCGAGGCGGTCGACCTGGGGCCGATTGAGGAGATTTTGGGACTTAGAAGTACTTTTTGAGCTCATTTCTGCGCGTTGAGGACTGTTGGGGCATTCTCGACGCGCCAATTTGTTTTATAGTTTGTGTTTTTTGTTCGAGTAAAAAAACACAAACCCTCCAGAAAACGTCTGATTTTGCGTCGATTGCCATATCGCGAGCGATGCACTCGGCGAGCGCGCGCGTCTCCTCGCTTGGCTTTCTCGTGAGCACATGGCTCTGCAGTAGGTAGAGTGCAAAGCGCGGGAGAAACGCCACATCTCGAATGCGCTCGGCAACCTCGCGCGGGCAGCGCTCGAGCAAAACACCCCAGCACTCTTTGGCAATTGCGCACGGAAGCGCGAGTGCGAGATATCTATTCGATTGCATGAAATCGATCGAGCGCTCGAGCCAAGCATTCCCAAGCGCTCGCTCGAGGAGCTCGAGGGTTTGTGCACAGGGCGGCATCTCGAGACCTCGAAAGTACATCTCGGTCGCGTCGGCATGACACTCGCGCACAGTGGCATGCGCTTGGGCAATGTGCGAGAACGACCCTCTAGTACTCGATAGAGCATGCGCATAGAGCGCACGCATCATCTCTTGAGCCTTGTGTTGCAAAAGCACCCGGAAGAATCGCATCAGCTCCTCGTCGCGCGTTAGTCGAGAGACACGCTCGAGAGCGCTTCGCTCATCTTGCGCTAGGCACGCGCACGCTTCTCGGCACTGATCGGAAATGAGCTCAGAGATCTGCGCGACAAGCGTCGAGCGGCAGTGCACAAGCTCGAGTGCAAAAGGCTCGACGCATGCAAGGAGGCGCGCGAGCACATGCACATCCCTCTCGTCGGGCAACTTTTGCAGAATAGCTCTCGAGAGCGCGCGAGGCCAAGCGTCTCTCGGCAAGTGCTCGAGGGCGAATCGATGCAACTGCTCGATTTGACTCGTCTGCTCCACAGAACGTATCAGAACACTCGCGAGTTTCTCGGGCGAAACGCACTCGAGTCTGAGCAAAACCACAATGCAATCGGCCGCACGAGTGTCATGCTTGTTGCAAAAGTACGCCGGGAGCCATTGCTTCCGAACGACTCTTAGCGACGCTTTGAGGATGTACTCGCGCTCTATGCGCAAACACTCCAAGTGTATTTTAGCACAGGGCAATCGATCGAGAATGCAACATTTGCTCTCGAGAGCGTGGGCAATCTCGAGTGCCTGTGTATAAGAGCCCTGCGCGAGTAGCTCGCGCGAGATGCCGCTCTCGACAAAGCGCAAAAGCTCTCTGAGCAGCTCGCAAATCTCGAGCACACTCGAGAGGCGCGATTTTCGCCTCCAAAGCGCCATCTCGTGCAAATCCTGCGAGGGTAGTTTTGCTTTGGTGGCGCGCAAGCTTTTCATGGCGCTTGGAATCGATTCCGAACGCATTGTGTCGAGCACGAGCAAAGCGTCTGCGAGTTGCTCGTATTTGGCTTGCAGGCGAAGCGAGATGCTCGTGTCGGCGCGCTCTACCTCGTCGACAAGTCGCGAGCACTCGACATCAATGTCGTCCGCTGACACGACAAGCTCCTCGATGCTCGCGAGTGGCAGAGCATACTCTTCTGGAAACGCGGGAATATCCTTGGCGGGCTCTTTTCTCGAGAGTGGCAACAATAGACTCTTGTCGACGCGATAGCTCTCGGGCGAGTGAGAGATTTTTCGCCGCAGCTTTTCCAGCTCGGACATGCTCTGTGTGACAAAAAATATCGAAAACCCAAGTGCCACTATTTTAATACGAGTTTCTAGTAGGTGATGAAAAATGACACGCGTGCGAGAGAGAGAGAGAGAGAAAAAAATCTCTCCACATGGCTAGCAAAAAGCGAAAGCTCCCAGCACACTCGGTGTGTCTGTGTGTCGATTCGGTCGAGCGCAAGCCTGGCGAGCGCGAGAGTTTTACGAAAATCTACGACAAGCTTTGCAAACGCCTGGGCGCAGAGAATGTCGAGCGCAGACCCATGGACTCTTCCGACTATACGTTCTCTGTAGATGGCTCGATTGTGATTATGGTCGAGCGAAAATCTGCCAACGATTTCAAAGGCTCGATGAATTCGAGTCACTTTCGCGAGCAGAAATGGGCGCTGCTCAAGGCCGAACCCGTCTCGGCATCGAAAGAGTACCTCATCGAAGGATTGTTATCACAATTCGATGCAAACACTCAGAATCGGATGATGGGTGCCATGGTGAATATGCAGCGACGCGACGGCATCCTAGTCTATCGGACGCTCTCGCTCGACGAGACCATCGATTGGCTGTGCAAAACATTCGAAAAGCTTGGCGAGTATGGCTACAATCCTGGCAAGCGCGCGAAAACCACTCCCGGAGAGCAAGGTAGTACAGATCACGCAGTGGCGGGCGCTTCCGAGTACGTGGACACGTTTTACAAGCGCAAGACCAAGATTGTCACGCCTCGCGAGTGCTTTATCCAGCAGCTCACCTGTATTCCAAAAGTCTCGCTGAATCTCGCGAAATCGATTGCCGAGAAACACGAGAACATGCCCGGGCTTGTGCGATGGCTCCGAAAGCGCGGCTGGGATCCGAAAGCGCTCTCGGGATTCGAGTATGAGATTGTCAAGACGCACCGAGGCAGCGAGAATAACACTCGAAAGATTGGCAAAAACTCTCCCATAGCAAAGAATATTGTTGAATTTTTACGTGGAAATTAAAAAAAAAAAACTAAGCAGGGTCATTAGGAATGCCATTCTGTCCTGGATATTGCACCCATCCAGTCCAGGCGTCTAAATTGTCTGGCCAAGAGCAATGACGAGGGTAGACGAGAACTTTTTTATCCGTACAGATGCCAGGAGTCCATCCATTTTTTATCGCCTTTGCAATATCGTGTTCTTCATAAAAACGAATATACGCGGATCTTCTGACAAACTGCGCCGTGTTATTTGGTTCTAGGCATGTGTGATACACATAGGATCTTTCGTCTGTCATGATGCGCTTTTTGGTTGCTTTGAATGGTATAATTGTAAATTTAAAATGCACAAATGTATGACTAAAAGTGGCTGTTTGAAAAAAAAAAAAAATGTCTTCCGAGCCAAGGCCAGTGCGCCATGTCGACTATGAACAGTATGCAGGCCTGTGGTACGAGATTGCCCGACTGCCTTTTGTATGGGAACAGCCCGGCACGACCAATGTCACTGCCACCTACTCGCTGATTCGGAAAGATCCGCTCACGCTCAAGGTGGACAACCGCAGCATCATCTTCCCGGGCAATATCCAACAACACGTCGAGGGCATTGCCACACTCGATCCGAGTGATCCCGATACCAATGCCAAGCTTTTGGTTGATTTCAATAATTCCACGACTCCCGGTAAATATTGGATTCTAGAGGTTGATGAGTACGACTATGAATGGGCGCTTGTCGGAACCCCGGATCGAACCAAGCTCTGGATTCTAACGCGCGAGCTAGAAATGACCAAAAAATTGTGGGGATATCTCATCAAGTCGGCTGAGTTCCATGGCTATCGTAATCTCGAGCAAAATCTCATCTATACACACCACTCGAGCAAGAAACTCAATTTTTAAAAAAAAGCCTATTGAATATTACACAAATTGAAACAACCCGCTGATTGCTCGGGGGGTTTTAGACGCTCGACGAGTCGCTCGACATTTTCAATATAAATGACCAATTCGGTCAGTTTCCGAACATCAATACCGTCTTCGGAAAATTTAACATAGGGGCGATTCTCGATGGCCAGATTGCATATGAATTGTAGTTTGGAGAGTTTTTGCTGATTGATTTTGGGATGCGCTCTGAGCAAGCATAGTAGGCGCGAGATGTTTTCGAGTTGGTCGACTTGTTTGACATCGACAGCGAGTATGATTTCAATAGTAATGTCTCTCGGTGGCTTGTAGAGAATACTCAGATCCTCATCATCCATCCGAGAGAGAGATAGGCTAATCACTCATAATGCGTTTGTTGTTTTGCTTTCGCATATACTCGGCAAGGCATGTGGATCTCGCAAATGGCGATCGTGTTCGCATCAGAGCCTCGTCGAGATCGGGCTGGCTACCCACGAGAATCAGATTTGCGCTCGGGGAATGCATCCGAGAGCAGAGATTGTAGAGCGCTCCGACATCCACACTCTCGTCGAGTGGTAGCAACACGCATACGCGCTCCTCGAGCAGTGGGTTGCCAAGCTCATACGCAAGTACATCATACTCGATGCGCTGCGCGGGATGCCTCGCGAGTCTCCGAAAGCTCGGCTCGGCATCGAGACCACAGCACTCGCGAGTGTTGGTATGCTGCTGCTCGGGCGGATCTACACGAATCGCGCAATGCGGCTGTAGCTCGTCCTGGCATCGCGCTTGCCTCGTTTGGCTGTAGAGCTCGGCGATCGAGTGCACATAGCCAGTTTCGGGAAGCCACACCCAGTCGCCCACCGAGAGTTTGGTTTGCGCGATCGGGAGGGTCTTTTCGCGTTTGTTGCAGACGTAGAGTACACGCGTGGTTGTGTCCTCGTCCTCGGTGGCGAGATCGTCCACACTCGGCACTAGTCGCGCGCTGCGATGCCAGCGCTCGAGGATGGTCTCGCGCTCGAGCAACTTTTTGTGCAGCAGATCGCTCTGCGGGTTGAACGCGAGCGTGTTGGCAATATCTCGCATCACTCGGAGGTCGTGCAGCGCTTGTGATTTTGGTGCTCGGATCGAGAGCAGTGGGAAAAACTGACTCTGATAGAGATCCAGGAACAAGTGGCCCTTGATTGGCTTTGGAGGCGTCTGAATCTCGTCACCAATGATCAGAATTCGCCAAGCTTTTTTGATTTTCGAGAGCGCAACGTGCGCTTGCCAATAGCTCCAGTGGTGCGCTCGGTCGAGCACTACGCACGTGCGACCGCTCAGCTCGAGAGGCTCGTCGGGCGAGAACACTCGCGCGGCCATGCCCGTGTAGCGCTCGAATACCCTCCGAGAGACAGCGTCCGGGCAGAGCACAAGCAGTCTCTCTATAGCGGTGCTATTGGCCACGCACCGCGAGAGCTCGGGATAGTACTCGCACGGCGCATTGCCAGTGGTTCGCCAGAGCGCAGTTTTGAACCTCGAAGAGCTATTGTCCACAAAAAACTCTAGCTCGGCCGAGATGTAGATGCGCGCGCACAGAGGCTCTCCTCCCGAGATACATCCGAGTAGCGCTCGATACAAGAGCCGATGCACAGCAGCCACGCAACAAAGCGTGTACACGCCCGCGCTCTTGTCAATCGGCACGAGTACTTGGTACGTGCTCGAGAGCTCGTCGAGCGCGTCCTGTTTGCCCTTGATCCGAAAACGCGTCTTGCCATAGAGCTGAAACTCGCGACGACACGACTCGTAGAGCTCGAGAGCCTCGCGCGAGGGCGTGATCGATTCGTCGCCGAGAAACTCCTCCACATCGCGAAACGCTCGCGTGCTACACTGATCCGAAGCCTCCCGGGGGTAAAAGAGTCCGGTCGCAAAGCAAAACTGCCACGTCTCGAGCGTCTCGAGTGTCTCATCAGAGAGCAGACGTGCAGTCTCACAGCCAAAGTGCGAGGCAATCTCGAGTCGCAGCGTGTTTTCGAATGCACCCTCGAATAGCCGAAGCACTGGTTTCTTGTACTTGTTGTGTACAATGTACCCGAGCACATCCTGAGCATAGTCCTCGATTGTGTCGGGCAGCGCGCTAATCGTGTCCCCGAGTGCTTTCCGAGGCACGCGCTGATCGAGCACGAGAATTTTTGTGATGGCGCTTTTTTTGATCTCTGTCGCGCGAGTGAATCCGAGCACACTCTCGAGCTTGTAGTCGTCTTGCTCTTTTCGCACCTGAAGGTCGTATGTGAAAAACGGAGATGTGCTCGGGAGAAGATTTCCGCCATCGACAATGGTGATGCGCTTGTTGCCTAGCTTGCGCTTTCCACCGCCCTTTTTTTTCTTTGCAAGCTGTACAATTCGGAATCCATTGTACTCGTAGAGAATATTGACAATGTGCCCTCGGATTTGCTTTGACATGTCGCAATCTGTAGGGAGAGAATGTACTGGTCGGTGACGGAAAACAATATAGGAATTATTTTATTGTGCGGGTGGATTTTTTTTTTTCTCTCTCATTCCGGATTCAGAGTTTTTTTTTTTGATCCTGTTGTGTTTGTGCGCGCGCGCTAGTCAGTCTTTGAAACAACATGAGCTGCAAAAAGTGCGGTCAGTCAGGACACAGCATCCGAGACTGCAAACAGATCCAGTGCCGCAAGTGCGGCGATTTTGGACATATGGATTACGATTGCGAGAACAATGAGCGGAAAACCACCGAAAAGTGGTGCAAGGAGCCCGGGCACACGATTCGACAGTGCAAGCTGGTAGTGTGTCGGCGCTGCGGAAACCAAGGCCACGTGGATATGGATTGCGACCAGCCAGTCTGCAAAATCTGCCATCGCACGGGACACCCGAGTGCCGAGTGTCGCCAGAATCTCTATTGTGAGACTTGCGAAAAACACGGGCACTCGACAGAAGAGTGCTACAAGAATCAGTGGTGCGTGCATTGTGCAAAGCTCGGGCATCCCTCGGAGAGATGTTTTTCACTGATTGTTTGCGAAAAGTGTCATCGCAATGGACACTCGCGCGAGCACTGCTACGCGTTTTGTGAGTACTGTGGCGTCGACGATCACATACGAGACGATTGTCCCCTTAGTCCGACCGTGTGTGACAATTGCGAAGAGACTGGGCATCCCGCGCAGCGTTGCACCCGAGACTATCAATGCAGTCTCTGCGGAGAGCACGGACACACGAAAAGCTTTTGCAGGAACCCTCCTGGTGCGGGTTTTGAACTGTGTGCGTTTTGCGCGACATCGAAACAGCCACACGTGTCCATCTCGGCATTGTCGCACTCGCTCGAGCATTGCCCACGCAAAGCGGAAGCAGTGTGTCGGAAATGCGGTCGTAAGGGTCACATTGCGCTCGAGTGCAAGCCTGTTCAAGTCCGTCGACTCCCGCTCCAACCACCTCGCGAGTATCGCATTTCAGAGTTTCTTTTATGATGAATAAATCGGTTTTCTTGTTATATCTGAAAGGGTGCAGCGCCTCTAGAGTATTTTTTTCAGAGGTTTTTTCTAGTGCACGAGGAAAATCATGACTCGGCACAATGACCACCTTCCCGAGATGAAAAAGGGCAGCAAATTTCGCATTCTTTGGTGCTTTTTGATCGTGACGCTTGCGACATTCATTCCCATATTGGTCGTGCTCTTGCAAAACTCGGACGACTCTGCCGCCAAGATTCTAAGCTACAACTCTTCGCCACACGATTGGCTCTACAAGTCGCTGCACTCGCGAAACTACACCTGGGACGCTACCGAGCGTGGCTACCCTATCGAACGCATGGCTGGCGAGCGCCACGCCGACTATCGACCCGAGAGCGCACCCGAGCACTATCTCGCGCAGCTGCGTCAGTTTCACATTGATGTGTGCCCGGCACACAAGCGCGACGCTCGCTCGGCCAAAGGCCTCAGCACTTTTGCGATTGTATTCGGGCAGTTTGTCGATCACGACGTGATCCTCACGCACCCGATCAAGGACGACGCCGGGCTCGAGTACGAGATCCCCGTGCCCGTGGACGATCCCGTGTGTGGCAACCGCGCAGCGCCCATGAAAATTCAGGCAGTGCAGCGCGACACGGGCGTGGGCTCGAATGAGAATGGCTATCGCCCCAGGGATGGTTCGGCTGTGGACTATGTGCGCGAGGCGCTCCAGGTGAATTTCATCACTGCCGAGCTCGACCTCTCGCAAGTGTATGGCAGTACGCCGGATTTCGCTCAGCGCTACTTGCGCGAGGACGGCGGACGCTATTGCGAGCTGGCCACGGGCGCGCGAGACACACTCCCGCTCAACACCTATGAGAGTGTCGAGATGGCCAACGAGAACAATGATCCAAATGTGCGCATGCTTCTTGCGGGCGATGTGCGTGCCAACGAGCAGTGGGGCCTGCTCGCATTTCAGACCTGGTGGGTGCAACTGCACAATATTCGCTGTCACGAGGTTCGCTCGAGCGAGCACATCAAAGCGTTTTGCGACTCGTACGAGTCGCGCGAGCTTTTCGGAGACGATCTCGAGACGTGCTACTATACAGTGGCGCGCGTGCAGCAAATTGCCGTCTATCAAAAGATTATCTACGAAGAGTTTCTCCCGGCAGTGCTCGGCAAGAATAACGCTCACAAGGCGCAATGCGACGCGAGTCCTGTCAAAGACTATGTCGCGCGTACGCCCATGTTTGGCGAGATGGGCGCGCAGCTCTACCGCTGGCACAATATGATCCCGAACGATGTGGTGTTTGCCGATAGCGCGCTTCGCGAGACACGCCGCGGCAAGCTCTGCGATGCGTTTTTCGATCCGCGCGAGTTTGTCACGGGAGAGATCAATTTCAAGCACATTGTCGCAGGCTCGATGACAGAGCCCGCGATGGAGATGAACGAGTGCATGGTCGAGTGCCTTGGAGGAAAGTTATTTGGCGACCATCACTGCCTCGATCTGGGCTCGCTTAATATGGCGCGCTACTATGTCGAGGATATCTCATCAATGCCCGAGGTGCGCGAGAAGCTCGACATCAAGCCCTCGCTCGATGCGCGCTGCGAGCATGTGAGCTCGGACAAGGCGTTTTGCGACACGATCGAGGATCACTTTGGCTACAAGCTCTCCGAGGCGCCGCTCTGGATCCTCGCGTGCGCCGAGAACAAGGCGAGCGGATCGGCGCTCGGCGAGAGCATCACCCGCGCGACTATCAAGCAGTTTTCGGAATTCTGCGCGCACGACATGTTCTACTACAAGCGCATCCACCCGAGCCTGCTGCCCTCGAAAAGCGAACTCGAGGCCTCGAGTACCATGGCCGAGCTGCTGTACAAGTCGGGCGTTGTCGATGCGCAGTACGCAAAGCATAACCCATTCTTTCACAAGTGATTAAACTCTGATCGTGGTCTATAACATGCTAGAGAGAGGCAGAGTTGGTGTTATTTCGTAGAGTGTGCATATGCATGCATGAATTTTCTAGAGGACAGTGACCTATTCGGTGCAGAGGGCGTGCTACTCGACAACTCTTTCTACGGAGAGCTCGAGGATGATTTCGGACCGCTGCAAGACATTGCCTATGCGCCCGAGCAACAACAACCATCTGCCTATGCGGAACCCGCACCACCTCCAATCGTAGAAGAAGAGCAAAAGAGCGTCTACATTCCATTGCCATTGCAGGAGACCCCTGTTCCTGTGCCAACATTTGACGAGCTTCTCGCCAATATCGCTCAGGAGGCGTTCACAGAAGAGTTTTGGCAAACATTCCACGAGATAAACAAATTCGAAGAGAAGAAATTCCTCGATTTTTTCATCGACGCCAAACTACCCGAGACACTCATGAGCGGGCGCCAACCGCTCGAGCGCATACACGATCGCGAGCGTGTCAACGAGAATGCGCTTGGGTTTTTCGACTATCTTCAAGACGAGCGCGTGTGCGAGCATCTACGCAGCAAGGGCGAGTCGCGAGAGACACGCGAGGTGGTCGAGCGCGCATTCTCCACATTCCTAGGCAAGCCCTATCCCGAGTTTTTGCTGCAAAAGCTCGATAGCAACCTCTCGCATGA
>Ga0307380_10008530_pt1 | contig 13130 bp, 13 predicted proteins | sample UN3MG_FD_202239 | JGI IMG/M metagenome (GOLD analysis project Ga0307380, IMG submission 202239) | Soil microbial communities from Risofladan, Vaasa, Finland - UN-3 | ecosystem: Environmental > Terrestrial > Soil > Coastal area > Acid sulfate soil | place: Finland: Risofladan, Vaasa | collected... | reverse complement strand
TGCATATTGCAATACTTGTCTTTAGAGATAATTGCAAAATACCCTTTATTCGGGATATGATTTTGATTTGATATCAAATGCCTTCATTTTGCGAAACAACGTGCTTTTGTCGATTCCAAGCTCCTTAGCCGTCGCTGTTTTATTGCCATTGTTTCGTCTTAGAGCCTGAGTTATCAGAATAATCTCCATCTGCTTAATGGTTGCCGGTTTGCTGTCTTGGGCATTTTCCTTCTTCAAGGCTGGACGAACCGATGAGGGCAAATATTTCGCTTCTATTATTTCACCTTCACACAAGACAAAACAGTGCTCAATAATATTCTCGAGTTCGCGTACATTGCCGGGATAATCATAAGCCAGCAGAGCCGCTGTTACTTCATTTGTAACACAGCAGATATTCTTATTATGCAGCCTATTAAATCTGCCGATAAAATGCTCCACTAACAGCGAGATGTCTTCTTTCCTATCCATCAGCGGAGGCAATTCCAATTTCATCACGTTGACTCTATAATATAGATCGTCTCTGAATTTGCCCTCTTTAACAAGTTCGTCGAGTTTTTTATTGGAAGCGGTGATAATCCGAACATCTGACTTAACAGTAGAAACAGCGCCTACCGGTTCGTAGGTCTTTTCCTGCAAAACACGCAGCAGTTTAACCTGGACAGAAGCAGAAATATCGCCAATCTCATCCAAAAAAATCGTTCCACCTTCAGCCAAAGCAAATCGTCCGGGTTTATCCTTTTTGGCATCTGTAAATGCACCCGCTTTATAACCAAACAACTCGGATTCCAATAGTGTATCCGGCAAGGCCCCACAATTCACCGCGATAAAAGGTTTGTCCTTACGAAAGCTCAAATTATGAATAGCTCTGGCAAAAAGTTCTTTACCCGTACCGCTTTGGCCTTCAATTAGAACTGTTGTATTACTTTCAGCGATGTTTGGCAAAATGGCAAAGAGGTTCTGCATCTTATGGCTTTGGCTTATAATATCCTCACAAGAATACCGACCTTCAATTTCCTTGCGAAACTGCTCTATTATGCTCATGTCACGAAACGTCTCAACTCCGCCAATAACCTTGCCCCTGGAATCTTTCAATAAAGCTGTAGATATGGCTATTGCTCTTTTCTTACCTTGGGCATCAATGATGTGCACAGCCTTATTCATTATGGGTTTACCGGTTTGCATCGTTTCTGCCAGGGTACAGCCAGTTTCGCAAACATCTGCTCTTAGAACGTCCCGGCAAAATTTACCGATGGCATCCTGATGTCTAATACCGGTGATTTCCTCAGCCGCTCGATTAAAAGAAGTGATCCGCCAGTCTAAGTCGACCGTAAAAACACCTTCGCTTATCGAGTCCAAAATGACATTTTGTTCTGTATTTTTCATTTTCTGCCATAAACAATATAACACAGACAGTTGCAAAATGCAACTACTATTGCAAGCTGGCACGCTGTTTCAGATTCTTCAAGATATTTTTCTCATGGAAGGATGAGATTTAATAGTCCTCCGACTAAAAGGCTGGATATTATCATAATCCCTGCAGATTTGAGCGTGTCCACGATTCCAAGTTCCTTGACAAGTGTCGCAAACGTAGCAACGCACGGGAAATACATAGCCAGTACAACCGATGCAATTATCAGCTGCTTAGCGGTTAGGCCAAGTGGAATGAGCATCCCTACAGCTACGTCCTTTCGCAGGAAACCCACTATCAGTGCGCCAACAGCTTCTTGTGGCAGTCCCAAAAGTCGAGTAACAACAGGGGCGGTAAATTTGCCCAAGAATTGAATTATTCCGAGCGTGTACAGTATGTTTACAATAAGCACTCCCAATAGCACAAATGGAACCGCCTCTCTAATAAACCACTTCATTCTTATCCATATCTTTTTTGACAAGCCCCTGAAATATGGAATTCTATAAGGCGGTATCTCTACAAATATTTCCGGTGATTTGCCTTTCACGGTATGGTTCAACAAAACTCCCAGTATCAACCAGACAATGAACAATGTTCCATAGACAATTCCAACCTTTGCCATTCCGTGTCTTCCCAGTAGCCCCACAACCATTGCCTGTAACGCTGCACAGGGAACCCCAATGGCAAGTATAGTCACCGAAATAAATCTTTCTCTTCTGGTCTCAAGAACCCTTGTTGCCAGCACGCCGGGTACATTGCAGCCAAGCCCGAGCAGCATAGGCACTATCGCCAAACCATGCAAGCCAAGTCTGTGCATTAAAGTATCTACCATGATGGCAAGGCGGGGGAGATAGCCGAAATCCTCTAAAAAAGACAGTACCAGATAGAATGCGAAAACATAGGGCAAAACTGCACCCAAGGGGACGAAAAGCCCCGTTGTCAGCAAACCAAAAGACTGTCCGTAATCTATTTGCCCTTCTACAAGATGGCCTATTACAAGGTCGTGCACAAATCCGGCAGAGCCAAGAAAAGATGAAAGTTTCAGCATCAGCGGTGACCAGAGATTTTCAAAGACAGGTTCACATACATAGCCTATCAAGCCTTCGCCAACAAATCTTATCAACTTAAAAGTCAAAAAAAGCACTATAACAGCTATGGGAAGGCCGGTAAGCGGTCTAACCGATGCATCTGAAAGCCGTTCCAATAAGGTATGATGGCGGTGAGTTATGGTCTGCACCTTCTCTATAATGTTGCCGATTTCATGCCACTTCTCCTGATCATCATATTCGAGCGACGAAGGCTTCGCCTCTTTAATTCGCTCAACTAAGTGCTTAACTCCCTGGCCCGTAACAGCACATATAGGAACACAGGGAACCTTTAAGATATTCTCTAATTTTTCTACATCGATGGATATTCCCTTGTGTTTGGTTTCATCCCAGAAATTCAAAGCCACGATAATAGGTACATCCTGCTTAATTAACTGGAGCGTAAGATTAAGGCTGCGTTCCAGGTTTGTGGCCTCTACAACATTGATGACCACGTCTTCTTCTTTACCGCCTTTGAGCATCTCGACTGCTATTCGTTCGGCTTTATTAGTCGGGTCGAGAGTATATGTGCCGGGTATATCGATGAGTTCTACCTGCCGGCCTGCAATCCTCATGCTACCTTTTGTAAACTCAACCGTTGTGCCGGCATAATTTGATACAATGACATTGGCGCCGGTAAGCCGGTTGAAAACGGCACTTTTGCCGACATTGGGATTTCCCATCAGAAGTATTTTCACTATTTGTCTTCTCCTGTAATCTCAACCAATACTTTTGAGGCCATTCCGAAGCCAAGAGCTAATTGGCTATGACCATGCTGCAAAAGTACAGGTCCCCTCATCCACTGATCACTTATCTTTTTGATTTCCTGGCCTTCTCTGATTCCAAGTGCTTCAAGCTTACCTGCCGCGCCGTGACCGCCACTTATTCTTATGATCTTACCTTTTTGGCCGGCCCGCATCCGGGCCAGGGATATCCGGTTCCCCATAGAACCTAAAGGGTTTTTGCTACCATTCGTACTCATTTTAACCTCTTGTTTGCTGCAGTTTACGAATAAGTCCAACTATTATCAACTCGCAGCCTAAAAACATTGCAATAGCCGGGCCGATTGAAAAGTCGCATTGGTATGCAAACAGCAGACCTCCCAGCGAAGCAATTATTGCCGTTACCCAAACTATAGCAAGTTGCAGTCGCAATCTCGTAGAGAAAACAGCTGAAATGGTGGCTGGTATTATCAGGTATGCAAATACAACAACTACTCCAGCAATCTGGACGGATAGAGTAATAACAACGCCAAGCAGGGCATAGAATATAAAATCCCAGAACACTACTTTTAAATTTTTAACGGCACCTTTCTGGTAACTATTCGATATTTCAGCAATTGGTTTACGGATAAAATAAAAGCAAACTCCTACAGCCGAGAATACCACCAAACTTACGATAATCTGTCGCCAGCCTACCCAAAGAAGACTGCCAGATAACACATGCTGAATGTGTATGTGACCACCAGGAGCAATACCGACCAAAAAAAGAACTGCGGCTGCCGCAATTGCATAAGAAATACCAATAACTGCTTCAAGAGATATCTGAAAAATTCTGCTACGTACAAAAGCATAAAATGCTGCCGCTAATAAAACACAGCCAAAGGAACATAGATACGCCGTATATGAGTCGCCATGTGCTTCAAATGCCATATGTGCTGCGATAGAGCCAACTGCGGCAATCTGTGCCAGGGCAATATCGATAAAGATCACTTCCCGTTTTAGCACGTGTGTTCCTAAGTAACCAAGAATTGAACTCATAAGAATACATGCCAGAAAGGGCAAGCCAAGAATTTGAATTATTGGCAGCATTATTGAGTCCCTTTCATCAAAACCAACTTGTCGTTAGAAAACAAACATCGAATAATTATCGCAGCAATAAAGAAAATACCTAATGACAGAACCAAACTGGGGCCATAAGGCAGATTGAAAAAATATGAGCAGCACAGCCCAATTAGGCAGGCCACAAAGCCGACAGTCCAGCCTATAACTACAGCCCCTGCCCACTTTTTGGTAAACATCGCCGCTATGGCCGCTGGTATCATCAGGAACGCATAAGCTAACAGGACTCCTGCAATAGGAACTATTAAAACCGTAATTATCCCCTGGGTTACAAACAGCAGAAAATCCCAGAATCTCTCTTTTTCGAATCCTCCGGGATTTTCTGCCAACTCAATAAACTTATGTCGAAACTTGTAATGAAATAACAACAGTAGAATATAAACTACCGCTGTTACACAAACCAGAGGCCAGGTAACCCAGAGCATAGAGCCAGCCAGTGTTTTGGTCACATAAGCCTCGCCGCCACGGAGCTTGTCGGCCAATAAAAGTGAGGCAACAAGCGCCATTACGTACATAATTCCAATAACGGCCTCCCGAGGTATCGCTCGGCTTTTTGGTTTTATCAAGGCAAGTAATAATGCACCAAATAGCACAGCAACCATTGAGGAAAAATATGATTGGAACGTGCCGTATTCTATTCCTAAAGCTATCCCAGCCAACGCTCCAAATGCTGCCAGTTGATCAAGTACCAGATCTGAAAAAATCAATGTCCGTCTGACGATGTGCAATCCAATGTAAGTGTGTAAAATCAACACAACCGCAAGTAAAGCTATCTGAACTGAGAAAAAACGTACTATTTCAGAAGTCATGATCTTTTTGTTCCTTCATTACTATTTGCTCAAAATACCCTTCTTTTCCGCAGCTTTTAAAAGGCTATCAACCCAGAAATCCACAAGTTTAAAATAGTCTTCGGTTCCATTTGCTCCACCAACATAGATCGGAACAATCACGGCCTCGGCACCCGTCCTAGAGGCAACTGTTCTTACTTGTTGCTCATCAAAATAATTAGCTGCCAGGATAATCCTGATGTTTCTTTCTTTCATAAGGTTAATAAGGTCACTTACATGCTTTGCCGAGGGTGGTATTCCCGGCTTAGGCTCTACAGTTCCAGCTTCTTCCAGGCCAAATAACTTAACAAAGTAAATCCAATTCTTATGATACGTTACGATTGGAGTACCTCTCAGTGGAAGCATTTTACCCATCCAGCCGTCCAGGTATTCAATCAAAGGCTTATCTTCGAATTTCTGTTCCTGCAGAAACGGTATTAGCCTATCCTGCTCAGCGAGACTACACAGAGTATCGCCGCCTAAAATCTCTACAAGTTTTTTACCAAACAAACATTCATCAATTTTGTTATGTAGCTCTTTTAGTTTTTGCAGATAAATTTCTTTACCTTCCGGGTCATTCTTAATCAAACCGGTAGCTATATTCCGAGCTGCTACTTTCATCTGGATAGGGCTGCAGGTAACGTGCGGATTGCCGTAAATATGGACCCCACCTTCAGCTCGCGACATTGTCTTGGGTTTTTCCAGTAGGTTCATACCAGTAGCTGCTGAGACATAGCCAACCTGGCCGCTACGAATCTTGCCATTACCGGAATTATCTATTACCGTTTGAACCCAAAGTTCCAAGTCCAAACCTGTTGCAACCAGAACATCGGCATTTCGTAATGCTGTAGCGAACGACGGTTTCGGCCGTATAAAGTGTGCATCCTGATCACCTCCTACAATGGCTTTAACAGAAACCCTGTCGCCACCAATTTCCTTAGCAAAAAACGCATAATCAGGCAGTGTTGTAACGACATTTAAACTCTTTTCAGCATATACATTTGTTGTCAAGAAAACCAAAATCAGTCCGAGTATTGGTAATATCTTTTTCATAATAATCTTGCTCCTTTCTATTAATAGCGTTCATGTTTGTGTGGACCGGCAGAAAATATGCACTGAAGCCAGACAACATGTTCCGAATTTTCGATGCCTTTTCCGTTGCTGTAATCGTACTCTGCACGAAACTTAACAAACGGACTTTGCCACCACGTAATATATGGGCTTATTTGCCACAGATATGGATTCTCTCCGGTTACCGCCAAAGGCGATAGTGATGTCCAGTTGGGATTCTCTGCATAACTCTTGGTATCAGGCACATAGAAATCGCCTCTGATACCGATATCAACAGTGCGTGAAATCTTTGTCTGAAGATAGCTATATAATCCCCATGCATTGAGGGTATCCTCTCCCGAGCCATCCGGTGCAAGAATATTTTTGTTCAGCCAGTATGCCTCGCTTCGCCATTCGAGATTTCTGTAACGCATCTTTTCAGTCGGTTCCCAAAGAACCGTAAAATCAGCACCAAGTACAGTGGTCATTTCCCGGCTATCCTGTGTGGTAGCAGAACTGCCAACTTCCCATTGGTCATTCCAGCCAACAAGGCCTGAAAGACCCCATTCCATATAGGTATCTTTCGAGAGGTCTCGATAGTTTTTGTAGTGGGCAAGCAAACTGGGTCTGTTAGACGTGTTACCGCCAAATAGGCGGTCATTTGAACCATCTGTCACCTGAAATGTTAACTGCTGCGAAGCATTACCTGCAGGCGGCATAAGCCAATCCAGTGAAATACCGCTTTGATTCAAACCGCCGTTGCCAAAAATTTCACGAAGTGCTAATGGGAAATCAACTTGGTCAAGACCATGCTTGTGCCAACGATTTACAACGCCAAACTGTTGCCGGAATTTACCTAAGGTCAGGTTCAAGTCGTCGCTAAGATTATATAACGTTATATAAGCCTCACCAAGTTCGGCCTCCTCCTCGTTGAATTCAATAGCTCCTTTAAAATGTGTATATGGGTCTAACCATGATTCAAGATGCAGCCCCAGATTGCGGAAATTGAAATCGCTGCTCTGGTCGCTTGTAGTATCCTGTCTGGATGAGAACAGAAAATCGCCGGTGACACTGATTTCCGGATTCAAGGCCTGCAGGCCAAGTCCCTGGGATTTAAATGTTACATCTTCTGCTTTCTCTTCGATGGGTTTTTCCTTTGCAGCTTCGGCCTGCGCTAATTCTCGCAGAGCCGCAAGCTCATCTTTGGCCTTTGGCTTACCAGTCTGTCCGGCAAGTTCGTTTACCTGCTGTTTTAATGCATTGATTTCAGCATCATGTTTTTTCTGCATCTCGATCATCTGCTGCTGAAGCTGTAATATTTTTGTATTTAGCTGTTCTATATCGCCGTCTTTTTCCTGGGCCACAACAGGGTTGGTAAACAGCATCAGGAATAACAGCATGAGAATAGTTGGTATTCTTGGCATTTTAAGCCTCCTTTAATTTAACTTTTTTGAACTATGAAATAAATCCAAGCAAAATCAGTTTGAAAATACATCTGTAAGTTTTTCGAGAAGATAAACCATGGGCGCAACAGAGCGTTTAAGCTCTGTCACTTTTTTAGGAGGTGATACTTGGAGGTGCTCGCAAGGAGACGGAAGATAGCCATTCGAACTGTTTTGCAAAATCGAGCTGTGGTAAGATTTGAGTTCTTACAACAGCTTGTATTGAGTACAAAGAAGCATTTGAGCAAAACTTAAAAGCCTTGGCAGTGAGTGAGTATAAACATGCTGAACAATATGTACTATGGGGTTGATTCTTATTGTCGCAATCTGATTGGCTATATGCGAGCCTTAGTCCGGTAAGGTTGCAGCCCTCATGTCGATGGTTTGTGCATTCTGAATAGCGATGATGTATATCTTTATCGGCAAGCTGACATGTATGGCTTAGTGGAGTACCAAAAGTTGCGAACAGGTATAAAAATGCGAGAACCACCCGCATCCCCCCAGGATTTTTAAGCCACTTTTTCCAGATATCAGCCATACACTTTCATATTTACAAGCGGTTAATGTTTCTTGCTGCCAAATTTTATACCAAATTATACGTAATGACAATAGTGATGTTCGGCCATTTAACAAAGATATTTATACAAGCTGTTCTCCTGTCGTCATAATATTTATTCGGCTGAGCTTAACACCCTTTAAGGAGGATATGCTATTGCCCAGCTTCTCGATTTCCTTCACTTTGCCCTTAAGTATTATCACCTCAAGGCAGTTATTATGATCCAGATGTACATGTGTAGATGCAATTACCTCCAATAAGTGATTATGCTGGAGGTCGACCAACTTCTGGGATAGTTTCGTTGCGTGATGATCATAGATTAGAAATACGCCTGCTGTAGCTTGTGAAGTTGGGTCTGCCAATTGTTCTTCTGACAGGCGATTTCGAATCAAATCACGAATGGCCTCGGAGCGATTTGCATAACCTTGTTTAGCAATTAACTGGTCAAACATCGAAAGCAGCTTTTTGTCCAGGGATACCCCAACTCGTTCGGTTTTACTCATTTTGAGTTCTCCTACGATACTTCGATTTTCAGCATTGTCAAAAAATAACAATTTGTTCTCAGATTTTAGCAAACTTTCCTTTGACTTGGTAGCACGAATTTGATATTTTTATGCACGTAGCACGATTTTGTAATTATTATGCGCAGATATATAGACAAGAAAATTCAGGTAATCCGGCTTTAAGGTATGGTAAGACAGAAAAATAAACCTGTGTTCAGTTTATCTGCTGGCTTCTCGCTTCCCGAGTTACTGGTAGTTATGACAACCATATCGACGTTGATGGCCATCATGCTTCCATCATTGGGAAGGGCCAGGGAGCAGGCACGCAGGGTTACCTGTGCAAGCAACCTGCGACAGTTAGGTTTCGGCCTGAAAATGTATGCTATGGATAACGATGGAAAATATCCGGTTGAGAGATTCTGCGGCAATCCTCAATCAATCTTAGTACAGGGCCTTTTTCCTTACTATTTGGCCAGCAGAAACGTATTTTACTGCCCCAGTGCAGCAGCAGTCGAACCATATGCTCAAAGTAACGAATATGGTGGGCCGGGCGGAGACTCGGTTATTAACACAGACGAGAACTGGCAGCGATCTTACATCAGCTACAAATATTTTTCGATAAGTCGACGGGACACACGTATGCCACTGCCGCTAACTCTTTCCGAATACCCTCATCTTTTGAAAGATGATTCACCTTCCTGCCGCTGGCTTATGAGCGATTGGGTTCGTCAGAACACCCCTGTATTCCCACATATGGAAAAAGGCGGCTGGGGCGGAGGCAGAAATGTGCTTTTTTCTGATACAAGCGTGCGATTCGTTCGGTATAGAGCACAGGGTGCGTTTTGAAACAAATAACCATATTAATGATTGGAGGCAAAAAATGTTACGAACAACTTTCTTAAATCCGAGGCAGCTGACACTGGTAGGTATGCGGGAAAAGATCAATTTCCTGACCTGGCGAGAATTGGTATTTGCGGTTATTGGCGGCATAGCTTTAGCCGGTGTTGGGCAGCTCTTGGGACGAACGTTCCACCTGGCCTGGCCGGTTCCGATGTCGGGCTCAATAATCACGGCACTGCCACGCACATTTATTCTGCTGGTAATTCTGCTTCGGATAAATCGCTTCGGTGCATTAACCGTTGCCAGCATGGCCGAAGTGAGCACAAAGCTGGCAGCAGGTTTTATTGGTTACTGGCCCATGTCTATTGTGGTACCTCTATTAGCTGGTATCGCAGGAGACCTTATCTGGCAATACTTCCGGCAGCAGCCCTCACGTAAATTAAGCCTGATATTGACTGGCGGTAGTCTCTGTGGAGCGAGAATATTCCTGGCTTTGTTTTTCTGGACTCTTCTGATGAGGCCGGTTTCACAGGCAGGTGAACATCTGGCTTTGACGGTCGGAGGCATTGCTGTAATCAACATAATTTTAGGTATGGCAGCCGGATTACTGGTTGGTAAATCCGTCAAACCGAGGAAGGGTAGCAAGTGAAAGAAATAAACATTAATTCGGACAAGGCTACTTTAGAGTCATTCACAATTCGACCGATAGGACATGTGCATTCAGCATATGCCCAGACCGAAGATGTGGCCCACACTCACACAGGATGGACGGCTGATACCTCGCAGATTCATCTCTTACCCAGATATGCAAAAGGGCTCGGCGGTTTGCAGGGTTATTCACACATTATTGTATTGTTCTGGGTGCATAAGGCCAAAGAATGGAAAATGCCAAAGGACCATAACAAGCCGCCTCATGTGAAGCTGTTCGCCACAAGAATGCCCGTGCGGCCCAATTCTATTGGGATGTCCGTTGTAGAGCTGTTGGATTTTTCAACTGATACCGGCCAGATTACTGTAAAGGGCCTGGACGCATTAGATGGCACACCAGTGCTCGATATTAAGCCTTATATTCCCAATTTTGATAGTTACACTGATGCGTCTGTTCCTGATTGGCTAAAGGAACATCTTAACAGTCACCATCACGACGGACACAGCCACCACAACCACACACACGAGGTATCAAAAACATAAGATTATTTTTGCATGAACAGGAGAAAGGGTGATGAAAGAGAAAAATTTAGTATTAGCGATTATATTGACAACTTTATTGGGCTTACCGGTATACACAATAGCCTCTACCGTCCAATTTGAATTGCTTACAAGTACCGATAACATAGGCACGCTGCCCCAACAGCAGCAAAACGGCGGTGATTATCTTCCCCGAACCGGTGATGATATCACCGGTGGCTCGATTAATCCTGATGGCAGCTTTAGCTTTAATTACATGAATCCTGACGGCACAACAGAACCAGCGAGTTATGCCAAATCGACTCATTCAATGGCAGGCTCCCTTGTATTAGATATTAATCTTCAGGTAGGTGGAACAGTGGATATTATTTCCCTGGAGTTTGACGGATACGTCTCACCGGGTAAGTTCAGCGCCCAGCATCTCGACAATGGCACCAACAGTGGGACATATTCTCCAACTGCTGCTTCCAACTGGGCCTTCCAGGCTTGCTTCGATTGGTATTACGATACACCTTTTGCAGGCTCGGGCACCACTGACATGACTTTTGATAATTACCAGTGGAGCGGATTTATCGTCCCAGTAAGCGAATTAACTACAGATGGTATGGCTGTCACCACACTTGATGATTCATTAGGATACTTTGATGACAATTTCGAGTCCTGGTTATTAAATCAGATAGTTCCGCAACTTCCGCAGGAAGCTGCTTATCTGTTTTTTGCACAAGGTCAGGCAAATCCATCCTGGACACATCCGATGATGGATATGGATACAGATGGCATTGTCGGAGAAACGATAATAGCCTATGCGGTGCCGGAACCTGCAACAATGATACTTTTAGCCGCCGGATTTTGTTTTGCCAGAAGACAAATACGTTACTCAAAAAGTGCATAGGAGCCTGACACCTTGATTGCAAAATACAAAACTATATTATTGTTTTTATTAGCACTGTCTGCGTGTGCACAAGCAGACTCTTTAGAGTTTGAACTGCTAACCGACCCGAATAATATACAATGGCTACCCCAGCAGAAAGGCTGGATTGAGGTCTCAGGTGATCATCTTATCCAAACAGGTGATGATATATGGGGCAGCACCTACAATCCTAATGGCTGTTTAAGCTTTAATTTTATGAACCCAGTTGGAATATTGCTGCCTGATTATCCGCCCGGCTATGCTGAAGGAATTCATTCAATGACTGGATCGGTAACGTTTAATATAGATTGTAATTCGGTGGAAATCACGTCTTTGGTTTTTGATGGTTATGTTGCCGAGGGAAAATCTATTGCTCACCAGCGATTGGTTGAACCGGATGATCTTGCTGCTGATGGGAATCATGGTCCGGTTGATGGAATTCCAAACAGCGGAACATACAATCCTTCAGCTGACGCTAATTGGGCTTTGGAGGTAAATTTCGACTGGTACTACGATACACCTTTCGCAGGTTCCGGCGGTATTGATATGACCTTTGACAATTATTCATGGAAGGGTTTTATTATTCCTATAAGCAAATTGACTTCAGTTGGTATGGCTGCAACCATACTTGATGATCCGTTGGGTTATTTTTATGGCGCATCAGAAGATTTCGAATCCTGGCTATTAACAGAAGTGGTCCCTAAACTTCCCGCGGATGCTACATTTTTACTTTTTGTACAAGGCGAAGCACACCCGGATTGGACAAATCCAATGATGGGAATGACCACTGAGGGCATCGTCGGAGAAACCATTGTAGGCTATACCACCACAGAATTCAGTTCTAACAAAGCAGACATTGACAAAGATTGGGACATTGACTTGGCCGATTTCGCAATTCTTGCAAACCAATGGCAGCAAATACCCGGTGAGCCATCAGCGGATATCAGTCCGCCTTCCGGGGATGGGTTGGTAGATGTAAACGACCTCACATTTCTGGTAGAAAACTGGCTGTGGGGAAATTAATTTTGCAATTGAATGATAATACAATGTTAATCCTCCTAATTTATTGCAAACAAATGACACATCAAAAATGATTTAGCTTACACTGGATACTTTCACCACCCTAAATGTGGCAAGATTCAAAAACTTTGTCCGCGTTATAACACAAAGAGCGGGAACAAAGCTTTGTCCTAACCTAAACTATTTTGAGCAGTACTTTTTAACGTCTTCTTCAAGACTTTTTTTGTCCTTTTGGTTGTCGCAATTTGGAAAAAGATTATACATCCCGAAAATTAGCTTGCAGATTATACTAACAAGGAGCAAAAATTACCCTTTTTTGAAATCATGATTGCAACTTTAGTGAGTAAATAACAATTCAAATCCAGACAAGTCTTCCCTCGCCTATTTATACTCTTCTGTCCTGTGCCGAACTATTTGGCCTTCAATCATGTAAATTACATCTTCTGCAATATTAGTGGTA
>Ga0307380_10008529_pt1 | contig 13131 bp, 8 predicted proteins | sample UN3MG_FD_202239 | JGI IMG/M metagenome (GOLD analysis project Ga0307380, IMG submission 202239) | Soil microbial communities from Risofladan, Vaasa, Finland - UN-3 | ecosystem: Environmental > Terrestrial > Soil > Coastal area > Acid sulfate soil | place: Finland: Risofladan, Vaasa | collected... | reverse complement strand
TAGGATATTATTGCAGAGAGAAATCCTGCCGTTAAATATCCGGAAGGATGCCCATGAGTGATGGCTGCATATTCTGCGCCTTCCTGAAATGCCCTATCCGATGAAAAGACTAATCCGACCGGGGCTGGCGCATGACTCCACCACAGCCTTTGCTATCATTGATCTTATCTTCTATCGTCCCCATCTTTCCACTTTGCAAAGCACTCAGGCAAGTGTGCCCCGGGGCTCTTCTCTGCTCTGGATCATTCTGAGACTCAAGCCAGTCCAGATAACAATGATAAACCACAGAGAGCGGATGGTAAATTCCCTTTCCATCCCAACTTTGATAGGCTTTGATACACCCAACCGCAGTGGCCAGTGACATTTGAGTATCATCGGTATAATGATCCCGGCTTAAAGCCTCTCCATCCATGAAAATCAGCGATTCCATCTTTACCGTACCGTTTCTTGATTTCCTGTAATCTTAGAAATTCAACCGGAGCACCTATTGCATCACCGATGGCAAGCCCCAGCAAACAACCTTGATATTTACTGATCAAAAGTTTATCCCACCGTTCATTGAAAAATTGGCACAAATCCTGTTATTTTTAAAGCCTCAATCATCCGGTAAGAAACTCCTCAGATCCTATAGGCTTTCCGCGAAAAATTACCGAATTATTGATTTGGTACACGTTCTTTATTTATCTAATTTAAAAGCATAATATTAAATGTCTAAAAAGGGTATCTCCATTTATTTCCATTTTTTGCTGACACAAGAAATCAAGGTAATTTTTTTAGTCATATTTATTAGAGCCACCTTCTATTATCATTTTTTCTAATAAAATTTTCTATTTGATCCTTGAGTGTTATTAACCCCTCTGCTTTTACCAGGCCAAATCCAATACGTGTAATACTTGTGTCATCGCTCCATATTTTTAAATAAGGTTTTATAATTGTAGTACCTCCTCTTGGAAAACAAATGTATTTTTTGCAATAACACTTTATATCATACTTGCCTGGAGGAATAGAGATTTTGGAATCCTCCGGAGGGTTTTCTCCTTTTAAAAATTCCTCTATTTGAGCCATAGCATTTATAATCATTTTTGCCTTTTTTATGCCAAACTTTAATCCTTTTATATGTTCTGCTTCTTCAAATACTGGCTCACCATCCTTTAATAATATTAAAATGGGATTGTCTTTATAAGTATCTTCTTTAAAACTATACACCTAATTTAATCCTCCTTATTAATTAAATTAGAAACACATCCTATTTTTCTTATGGTTTAGCCTTCCATTTTACGAGGTCTTCCTTTAGGACATCTATCTATAATAACATCTAAAGCCTCAACTATCTGGTTAAAAATTCCTCCTGCCCCAAAAGTTTTCCACTAAAAGTCACCGGATGATTGACCTGGCACACCTTTCCTATTTATCTATCCCGGTTAGCTGCTCACTTAATTGCCATAATTCCTTTTGTAATTTGATATCAGAACATTTTTTAGCTGCTGCCTTAATTCTTTTCTTGATAAAATACTTGCCGGTTATTCCCTTGACTTCGCCAGAACTGGCCAAATAGATACTGGTTTGCGCACCTTCTTCTGCTGAAATTAAAAATAGTTTTATCATGCCGTCTAATAATGATTGATACCATTTTCTTTCTGGTCCCCAGAGGTCCCACATCTTGGTATTTACATGACCCGGATGTAAGGAATTAACCGTGATGTTTTTTTCTTTTAGGCGCTCTGCTAATTCCTGGGTAAATAATATAGTGGCCAGCCTTGATGAACCGTAAGCCTTAAACCCGCTGTATTTTCTCCTTTTAAAATGAAGGTCATCCAGGTCAAGGTCAGCAGAAGAATGGGCATTAGAACTTAGATTGATAATACGGGCTTCCGGTGTTTTTTTTAATAGCGGCAGAAGTTCATGGGTCAAGAGAAAATGCCCTAAATGATTGACTCCCATGGTCAGTTCAAAACCTTCTTCGGTTTCTTCTCTTTGCATAGAAAATACACCGGCATTATTGATGAGAACATCGAGCTTCTGATATCTTGCTTTAAATTCCTGCGCAAAATTTCTTACCGATTTCAGTGAGGCAAGGTCCAATTTCATCACTTGGATATTCGGATTCTTACTTTCTGTTTGAATCATTTTACCTACAGACTCCGCTTCTTCCAGATGACGGCAGGCCATAATGATGATGGCACTTTTTTTGGCCAAAGCTCTGGCTGTTTCTCTACCAATACCCCTATTTGCTCCGGTGATCAGGATTATCTTGTTTTTCATCATGGTCTCCAATATTATTCAGATTCAAAATTCTTTTTACAAACAAGGTGTTATCATTATATTTTAAATGTAGCCTCGATTGCTGAATGATCACTCAACGATTCTTCTCTAACAGAATGAATATATTGACATTTAATCGGATTTAATTTTTTTGGATGGAGTAGTGGAGTCAGGTCTTGCAATGACGCATTTATTTAACAACAAGCAATCATTGCTGAAAAATATGTCATTGCAAGACCTGACCCCCTTTTACCCTTTTATTCTAAAAGTAAAATATTCATTATCTAAGAAAATATAACGTGTTTCTACTTATTCAGAAGAGTGTTACATTCACCTAGGCAAGTACATAATATTCTGCACTTCGGGCTAGCAATTAGATTTATAACGACCAAGCTCTCTGCCAATTATCAAAATCCATGTCTCGTTGAGTAAACTTAATCCTTATTCAAATTCTTGGTGGGATTGTATAAGAGTACTTTTTGGATCGTCTTGTTTTGAATCTGTGTTGTTAAGTTTATACCGATTCTTTACAGCTTTTCCAATTTGTTGATTCACTGTATCAATACTATTTTCACTAATGAGTCTTAAATATTCATGCATTAGCTCTCTATTATTCTGAATAGAAAGAAATATTTGATCCGTTATTTCTTTAGAAAATTTATCTAATACCTTGTCTGCAAATTTTTTTATAGCCATTTTAATTTCCCCTTTAAATTTTTTTAAATTAAATTATTAATATAATCCTTAAAAGCGGCTTCTAATTTAACCATCCCTTCAATCATTTTTTTCTGTATCTCGCCCCAGGTTGTTCTATCGTTAAGAGTAGAAAATTTATATCTTTTCCGTATCTCAGAAAATCTTCTAGTATCCATCCTTTCCCAGCTTAATTCTTCTCCAAATATTTCTTCTATTTCCTTTTTATGTTCAAATAAACTATCAAATATTTTCTTATTTTCTTCCTGTTTATCCTCCCCTCTATCGATGTACAATTTAACTTGACCATAATAATCAGTAATTGTGAAATAAAAATATAGCCCGCTTTCTCCATCTGCTTTTCCAACAAAACCGTAAGTACTGGGAGATATATCTTCATAAACGTTTATTGTATTTTTTCTAAGTTCTAATAAACTCTTCCAAAAATCAAACCTTAATGCATATATTTTGGCTATTCTATTTTTATCTTCTATTATTTTCTCATACTTTTTATTTTCCATTGCAATTTTATCTAAATATATATCAATCGCTTCAACTAATTTACCCATTCCATTCACCATATTATTTTGAAGCGTTGTCCAATATTCTTTGTTCGTTAATCCGCCATATTCATATTTTTTAAAAATAAAGCATGATCTTGTGTCTGGAGAACTATTCCAGATTAAAGTATCCTTAAACAACTCTTCAATAGCTTTTTTGTTTTTAAACAATGTTTCAAAAATAAAGTTATTTTCTTTTTTATCTTTTCTATTAATATAAACTCCAATTGCTCCATAATTTAAAGCTATTGTGTAATAATACTCTATCCCACCAATACCCGATCCTCCGCTAGTACTGCTATTTTTGCTCGGTTTACAATTTGAATGGTGCCATGTCTTTTCATTACTGAGTTTTAGCAAGCCCTTCCAAAATTCTTTACGTTCTTCCCCAACTTTTATTTTTTCTATATCTGGTTCTATTAATGGTTCCCCTTCCCATTTCCAAATTTCAACTGCTTTTTCTGAAAAATTCTTGCTCCTACTTTCAATATCATTAAAAGTCCATTGGCTTTGATTTTCCAATTCTTTAGTTATAGGAATTTCCGATTTATTGTAATCATTTTTTTTCTGTTCGAATACACGATTTGACATGCTTCTATTCCATGATTGTTTAATAATGGTTAAATTTCCAATGTGATTAAGCATCTCTTCGTGTAAAACAATTATTTGATTCTTATCTTGTCCAGTTTTTTTTTGTAAATCATTGATCCATTGCTCACTTAAAGTTTGAGGCATAATATGTTCTGTTTCAATTTCATTAATATCCAAAATTAGCTCACCTGCAGGAGTAGAAAGTTTCCATAAAATATATTTTGTCCGCTGTTCTCCAAATTTAAAATTCCTTGAGGCAAAATTATGTTTAAATATTTCATCATCAACATTCTCTTTAACATAACGAGATAATTTTCCCTCAATATACCCTAAATATTCTTCGAAATTTTTCTGTTCTAATCCATCGCAAATTTCATTATATATCTGGTCTAATCTACCAGTTGATTGACCACAAATACCCCATCTGATATGAAAAGCTTCAATCATTTCCATGATCTTTAAAGTATCATCTCTTGATATTTTATCTTCTTCGTAAAGCGGCATAATTTTAATTAATAATGTAAAACTTGGGGATACTTCAACTATTTTTAATTCATTTAATTTTTTGTTAATTTTGTGGTCATCGAATGAGCTTTCAAAGATCTTTTTATATATTGAGGAACTAACATTTAATTCTTTGGCAAACTGTAAATATTGTTCAGGAATATTATTTTCCAACCGGCTTCTTACATGTTGATATAGATTACTTTCAGAAAATTTTCCTTTATAATTTGCCAGCATATATCGCCTAATAAATTTTACAGGACTCTTATCTCTTATTTTCTGATACATTTCCTCCCATTCATTAATACAATTATTAAAGATAGCTTTATTTGAAGATGTATTCATCAATAAAAAGTTTTTAATTAAATCTGCAGCCGAGAGTTCTAATCCTCTATCATTTAAAGTTTCAAACAACTTGAATGCATTAAAATAGTCATGAGCATTAATATGAACAATAAAAACATTATTTAATATTATTGTCCAAATATCATCTGAATATGTTGCATTTTTATAAAATTCATAACATCTATAAATAGGATGCTCTTCCTCTTTTATATTACCCTCTAGTATATTTTTTAAATGTTTATTATCGTATTCCCCCAATTCGAATTTTGGAAAGGAAATTGGTTTACCCTCACAAAAAGTATTAGAGGATAAAAAACTATTATTTATATATTTCGCTAACCCATCGTTTTTCTCTTTCATTTTATCTCTTATTGCAGAAAGCCAAATTAATATTGTAGCTAATCTTTGTTGTCCATCAATAACATAAAATGATTTTATTCCTTGATTCAGTTCTTGCGTAGGCACTACTACAACAGCTCCAAAAAAATGACTACCCTCTTTGGGCAATGAAAGAATATCTTCTAATAAATCTGCCCACTGGTCTTTAGTCCATGCATAAGGCCTTTGATATAAAGGTAATTTAAATATTTCTGTAGCTTTAATTAAAAAATCTTGCAAACTTATTTCATTTGCATCAATAAATGACATAGGCACCTCCATAATATTTTAACTAAAAAATATTAATTTTATCTATATTTTTACTCTTCAGTAAAATAATCTAAATCAATTTTTTTAATTTTATAAGAAGTTATCTCAGATACTCCAACTCCATTATCTATCATATACTTTGTTAATTGTTCACCATCAACAAGAATAATTTTATTTTCTATATTCCTTGCATATTCAATAGCACTCTCAGAAAATATTGAAGTAGTTATAAATACTCCTTTCTTAGCTTTTTTCCCCAAAAGAGCTCCAGCAAATTTCTGAATATCCGGCCGACTAACTGGATTTGTCCATCTCTTTGCCTGAATATATATCACATCTAACCCAAGTTTATCTTCTTTTATAATTCCATCTATGCCTTCATCTCCACTTTTTCCAATTGCTTTTCCTGCGTCTTCAAATGATCCACCATATCCCATACTGACTAAAAGCTCAACAACTAGTCTTTCAAAAAATTCTGGAGAACATTCTTTAATTTTTTCTAACAAATCAGATAGTAGTTTTTCCTGATATTTTTCATAACCAATTTCTAATAAATCTTCAGGTGTTTTTTCTTCAAGTAATAATTCGACCCCTTTGTCTTTAATTTTCTTTTCTTTCTTTGATGGTTTTATGAATTCAAGAAGTTCCGGAAAGCGTTTCAGATATTTTACATCGATCTTTGAAGGTTTTTCTTGTAATACTTTTAAACCTCTATCCGTAATTTTAAAATGACCTTTTGGCGTATAAATTAAAAGTCCGGCTTTCTTTAAATATGTTCTTGCCCATCCAACTCTATTGTTAAATCTTTGCTGTTTACTTTTAGATAAAAGTTCTGATATTTCTTCTTCGGTCAAGTTAAAATATTTTGCTAATGAATTCCTTACTTCTTGCAATGTACGTTCTTTTTTATCCCCTGTTATTTCAAGCAAGGGGAGCATAATACTTTGAAAATCCGGTATCATAATGGCACCTCTTTTTATTTTTTAATTCTTTCTTGTTTAAAAATGCTTCTACAAAATTTAAATAAGAAAATGGGGTCTATTTATTCTATTTATTTTAATTTATTTTAAAGTTGGGCAAAAATCAAGCTCATATAATGCCCACCTTTATTGTCTTAGTCTCCCTGTTAAGTTCCTCAATGACCAAATCTTTCTTTTGTCTATCTATTCCTTGAAGTAGTTCTACGTTCACACCTGTTAATTTTCCAACTTTTTTATAATCAAAAGTGCATACCCAGAATTCGTTATTATACTTTACTACTATTAAATTATCTTTTCTTATTTCTTCTATTGGTTCCAGTTGTTTCAAATAGAATTCCAAAGTAAGTTTTGATTTACTCTCTGCATACGTTTTAGTAATAACTCTTTGATAACAATTGTCAATAATGTCCTTGTCTTTATTTTGAAAATTGGCTTCCCAAAATGAATAGTCCAATTCTTGAAGCCACTGTTTAAATTCCTTATAAATAACTGATTCATGAAAAATCGAATAGATCTCGGCCATCTTTATAGCCATCTCTTTATCATGTACTCCCAAATTAATAGCGTACACTGCTGCAATGGAAGGTACACCATGAAATAATATGGATGAAAGATTCCTAATAATGTTGGGAATATTATCCTCATCTACTAAGGTTTTAAGATGCTGAATTAATGCGGTCAATCCCCACGGTAGTAAAAATGTAATTTTTTCGATATCCTTAACAGTTTTTTCTATTTCGCCGTTATAAAAATTGTCTGCTATTGCTTTATACGTCTTTCCAGCTACCCACTCAGGGAGAACATTCACGTTGATTTTTCTTATATCAGAAAATACGGATATCTCTTTCATTTTTTCATGAATATTTATCCAAAATTCTTTTGGTAATTGGTCGACACTCGCAAGTGAGTCAAGTTCGGTTTTAACCTCTTTAGCTAGTCTATTAACTATTCTGTTATCGGATATACTTAAACCAGTCCGATTAAATAACTTTCTTTCATTTTCATCAGGTACTAAACTTTTAACGGCAAGAAAGCGATTCTTGAGACCCGATTTAAATAGCTTTATTTTTTCGGAAATATCAAGGGTTTGAACGGAAAAAAGCATTTTACCCAGCCATTTTTCAATAATTTCATCGTCAATTTCGTCTACAGACTCTTCAAGAGCCCACGATAGTAGTTGAGAATCCAGAATTGATAATATCTCATTCGCAACTGCTTGTGCATTATTTTTCTTTCTATTTCCCCAAGATTTGTAATCTGCATCTCCACATCTAAATTGTGGAGTTGACACTAACGCCCACTTTTCAATGTATTCTTCCACTGTTTTCGCAGATGGAAGCCTTGAACCAATCAAAAGACGAATTCCAGAAGAAATGAAACTTTCTGATTTTTCTAAATCTGATTCGACAACTCTTTTTAAGTCGTTGAAAGAGCAAAATATTATATGCCCTTCTGTTTCATAGCCAGCCCTACCTGCACGCCCCACGGCATTCCAAAATTGTATCAAAGGAATTTCTCTGCCATAGTGTAAAGAATGAACAACAACATTCCTTATTGGAAGATTTACACCTTGAGTAAGTGTAGTTGTAGAAACAATAAGAGACAAAACACCATTCCTAATACCTTTCTCAACGATTCTTCTTACATTTCTTGGCAAGTCACCACAATGATAACAAAATCCATATTTAATCGCGGTTACAAGCTTATGATCTTCTCCAAGAATGGCTTCGCATTCCTTAATAATTATTTCTCTATCTGAACTAATTTCAGGTGGATTGATATTAAAAAACTTTATCAAAATGTCCACTATCTCTTTCACAAGAGATTTAGTCGTAGTAAAAACTAATGTAGTGCCAAGTTTTGAATAATAAAGTGATAAACGAGCAGCTACTTCAGTCTTCCGTCTATCTTCGTTTTGTAATTCATCTTTCTTAAACAAACGAGGAATAAAGAAATTCTCAGTTGGGAATTCATCTTTAAGAGGCGGGTATACAACTTGTCCTGTTCTACCAGACCATCGGAAGAAACCATAGCGATGCTTTGTAGGGCGCCAATCTATTTTAATCTTATTTTCTGCACTACCAGAAATCCACTTTGCGAAATCCTCAGAATTTGGAATAACCGCTGATAAGCAAAGTGTGCGAGCATTGTTCTTTTCGGCTAAATAAATGATCCTTGAAAGGATAAACTCTGATCTAAGGCCTCTTATTGACGGAGAAGCTATCTCCTGAGCCTCATCAATAATTATGAGCGATATCTTCGTTTTAATCTCCTCATTCTGTCTTGATATTAAGTCCAGCTTCTCAGGGGTCAAAACTATTACCTGATTTTCAGCCAGCACTTCCTCTTCAAAAAAGCTGAAATCATAACCGCCATAAAGGACGGAAACACCAATGCCCATTCGTCCCAATCTTGAAGATAAGCTTTCCTCAACTTCAGCAGCCAACGCTCTAGTTGGAACAACATAAACGCACAGACCATTAGGGTTATCTCTAAGTGCTTTATAAATTGCAAACTCCACAACCCTTGTTTTTCCAGAACTTGTTGGCATTGAAAGTATCAATGAATTAGAGCCAAGTAACCCTTCTTCAAGTGCTTTCTTTTGAGATTTCCAAAGAGTTATCATTGGAAATTTGCCAAGACGAAGATTACGAATATAACTCTTCCAGGTTTCATCCAATTTTTCATTTAAAAAAGTGGGTAGTATATTTTGTGGGGAGTCATCAGCTATTTTATCAAAATATTTTCTTAGAATTATGGCTAAGTGATAAGATTGATGTTCACCTATAAAGGAATATGCCTTCGTTGCCCGGGTAAGAAAGTTCAAGGTATCTTTAACAAGTTCATCTTTGCCTGTTCTCATATAATGAAGAAAATTAGCAAATGCCAGAGCAACTAATCGATCACCTATATATGCCAAAGCTCCGCCAAGTGTTTTAAACCAGTCTTCTTCTGTTCGACTTTTTTCTAAATTATATTTAGGACAATTAAATAAAATATTGGCCAATTCATCTTCTAGTTCTGAGAGCTTAGATAATAGAAAAAGATTTGCGATCTTAAGAACAGAGAGCGAGAAAGGAATCTCGATATCTTGAATTCTATTTATTACTTTTTCTATTAAAACTTTTGCATTGGCACTATATCCCGCAATACTATAGGTAATAGCACTATTCATTATGGAACTTATAGCTCTGCTTTTATCACCCCTTTCCAGATCCCATATAGAAAGACGCTCAAAAATTCTTGCAGCCTCATATAGTAGATTTTCCTTTTCTTTTTGTTTGTCACTTGAGAGCCGGATACCTGTGTAAGTTAAAAGACAGGCTGCTTTTTCTAATTTTTCTGGACTTAATTTGTATTGGATCCTCTCTCTATCTTCTACTTGGAGTTCACTTGCTAAAGCAGCTGAAGCTAAGTTGTTGTATTGACTTTTAAAATCTGGATTATCAAGTAATCTGGTACAATCTTTTTCTTCATCTATATAAATGAGAGGTAATGTCAAATATGTGTCTTTTTCCTCTTCTGGTAATACTAAGGACTCCTGAATCTTATTAGGAATCAATAAAACTGCCGCTTCCAAAGGGGATGCAGGATTGGAACTTACCTCGAGAAAAAATTCATCACTCCATTTGTCATTGTCTGCAACAATAAAAGCAAGATATTCGGTTTTGTATAAATAATTGTATTCATCAAGAAACCTTTGGACCATTATGGCTTCTTGGTGACGATTTTGAGTATCCAGTTCTTCAATAACAAAATTTAAGAGTGCTGGTGAACTGTTCTTAACTTTCAGCAATGTTGTATTTGCCGCCTTGAGTGCTTCTTTTGAGTCCTTCCAATTTTTAGCCTCTCCAATTAACAAAAAAGTTGGCTTTCCCCTTTCTGTGAACTTAAATCCAAGTAAATCATCACCATGCATTGCTAACCGACGATTGGGAGCAAATCTAAGTTTAAATATTGGAATTGCATAATCTGTAAACCCCATTACATACGCAGTTGCCATGACTTCACCTATAGTCCCTTTCCAAACTTTAATGCCTCCTGTTGACCTTGCTAGACCTTCAGTTAAGCCAGTCTCTTTTAATAAACTGCTAATAACTATGTTAATCCCTTCTTCCTCCAATTTTTTGACTTCCTCCAAAATCCGTCTTGGGTGACGACAAAAGTAAGCGATTAAGAATTTAAGAAAGCTGGGCAGATTAATTAAATTTGATGACAAAACTTTTGTAGCTAGAAAATGTTCGGGAAGAGGGATTGAAACTTGGACTTTTTCTATATTTTCCCTTATTTTTGACTTAATCTTATTTGATGCTTTCAAATATTAACTCTCCTTTTGTCCAATTTCGCACAACTAAAAATGACTGAACTACTTTGTACATATTTCCAAATTGTTTTTTCCTAGAAATTTTATTTATGTTATGTATAACCTACTGTATAAAAAATATGGATTCTCTATTCAGAGCAAATAGATATTATTAATAAAAAACATTGCGTTCGTGTTATTAGTCGGTTGAGGAATTTTGAATTTGTGCAAGAATTTTTTGTCCCTGTGGTGTTAATTCAATCCACCCAAAATCATCCCAATCCTCAGGTTCTCCGGGAAGGCTATGATTCCTAATCTCGCTGTGGTATTCAACGAGGCCTAAATCAAAGACTGCTTCATATTGTGTTGTCGTGTAATCTTCTCTAATTAAATTTTCAAACATTCCATCAAAAGATTCATTAGGAAATACTTGAGAAGAAAGAAAGAAAAGTAAATTAGATAATCGTGATTTATTTTCAAAAATATCTTGCCTAATTAAACCTTCAATTCCTCCGATTTCTGTATAACTAATTGAAGATGCATTAATAAGATTTAAAAGTTCGCTAGCTATTATTAAAATTCTCATGCAACTTATTTTATCTACTTTATTTCCTTCTGTATGAGCTAAATAATTCCTATAATAAGAAGACACGCTTTTAAATACTTCCTTTGCTTCCTTCTGGAGGTTATCACCTAAAGGTATCTTTAATTTTATACTTTTTCCTGATCCAAGATATTTTTCATATAATCTTGAACCAAATAAATGTTTTTCACCCTCAATCCCAACTTTCTCTTTAAAGGCAAGCTCTACTTGTTTCACCGCATTAAAAGCAGCGTCAGGAAAAAAGCCATTTTCATAAAGTGAAATGCATTTCTTTAATATTCTTGGATGCAAGAAAACATCTAACTCAATTTTCATGACTATTTCTCTACCTTCTTCTTTTATGCTTTATTTAAATAGCTACACCCTAATTTTTCTATAGTTCAGATTCCCTTTTTACGAGGTCTTCCTTTAAGATGTCTATCTTTAGTAATCCCTAAAACCATAACCATCCGGTTAAGAAACTCCTTAGAGCCTATAGGTGTCACGGTAGGACAGCCAGTTACCTGACTGCCCCCGCACAGATCCCAGCGTGCGGAATTACCGCACTGGGCTCTTCAGAGATACTCGCTTCCGTAAAAGACAAATTAATATTGCCTTCTTTGCTATTCCCTGCAGTGAGGTTTGCATTTGTTCCTCCAGTCCTACTTGCCCGGCAAATGTTATCCTTTGCAGGCTAAGTATTCTGTCAGCCCCTTCCTCATTTTTTCCATGAGTAATATGAGCTGATCCGACTCCCTATATGCCATCAGTCATCCTCTCTTTTCATCGGATAGACTTACCTTTTGATAAGGAGCTTATAGGGTCTCCCAAGTTCTTTATATCTCTCTACAGACATGCCATGTGCCAAGACCCCGACAGACCCTCTAGAATCTCACCTTTAGCGATTCTTTTGTATAGGCTTCCGTTGCGGAAACGACGTCGCCATCTGCCTTAATCTTTATTTTCGAGGCTGTATAATTCAACTTCAGGAAGTACGGTCTTCCCTATGGCCTATCTGATTCCCTGTGTACGCTCCTGCCTGCAGCAGACAGGTCATCTAATGGTTACCCATTTTGATGCAACACTCGGTATGGGTGGCTGGCTAGACCTTACCCAACAGGGACTTTCACCCTGCAAGAAATATAAAACTTCTTGGCGCTCTTACACTAAAAGTTACCGAATTATTGAGCTGGTACGACTTCTCAAGAATTCATTCAGAATTCATGTTCTCTAAAAGAAATATTCTTTTTATCTATTTTTATCTGAAGAAAATAGGTGTCCCTGTTTATATCAATATATTATTGCTAAGTTAATTTAAATCCATACTTTTGAGCTCTTATTTTAAAAGCTTCTTCGCTTCCTTCCATTACATCCTTTACTTGTTCAATTATTTGCGAACAATCAATAGATCCTTGAGCTACCACTATTCCCTTCTCTTCAGATGGGGCATCCAAAACTATTATTTGCTCTGCATCTCCCGAGACAGGAATATTAGGGTTATGAGTTGCTACAATTATTTGTCTTTTTTCCTTTAACCTTCTCAACACATCAACAACTAAGTCAAATATTAATTTATTATCTAAATTATCCTCAGGTTGATCTATAATTATGGGATTTCTTCCTTCTAAAAGAATTATTGGAACTAAAGCATTACATCTTTGA
>Ga0307380_10008528_pt1 | contig 13132 bp, 7 predicted proteins | sample UN3MG_FD_202239 | JGI IMG/M metagenome (GOLD analysis project Ga0307380, IMG submission 202239) | Soil microbial communities from Risofladan, Vaasa, Finland - UN-3 | ecosystem: Environmental > Terrestrial > Soil > Coastal area > Acid sulfate soil | place: Finland: Risofladan, Vaasa | collected... | reverse complement strand
CGGTCCTCTTTGCTCCGGGGGGGGGGGGGGGGGGGGGCCGCCGCCGCACCACGCCCGCCACCGCTGCCTCGGCGACGCGATCGCGCGTGCTCCCCCAACACGTAATCAGGAACTCCTCGCGGTCGAGAGCGCCAGGCGCCAGCGGGACGGCAGGGATCTCGAGGAGGCGGGGCCCGTGCGCCCCCACCGTAACGGGTCCGCCGGAGGCCGCGACCGCACCCACGTGCTTGACGTGTCCGCGGCCGTCGGCGCGCAGGTAAATGGTGGTGATGAGCGGAGCGCCCTGTTGGTCCCAACTCCTGATATCGAGACCGATGACGGCGTGGTCATTGATGCGGCCGGGGGCGGTACCCAGCCGCACCGCCAGGGTCTGGTGGTGCGAGGCCTCCAGGCGCAGCCGTGTCACCTGGGCTCCGCCGAGCCCGCGATGGCGGGTGTTCGGGTGGTTCCAGACGTATGCTCCGCCGGGCTCGAGGTTCACCGGGCGGAGCAGCTCGAACGCTTCGTTGGCTCGGGCGAACCTCAGCAGCAGGCGGGCGAGCCCGGGGCCCTGGGACCGATAGCTGCGGATGGCTTTGAGCTTGCGGCGCGCGATCTCGGGCGCGAGGGACAGGCGCTGCCATTGCGAGCCGAGGCCGGACAGAGCGGGGGGCGGAAGCAGCGCGAGCTTGGTCGCCGCCCGCGCCGGCTGCGGGAAGCGAGGCCAGTGCACGAGATAACCGTAAACCGGGGTCATCGCCGCCCACTTGGCCCCGCGCATCGCCGCCGTCGTCAGCGCGTAGCGCACAAAGCAGCACGTCGCCCAGTGATCGGGGTGGGCGTCTTGCGGCGCGGTGACGAAGACGACGGTGGGCCGCACCTGGTGCAGCACCGCCATCAACTCCGCCAGCACTTGCTGCCCGCAATAGGGGGCGCCGGGGGTGAAGGCGTTGTCATACGGGCAGAAGGAGGCGTCGGTGCGCGACGAGCGATAGAGGTCGGTGTAGCGCCAGTGCTCGGGCTGCCAGAGGGCCGCCAAGCCGTTGTTCGGGAAGCCGAGGAAATGGACCTGCTTGGCGGGCAACCCGAGGCCGGACAGCGCGCGCAGGCTTTCTTTCCGCCGCGCCTGCCCCAGCTCGATGAAGGCGCGCGGCCCGAACGGCAACTCCTTCTCGCCGAAGATGACGGCCAGCTCCGAGGCATCGCCGTTGGTCATCAGCACCACGTGCACTTCGGCGCCTGCTTGCAGGGCCGCTTGGATCAACCCACCGCAGCCCAGTGCCTCGTCGTCGGGGTGCGGCGCCACGATCAGCACGCGGTCGCCCGGGCGCGGGAGACTCATCTCGGCGACGAACCCGGAGCCGTGCAGGGTCCGCCTCCAGGCCAAGTAGCCGCTCACCTGCCCCCACGCCAGGGCTGCAAGTCCGATGACGACCGGCAGGAGCAACCACCGGCGGCGCCGTATCCACCTAACCATGCTGCGTCCTGATCGCTCGCTCCCCGAGACCTCGCGACCGTCGGCAGCAGGATACATCATCGCGTGAGGCCGGTCAAGCAAGCAGCTCGCGCGGTCGCCCGATGCCGCGCGGAGGGCCATCATCACTCGCCGGGCGGCGGGCCGGCCGCTGCGAGTCGCCGCCCGGAGTACGGCAAAGGAACAACCGAGCATGCCGCACACAGGACTCATCTACCTCGTCCCCCACTTCCACTACGACCCGGTGTGGAAGGAGGATCAGCGCACCTACACCGCCCGCGCCTTCGATCTGATCGCCGCCTATCTGGAGCTCGCGCGCAGTGATCCCTCCTTCCAGCTCCTGCTGTCGGAGCTGGACTACCTGCAGCCTTACTGGAACGCCTTTCCACAGCAGCGCGCGTTCCTGCGCCGACTGATCGCCGATGGGCGCCTGGAGGTCAACGGCGGTTACAACCAGCCCAACGAGACCTCTATCCACGGCGAAGCCTTGCTGCGCAACCTCGTGTACGGGCGCACGTTCCAGCGCGGCGTCCTGGGCATCGCCCCGCAGGCTTACCTGCCGCTCGACGTCTTCGGCCATTGCCCGCAACTGCCGCAGATCCTGCGCCAGGTGGGCTTCGGCGCCTGCATCTTCTCCAAGGACATCATCGGCGCCGAGCCCCTGTGCCGCGCGATCGCGCTTGACGGCTCCGAGGTTATCCAGAAACGCGAGCCGTACTGGTTCTACCCGCAGTCGTGGCAGGACCTGCTCGACCGCCTCGGGCCGCAGGGTGACGAGGGGGCGGTGCAGCCGGAGATCCCCGGCCTCGGGGTTGATATGCGGCTGGTCGGGGGGGACATGAGACCGCCGCTGGAGTGGCTGGCGGGGCGCCCGGAGGAGCTGCGCGCGCACACCCCCGAGCTGCGGGTGGGGCTGCCCGGCGAATACCTGGAGATGGTGGCGGAACGCCTGGCGCGCGGGGAGGCGATACTCCCCGCCAGCTCGCGCGACCTTGCCATGTACCACGCGGGCGTCAACGTCTCGCGCATCGAACTGAAGATCGCCAACCGCTTGGCCGAGAACGCCCTCTACGCCGCCGAGTGCTGGTGCGCGATCGCGTGGGCGCTGGGCGCGGACTATCCCCATCGCCCGCTGGACAAGGCCTGGCGCGGGCTCATGTTCGGACACCACCACGATGCCATCACCGGCGTCTCCTCTGACATTCCTTTCCTCGACCTGATGGCCACATACCGGGAGACCCTCGACCTCGCCCACCAGGTGCACGTTGACGCGCTGGGGGCGTTGGCGGGGCTGGCGGATACCGCGCCGGCCCGGGACGAGGCGCTGTTTGCCCTGGTACTCTTCAACCCTCTGCCGTGGGCACGCACCGACGTCTGCCGCGCGCGCCTGAGGTTCGACCCGCCGGTGCACGGATTCGGCCTGCACGAGGCCGGACGCAGGCAGGTCCCGTGCCAGCTGCTCTCGGAACGACGCGAAGGCGACCGCGTGGCGGAGGCGGAGATCGCGTTCATCGCGACCGATGTGCCGCCCGTGGGGTACGTCGTTTATCACGTCGCGCCGGCCGCCCGCGCGCCCCGCGGCGGCGAGCGACGCGAGGCCGACCGCGGCGTGATCGCCAACGAGCACTATAGCGTCACCGCAGTGGCGCCGGCGGGCGGCGGCCTCATTTCCATCCTCGACAACCGGGCCAAGCGACAACTGCTCGACCTCTCCCGCGGGCACCCCGGCAACGAGATCGCGGTGCTGGGCGAACAGGCCGACCGCGAGGAGCCGCCGTGGCACGTGTTCACCACCGGCGAGCAGGCGTTCTCGAAGGACGAGCCGGCCGCTGTCTGGGTCGAGCGGGGACCGGTCATGGAGCGGATCATCGTCCGCGGCGGCGCCGCTGACTGCGCCGGCCGCGATCAGGAGATCGCGGTTTATCGCGGCGTGGACCGCATTGACTTCACCACCGATCTGCGCGCCTATCGCGGTCAGCACCAACTCTTCGCCGCCACCTTTCCGCTGGCCCTGGAGGGGTGCGCGCCCGTGTTCGAGGAGCGCTTCGGGGCCGTCGCGCGGCGCCGCAGCGCCGGCTATCTCGACTACCGCACCTACCGCCAGCAGGCGATGTCCGGCTGCGCCCTGCTGCCCGCGCAGAACTGGGTCGAGCTCGGCAACTGCCTGCGCATCACCGCCCGCCCGGCGAGGGGGCGCCCCGAGGTGAGCTTCTCCGTTGGCTACGCCGCCATCATCACCGGCGGCAGCACCGAGTCGCGGCTGCTGGGCGAGCGGCTCATGCGCATCCTCGCGCGCTGTGGCGTCACCGCCGGCGCCTTCACCGATGACGCCGGCCTTGAAGCTGACCGGCCATACAGCACGTTCCGGTTCTCCCTGTCCGTGGGCCGCGACAACGCCCACGCGCACCGGCTGCTGGAGGCCGCGCCGCCGGCGGTCGCCGCCCAAGCGGACAAGGCGATCCAGCGCTCGGGCTATGCGTTCGTCGTGACCGTGGACCCGGCGGGGGAGCGGGACCCCGAGGGCGCGCCCGCAGTGCCGGGGTGGGACCGGCTCCTGCCGGCGCTGCTGGTGATCGCGCGCGACGCGCAGGCCGGCGCCGCCGCCGTCGCCGAGTTGGAGAAGGATATCACCGACGGCGTGATTTCGCTGCCGTCGCACAGCAATGCGGTGGCGGACGAGCAGCCGCGCGCCGACGACTACGGCGTGGCCCTCATCAACTGCGGCAACATCGGCGCCAGCGTCGAGGCCGACGGCACGGCGGTCCTCACCCTCATGCACACCACGGCGTGGCCGGGTCTGCCCTGGGGCGAGGGCAAGCTCGCGCCCTTCTTCGTGCCGGAGCACAAGGATCATCGCTTCCGCTATGCGCTGTACGCCCACGGCGGCGATTGGCGGCGGGGCGAAACCACCCGCCGCGCGTGTGAGTTCAACCAGCCGCTGACGGTGGTAGCGTGCGCGCCTGCCGAGGGGCAGTTGCCCGCGCGCCACAGCTTCCTCTCCGTAGAACCGGGCAATGTGTTCCTCAGCGCCCTCAAGCCGCGGGGGAATCCGCTGGCCATGGGCGCGCGGCGTGATCCCGCCGCGGCGGAGTCGCTGATCGCCCGCATCTACGAGGGCCACGGCGAGGCGGCGCGCGCGCAGTTGTCCACGCCCTTCACCATCACCGACGCCTGGCGGGTCAACGCCTTGGAGGAGCGCACGGCGCCGATCCACGTCGGCGGCGACGGGGTGGCGCTCGACCTCGCGCCGTGCAAGATCGAGACCTTGGAGCTGGCGGTGCAGCGGCAGGCGCTGCTGACCGGGGCGCGCCTCGGGCCGCAGCGCGAGCCGCTCCAGCCCTGCCACACGCGCTACTGGGAGCATAACCTGGGGCCGGCGCCGATGGGCAACCAGCCGGTGTCGGTAACCATGCGCGGCGCGCCGCCGATGGGTGCCACCACGCGCTTCGGCCTCGCCGTCGCCAGCGCCCTGGCGGACCGCGAGGCCGCGGGCATGGTGCGCCTGTCGGTGCCTGCGGGGTGGACGATCACGCCCGCCCAGGTGCCGTTCCGACTGGCGCCCGGCGGCGAGCAGGACTACGAGGTGGCGGTCATCATCCCGGGCGACGCGCAGCCCGCCTATATCCGCGCCGAGGTCGAGTTCGAGGGACAGCTCTACCAGGAGGTCCTACCAGTCGGCGACCTGCACCCGGTGGAGGCGTCCGCGCGCCGCGTGGAGGATCGCATCGAGGTCACCTTGCGCAACCCCAACCCCGACGCGGTGCAGGGGCGGGTGGATGTCATCACTCCGCTGGAGACGTGGGGCGCGGCGGTCGGCGAGTTCGCGCTGGCCGAGGTGCGGCCGGCCGCACAAGGCTTCGCGTTGGCGCCGGGCGGCGAGACCGCGTTGACGTTCGAGGTCGTGCCCGGCGCCGACGGCGATGCGCCCGACCTGTGGGCCTATGCCCGCGTCGCCAGCTATGGGCACGTGCAGTATCTGCGCTGTATCCGCTAGCGAAGCGGCTAGGTCTGAAGACCGTCGTGGCGGCCCGCTGGGCCTAGCCGCTTCGCGCGCCTCCGGCGAGCGGGGCGTCCTGCGACCCATTCGACGAGCTCAAGGCAAGCAGTAGGGATGAACGACGGAGCGAATTCGCAGCTACCGCTGGAGGGAAACGCGATGAGGATTGGCGTCGCTGACTACGGGATGAACGTGTGGGAGGGTGGGGACTTCGATTCGGAGCAGCGTTGGGCCGGACTGAAGGCCATCGGCTACGACGGCGTCGAGCGGCTGCGCGCGATCGGCGCGGAGGAGGCGATGCACAAGGCTGCGCGCGCGCGCCGAATAGGGATGGATTTCGCCACTTGCCTCGGCCCCACTGCCGAGACCTCCATTCAGTGGACCGCGGCGCTGGGCAAGTCCTACGTGTGGACGAATGTCACCGGCAAGGACTTCGATACCTTCTGCCGCCAGGTGAACGTTCAGGCCGCAGCATGTGCGCGATGGGGCATTCGCGCCGGCCTCCACAACCACCTCGGGACCGCGGTCGAGACCCAGCCCCAGTTGGAGCAGTTCCTCGCGCGCTGTCCGGGATGCGGGCTCATCCTTGATACCGCTCACCTCGCGGCGGCGGAGGGCGACCCCATCGCCATCATCGAGGAGCACGCGCAGCGCCTGGTGGCGGTGCATGTGAAGGACTGGCTGGTGGTCAACCCCGACATCGGGCTCGACCGGTGGCCGGAGCGCGGCCGCTTCTGCGAGCTGGGCGCGGGCAATATCGGCCTCGACAACTCGGCGGTCATGCGCGCGCTGGGGCGCGCGGGCTACGACGGCTGGGTCTTTGTCGAGCAGGACACGCACCTGCAAGACCCGCTGGCCGACCTCGCCATCAGCAGGGAGTACCTGCGCGCGGCGGGGCGCTAGTGCTGCGCCAAGATTGACACGTTGTAGTATCAGGGGCGAAACTCGGTCCCGCCTAAGCTAATGGAGTAATACTGGCGGCACGCGGCGCGTGATGTTTCTTCCGGGGGGACAAACAGCTATCTGGCAGTCCAGCCCCCGTGGGCCGACGCGCCATTTCGGCGCGGGCGCGGGATCAAAGCGCCTGACGAAGCCGCGGTCATCCACCGCATTCTCGGGCGCCCGCAGGCGCCAGATTCCTGCTGCTCCCGGCAGCGCGATGTCCACCGCGGGCTGCGACCGGTCGGGAGCGATCACCGGCGTATGCGCGCTCATTCGTCCCCGCTCCGGCTGTACGCGACCCGGCCGGCAACGATGGTGTGCAGCAGCTCCAGCTCCGGGGACAGAATGATGAGGTCGGCGTCCCTGCCCACCGCGATCTCGCCCTTGTTGAGGCCCATCAGGCGGGCGGGCGTGGTCGAGCACAGGCGGCTGGCAGTGGCGAGGTCCTTGCCGAACAGGCGCACGGCATTGCGGAGGCTATCAATCGGCGTCAGGGCGCTGCCCGCCAGTCCCATGCCGCGATCCGCCAGGCGTACGCCGTGATTGGGGCCGTCAACGACGATATCGCCCCACCTGGGGGTCGTGTAGCGCCCCGGCGGCAGGCCCGCGCCGTAGTTGCTGTCGGTGACGAATGCAACCCTGGCGGGCGTCTTGCAGCGCAGCGTGATCTCAACCAGATGGGGATGGACGTGGGTGCCGTCGCCGATAATCTCGCACCCGACGCGGTCCTCGATCAGCAGGTAGTCGGTGAGGCCGGACGGGTACACCCCCGGATCGGGGTCGGTGAGGTCGGGCAGCGGAAACACGTCATAGAAATGGGTCACCAATCCGGCGCCGGCGTCCACGGCGGCCCGGGCCTGCCGGACGGTGCACCCGGTGTGGGCGATGCTGCAGAGGATGCCGCGGCCCGCCAGCCGGCGGATGGCGTCAGGGGCTCCCGGCAGCTCGGGCGAGATGTCCCAGATCCTGATATGGTCGCCGCCGGCCTCGAGCAAGGTCTCGGTAGTGCCACTGGTTATGGGCGCCAGGTCGTCGCTCACTCCGGCGCCGGTATTGGCGAGGTAGGGCGACTCGAGGCGGAACCCGCCCACCTGGGGCACGTCCCGCAGCTCGTTCGTCTCGCGGCGGTGGCGAGCCATGAGCTCCGCCGTCGCCTGGGGCGCACCGAAGAAGCCGGGAAAGAAGGTGGTGGCCCCCCGCTCGGCCTCGAGGCGGGCGAAGTCGAGCAGGGCGCCCTGCTCGAGGGATTCGCGGCACATCCCGTGCATGTGCAGGTCAATTATCCCCGGCAGCACATAGGCGCCGGCAGCATCAATTACGGTTTTGGCTTGTAGGCCGGGGGCGATCTCGCGGATACCCCCGCCCTCGATCAGCACGTCAGTCCGCGCCGGTTCCCCGGCGGGCGGCAAGACCGCCCCATTGCGAATCACCAGGCTGCCCTGCGCGCCGCGCATGATGGCCGCCTTTCCCCCCGGGCACCGCCGGACCGCTAGCCGGGGCATTTGCACTCTGCATCGGATCCGAGCGCATATGAATGATCCGGGCTCCGCGCGCCGGTTCCCGGCGGTGGGCGTCGGCGCGCCCGCTCAGACGTTCTGCCATCGGTTGGGCATCAGCAGGTCGTCCGGCAGCTCGGGCACCGCCCTGCCGATAGCGGCGCAAAGAGCGGGGGCGAGCGGGCCGCGCTCGATCAGCGTCAGGTTCTCGCGCAGTTGCTCGACGGACTCCATACCGATCACGACGCAGGTGACCCCGTCGAGGCTGAGAACGTAACGCGCAGCCAGCTCCGCCAGGCTCATGCCGGCCTCGCGCGCCAAGGCCTCCAGCTCGCGGCGCACGGGGATTGCGGCCTCCAGGCAGGACGGAATCTCCCGCTCCGACATCAGCAGCGACCCCTGCAAGTAGATGCTGCGCGCGAAGACCGCCACCCCACGGCGCCGCGCCTCGGTCAGGATCCCCGCGCGCGCAAAACGGTGATCGAGCAGGCTGGCCGGCAGCTGCACCGCCTCCGCCAGGCCCGAGCCGATGATGGCGGCGGTTGCCTTTGGCGTCATGACCGACGCGCCAACGTGCCGCACCAGCCCCTTCTCCTTCAGCCGGAGCAGGTGCTCGATGCAGCGGAAATCATGCTCGCGGTGGAACAGGCACAGCGGCAGCGCCTCCAGCCGCAGCGCCCGCAGGGAGCCGGCTACCGACCCCTCGATCTTCTCCCGCGCCGCTGCGTCGGAGAAGGTCCGATCCTCGACCGGGCGGATCTTGGTGGCCACCGTCATCCGGTCGGCGAGGCCGAGCTCCGCTAGCGCCTGACCCAGAACCTGCTCGCTCGCGCCGTAGGCTGCCGCGGTGTCGAAGCAGGTTACGCCGCCCTCATAAGCGCAGGCGATGATGTCGCGAGCGACCTCGTAGGATGGCTGCCCGGCGCGGTTGGCGATGCCGTAGGGCATGCCGAGTTGAACCGTGCCCAGCATGAGCCGGGAGAGGGCCAGGTCGTCAAGTCGCGCGGTGAGCATCTATTTCGCCGTGTAGCCACCATCCACCATGATGTTGGCGCCGGTGACATAGAGTGAGGCATCGGAGGCGAGAAAGACGATGACGCCCATGAGGTCGGTGTCGTCGGCCAGCCGCCCCAGGAAGGTGTGGTCGCCGTACTGGCGGACGAAGGTTTCCGGCTGCGTGGGGCTGCGCAGGCCGCCGGGGCAGACGCAGTTGCACCTTACCCCGCGAGGGCCGTAGTAGCTGCCAACCAGGCGCGTGAAGTTGATCATTCCCGCCTTGTGGAAGCAGTAGTCCGCGCCCCAGCCACTCATGTCGGTGCCGCGGTAGTTGGTGGGGTCGGGGCCGACCACACCGTAGATCGAGCTGATGTTGATGATGGAGCCGGCGCGCTGCTCGGCCATGATGTCGCCGAACGCGCGGGTGATGACGAAGAGGCCGGTGGCATTGACGCGCATGCTCTCGGCGAAGGTGGAGGCGTCGTCAAGGTAACCCGCTTTCATGGGGCGGGTGACGGCGTTGTTGACCAGCACGTCAATGCGGCCGGCGCGGCGCATGAGCTCGTCCCGCAAGGCAAGGATGGAGCCCTCGTCGCCCTGGTCGTATTGCAGAGCGGTGACGTCGGCGCCCGCCTTGCGGTGCTCGGCCGCGACCTTCTCCAGGGCCTCCAGGTTGCGCGAGGCGATGAAGGTGCGCGCGCCCGCCTCCGCTATCGCGGCCACGATCTGGCGGCCGTAGAGCCCGGCGCCGCCCGTGACCAGCGCCACCTTGCCCGCGAGAGAAAACCGATCGAGCACGCCCATCGTCGTCACCTCCTCAGCTTGCCGAACTCCGCTAGCGCCCCTCGGGGGATGAGCATTTCAGTCCCGCCTTCCGGGCAAACGTGCAAACCACCCAGTGCGGTGAACACCTGTCGCTTGGCTGTACGCTCCGACACTTTGGGCTGAGCCGGGCTCGCAATGCACGGCGCTCCCGGTGCCGCAGATGTGCAGCTTGGCCGGCGCGCCCAATGAAGATTGACCGTTCGCCAAGGCCGCCAGCCTTACCTCTGCGCTGCGCCGCCAATGGCAGGAGTCGCTCTGCCGCGGAAGGAAATCCACCTGCGGACGCCGCGCGTGAAGCACCAGAGGCAATCAACCAATGCTTGAGCACGTAGTCGTTTCACAAGCCGAAATGGACGCCTGGCCCGTGGATCAGCAGCGCTCGGGCGAGAAGCGGTGGGCGGAGATCGCCTGGGGCGGCGACAAACCCGGCCGCCGCAAGTTGTTCAACTGGAACATCTGGCCGTGCCGGATAGTCTTCGCAGTGAGCCGGGCGGGCGACGTGGCGCGCGGCGAAGCGGTCTGGCGCAGGTCCAGCCGCTCCATTCGCATGAAAGGCCTCAAGCTTCTCAGCGCCGCGACCAAGGAAGAGATCGCCGACGCGCGCCTGCTGCACTACGATCAGGAGCGCGTAGTCATCGAGTTCCGGCCCGTGGCCGGCCCCGGAGTATATCATCTGTACTACGGCGCGGCGGAGCCCGCTTTCTTCGAGCCGTCGCGGTCGTGGCTGCTAGCCGCCGAGACGAGCGTCGCGCCAGTTGCGGCGGCAGCGAAGCGTATCGAGGCGCGCTGCGCGCTCGACAGCTTCTATCCGATGGAGACGATTGCGCTCAAGTCGGAGGTTGACGATCTGCTGGCGCGCTTTCCATGCGCTTCTTACCTGGTGTTCCCCGAGGACCGGGACCACCCCATCAAACTCAACCTGGAGATCCCAGCGCACTGGGCGCGACAAGGTCCCCGAACTGAAATCGAGCTCGCCGCGGACCGCAACGAGTATCGCGTCTTCGAGCTTGGCATCTGGGCGTGTCGGCAGGGCGCGCCGGACCTCACGGTCACCTGCACTGATCTGCGCTCCGAACACGGCGTGATCCCGGGCGCGCGCATCCAGTGCCTGACCTTGGAGTCGAGGAGCAAGGCGGCCTACGTGCGGAATCCCGCGGGCCCGTTCGCACTGCCGAAAGGACAGGTGCGGGCGCTGTGGTTCGGCGTGGATATCCCTGAAGATGCCGCCGGCGGCGCGTACACCGGGGCGGTCACGGTGCAACCTGCGGGTTTGCCCGCGACCAGCGTGCCCATCCGCTTGCGGATATCCGAGGCCGTGGTTGCGGACCAGGGGGATCACGAGCTTTGGCGGCTCAGCCGTTTGCGTTGGCTCGACAGCAGCATCGGGCTGTCGGGAGGGGTCTATCCGCCCTTCGCTCCGCTGCGGATCTCGCAGGAGGGGCGAGCCATATCCACCTGGGGGCATACTTTGGCACTCAATGCCTGCGGCCTGCCGGAGAGGCTCACCTGCGGGGGCGAGGACATCCTGGCCGCGCCGATCACGCTCACCGGCAATTGTGGCGGCGCGCAGTTGGCGCTGCATGACGGCGCGTTCGAGATCACGCAGGCGACCGACGCGCGAGTCGCCTGGCGCGGCGCTGCCAACGCTGGTGCGCTGAAGCTCGCCGTTGACGGCTGGATGGAGTTCGATGGTTGCGCGGTGATCACGCTGCGGCTTGATGCCAAGGATCTTTGCGCGGTGAGCGATCTGGCGCTCAGTGTGTCATGGCGCAGACGGCACGCCGAGCTGGCGTCCGGCATGGGTTACCGGGGGCGGCGGGATGGTGATCGCGCTTGGCGTAAGATCGCGCGCCACGCGGAATGCTTCACCCCTGACTTGTGGCTGGGATCCGTGGACGCGGGGCTGGGCTGGATGACGTGGGACACGGTTCCGTGGCAGGACGTATCACGGGTGGATGCCGCCACCGTCACTGAGAACGACGACGAGGTCGTGCTGCGCCTGAACCTGGGCGCGCACGACCTGGGGCCGGCAGCGACGTGGCAAATGACGTTCGCATTGCGCCCGACTCCGGTGAAACCACCGGACCCGCGTCATTGGGATTTCCGCTACCTGCACCGGGGCGGGGGATTCGAGCCTTCTGATGAGGACACCCCGCAGAGCTATCTGCGCGACAACTGCCTGCGGCTTGATGAAGTAAAGTCGTTGGGAGTCAAGCGCCTTAACTTGCATGATTGGTGGGGACCGGCGTTCAACTACCCCTGGCAGTGGGAGGGACCGGACAACCTGTCACGGCTGACGGCGGAGGCGCACAAGCGCGGCATCTTGGTCAAGGTCTACAACTCGGGGCGTGAATTGTCCACGCTGGCGCCCGAGTTTTGGGCGTTGGTATATGAAGGTTTTCGGTTTCCCGATGCGGATGACCCGAACCCGCGGTTGCGCTTCCAGGATGCCTGGCATGAGAATCACCTGCCCGACGGATTGCCCCCGGGCTGGCCGCGCTTGCACCGCGACCTGGGCAACGAGCACACGGTGGGGATGGCTAATGATAAGCGCACTGGAAACTTCTATCTCGAGGCCATGCGCTACATGACGCGGCACTTCGGCACCGATGGCGCGTATTGGGACGGCGCCGACGGTTCGACGCTGGCGCACCGCGAGATGGCCAAGCGACTGTGGACCATCTTCCAGGAGACGCAGCCCGCGGCGACGATCGACGCGCATCACGGCGACACGTTGCTTGATTCGCCCATCACGACCTACATGTTGTGCCTACCTTTCACCGATAGCATCTGGCACGGCGAAGGTTTCCCCTACGATGCTTTCGACCCCTGGGCGTGGTTGGTGGAGATCTCGGGGGTGCCCTTTGGCGTGCCCTCGGAGATGCTGTCGAAGGAGCAGTACTTCGCCCGCGGAATGCTGTTCGGCATTTGGCCGCGCATGGGCTGGGGGGCGGGCACTGACCGCCAGCAGGCGCTGTGGCGATTTTTCGACCGCTTCGGGATCAAAGACGCGCGAATGTGCGGATGGTGGCAACGGCCGGCCGCCGTGGTCGTGGATCGCCCCGAGACACTGGTGACCGCCTTCTGCCATCCATCGAACGGCGCCCTGCTGGCAATCGCCACCTGGCATCCGCCCTTGGCTGTGTGGCTGGAGCAGAAATTGGATGTCTCGCTGCAACTCGATCGGCCCGCGATGGGCCTACCGCCGGCGGCATTGCAGACGACGGATGTCTTGACCGGCGAAGACGTTGACATCGCTTGTCCGGTTGAGATCTCCACCGACCTCTCCGGCCGGCTGCTGTGGGTGCGGGCCGCCGCAAACAGCTCGCAGTGACGCGACCAGCGCCACCTTGCCCGCGAGAGAAAACCGATCGCGCACGCCCATCGTCGTCACCTGCTCAGCTTGCCGAACTCCGCTGCCAG
>Ga0307380_10008527_pt1 | contig 13133 bp, 11 predicted proteins | sample UN3MG_FD_202239 | JGI IMG/M metagenome (GOLD analysis project Ga0307380, IMG submission 202239) | Soil microbial communities from Risofladan, Vaasa, Finland - UN-3 | ecosystem: Environmental > Terrestrial > Soil > Coastal area > Acid sulfate soil | place: Finland: Risofladan, Vaasa | collected... | reverse complement strand
GCGGTGGAATTTTTCCATTGGCCGCTCTTATAGCCCGAGAGGATTTAGACATAATGCCGGATCGTGCCCTTGGCCATTATACACACGAAAAAAATCCGGTTGCCTGTGCGGCGGCTATTGCAACAATCGATTGTATCGAAGAAGAGAATCTTCCGGCGAATGCGGAAAAAATGGGCATTTATGCCATGGATCGAATGCGCAAAATGATGCAGCAGCACAAAATAATCGGAGCAATCAGAGGTCTCGGGCTGATGATGGGAATGGAGCTGATCAAAGACCGTAAGACAAAGGAACCGGCAACGGAAGAAGCTGAGCAGGTAATGTACGGCGCACTAAGCAAAGGGCTAAACTTTAAGATCACAATGGGCAGTATCATAACCCTGACACCCCCATTAACGATTACTGAACAACAAATGGACAAAGCCTTGAACATCCTGGATGAATGTCTTCAGGAAGTTAAAGGATAGTTATTCCAAAGGATTCTTTTCGAGGAGTTTTTAGACAGACTAATAATAGCTTCCAATGTTTACTTAACAACAAATGTAACTGAAAATACACGAAAGGAGTTTTATATGGATTTTGTATATAACAGAATCTATAAAGGCCCGGTCAAAATGGTTATTCTTGACTGGGCGGGAACAACTTTAGATTATGGCTGCTATGCCCCTGCGGTTGTCTTCATTGAGGTTTTCAAACGCCGTGGCGTGGAAATTGCGATGGAGCAGGCCCGTCGTCCTATGGGTCTTAAGAAGCTCGACCACATCAGAGCAATATCACAACAGGACGAGGTTGCCATGCTTTGGCAGAAGGTTCATAATAAAAAGTGTACTGAAGCGGATGTGCAGGATATGTTCGAGAAAGATTTCGTACCACTGCAGGTCGCCTGCATTGCCGACTATTCAGAACTGATTCCGGGAACAGTCGAAGCAGTTAATGAGCTGAAAAGCCGGGGGATAAAAATAGGTTCAAGCAGCGGTTATTTCACTGAAGCCATGGAGATAAACTTGCGCGAGGCAAAAAAACAGGGATATAGCCCCGATGTTAACTCCTGCGCCAGCGACGTTCCGGCAGGCCGGCCTGAGCCATGGATGGTCATAAGCAACATGCAGCAAGCACGCATTTTTCCTCCGCAAGCCGTGGTCAAAGTTGACGATACCAAACCGGGCATTGAAGAAGGGCTGAACGCAGGAACATGGACTATCGGCCTGGCCAAAACCGGCAACGAGGTGGGGCTTAATCTTCAGGAGCTGACGGCTTTACCCGAAGAAGAAGTGAAACGCAAAGTGGACAAGGCCGCAGATGGTCTGGCCAAAACTGGTGCTCACTATGTAGTCGAGTCCATTTCAGATGTGCCTGCTGTTATCAGCGAAATCGAACAAAGACTCAAAATGGGCGACAAGCCTTAAATTTTATGACTCTTCAATATTGATAAAAATGTAGAGCAGACCAATAAATTGGGGTAGATAATGAGTATAAACACTGTTAAAAATTATATTAATGGCCAGTGGGTAACACCTGAAAACCACGGCTATTTAGATGTCGAGAATCCATGTACGGGACAGATTATTGCCAAAACACCCTTATCAACCCCTGACGAAACAAATCGTGCTGTCAACGCCGCCGCCGAAGCGTTTAAGGCCTGGAGTCAAACCCCTGTTGCCCGCCGGGTTCAGCCTTTATTCGAACTGGACGGTTTACTTCGCGAAAACGAAGAAAAAATCGCCCGGACCCTTGTCGAGGAGATGGGAAAGTCGCTGCCGGATGCCCGGGCTGAGATGAAACGAATCTTCGAGAACATAGAAGTAGCCTGTAATATGCCTGTGCTGCAGCAGGGAGATAAGTTGATAGGTGCGTCCTTTGACATCGACGGCGAAGTTATTCGGCTGCCAATAGGTGTTTTTGCAATGATAGCGCCGTTTAATTTCCCGGCTATGGTTCCGTTCTGGTTTCTGCCTTACGCCATTGCAACGGGCAACACTTATATAGTCAAGGCTTCGGAACAAGTCCCTTTGACGATGCAGTTGATTACAGAATACATTAACCAAACTGGTTTACCCGAAGGAGTTTTCAATCTGGTCAATGGAGATAAAGTAGTCGGCCAAACATTTATCGAAAATCCCCTTGTAAAAGGTGTTTCTCTGGTTGGTTCAACCCGAACGTGTAAAATTGTCTCTGAAAAGTGTGCCCAAAATCAAAAACGCTGTCAGGCAATGGGTTCGGCCAAAAACCATCTTGTGGCAATGCCCGATGCCAAGGTCGATGATATGCTCCGCAACATGATTACCTCCTGTTATGGCTGTGCCGGACAACGCTGCATGGCGGCTTCGGCGATAGTTGCAGTTGGAAACGATATGTACGAGACCATCTGTGAGAAATTTGTTGAAGCCTCCAAAAACGTTCTGGTTGCCAATCCTCTGGACCCAAAGGTAGCCGATGAACCTATGGTTATGGGCCCCGTGATTTCAAAAAAGTCAAAACAGTTTATTCTTGATATGATAGAAACCGGTATCGCCGAAGGCGCTACTCTGGCTCTCGACGGACGGAGTATAGTGGTGCCTGGCTGTGAAAACGGCTACTTCATAGGCCCGACCGTATTTACGGATGTCAAGCCGGGAATGGAGATTCACTCTACAGAGATATTCGGCCCGGTCGTAGTTGTTCTCAAGGCCGTCTCTCTCGATGAAGCAATACAAATCATTAACAACCTTGATTATGGCAACGGAGCATCGATTTACACTCAGAATGGTTATTACGCCCGCAAGTTCAAGCTCGAAACAGAATGCGGGATGATAGGTATAAATGTCGGCATCCCGGCCCCTGTAGCATATCTGCCTTTCGGCGGGATGAAGGCCTCGCTCTTTGCAGATATAAAAGCTCAGGGCAAAGCGATTATTAACTTCTTTACACAAGATAAAATCATTACAGAGAGATATTGGCCCCAGAGTAGTTAAATTATTCAGAGATTTCATGCCGAGCGGCATCAGATAACGTTTTCTACTTAAAAAGAAAGCCCATATATATACAAAATAAACTTGAAAACAAATGACGGTTTCTGGTATTTTATGTTTAATATGCTCAACCATATAACTGGGCAAACACAATTGTTAAGCACGACTTAAAATACTTTTTCAGGAGGCAACAAGATGAAACGTAAAAAAGCCTTCACCTTAATTGAGCTGCTGGTTGTAATTGCTATCATAGCGGTTCTTATGGCGATTTTGATGCCTGCTCTCAGGGCAGCAAGAGCACAAGCAAGAAAAACCGTCTGTAAAGTACATGTTGGAGGATTAGCGCTCGCCTTGCGAATGTATGCGGACGACTATGAAGGAAAAACGCACAATTCACCTAACAACGGTCTTTGGGATAATGCACATCTGGGCTTATCCAAGGTTACACCATATGGCCCAAATGACAATTTGGCTTATTGGGGAATTGCATACTTTCCATATGCCGAAAACAAAAAAATCTACGCCTGTCCTGCTGCGGAACGTGTCGATGACTGGCCGGAAAATGGGGCATCATGGGGAAGACAGATGCAGGAGTACTTTGCCTATTGCTCCTATGGTCTCAATGGTTACATCACAAACGAAAATATTGACACCAGCCCTCAATTTAAACGCCAAAGCGAGGTAATTGCTTTTCAGGACCACATAGAACAGCTCCTTGACGACAACGGAGATATGTTCCACATCCGGCCCGGAGATCGTATCAATTTACCTCAATGGCGTCCGAGCAGCCAGGGTGGGACCGGCTTTGTTGACAGCACTTGGTCTGGAGATCAGTGGCATGACACGGTTAAAGAGTGTTTTCGTCACCGAGGCGTATCCATGACAGTTTGGTTGGATGGACACGTGACAGAAATAAAAGAAACAACCGGCGAAGATGTTCCTCGCAGATGGTACTTAGGCCAGATAGATGATTAAAATTCTTGATATATTTTTATTCGGCATCATAAAAATTCGGAGAATATTATCTTTAACAAAAGCCATCACTACCGTAGTATCAATATGGAACCTGCATCTCGGGGGAAAGATAAGTTTTGATGGATAAAGCAGCAATACGAGCAATTACATTTGATTTATGGGACACCGTTTTCATCGACGATTCAGATGAGCCAAAACGTAAAGCGCAGGGGCTCGCACCCAAACCCGTTGAGCGACGAAATCTGGTTCAGCAATTCTTGGAACGTCATAAACCAATTTCAAGAGACCTGATTGATCTGGCTTACGACACTACAGATGCTGCATTTCGCCATGTGTGGTACGGACAAAATGTTACATGGACGGTTCGTGAGCGGCTCTCGGTCTTACTTAAGGGCTTGAAACGTAATCTGCCTGAGCCTGAGTTCGATGAGCTGGTTCGGCTGCACGAAGATATGGAATTAGCAGTCCGCCCCGACCTGGCATCCGATGTCGCCGAGGCATTAAGCTCTCTACATGGAAAATATCAATTAGGTGTGATATCAGACGCTATTTTCAGTCCGGGCCGGGCTCTTCGACAGTTATTAGCCGATTACGATATTCTTAAATATTTCAGTTCTTTTATTTTCTCTGATGAAATCGGTTGCGCCAAGCCCAACACAGCCGTCTTCAAGGCGGCAGCCGAGGCCCTTGGTGTCAAGCCCGGCGAGATTGTACATATCGGAGACCGGGAATTAAAAGATATCGATGGTCCACATGCAGTTGGTGCTCGTGCTGTTTTATGTACGGTAGTCAAAGACCGCTGCGGTGAAAAGACTAAAGCGGATGCCATCTGCAGAAACTTTCCGGACTTACCGGCCATTTTGGAAAACCTAAACAAATAATAACTACAGGAGCAACGGATGACAACTCCCTTACGATTTCTAATTATTGACGGCTATCCTAAGCAAAGCCGTGATGACCTCCAGACAGCCGGAATGAAGCTCGCCTGGGAGCTTTACACAGAGATGCTTCTGCAGCACCTGCAGGAAGTTGTATATGATATTTTGCTTCCAAGTGATCCAGGTGTGGATATGCCTTCGGCAAAAGACCTCCATAAATATGCCGGTATAATCTGGACGGGCTGCAACCTCACAATTTTTGACACAGACAATTACAGCGTCGCTACCCAAATCGAATTGGCCAGAAACGCTTACGAGGTGGGAGTACCAAGCTTTGGAAGCTGCTGGGGGATACAGATGGCCGCCTTCGCTGCCGGTGGCCAGGTCGAGCCTAATCCCAAAGGACGTGAGATGGGAATGGCCCGCAAAATTCACCAGACGCCTGAAGCATACAATCACCCTATGTTTGAAGGCAAGCCCCGCATATTTGAAGGCTTCGTAAGTCATGACGACATGGTTACCAGGCTCCCGCCCGGCGGTATCCTGCTGGCCGGCAACAGCTTCGCCAACGTTCAGGCAATAGCAGTAACTCATAAGAACGGAACTTTCTGGGCCACACAGTACCATCCTGAATACGACCTGCACGAAATGGCAAGATTAATTGTTGCCCGGGAGAAAAAACTCATCGCCGCCGGATTCTTCCGCACCCATGAAGACATGATGAATCTTGTGGAGCGTATGGAGGCACTTGCCAGAGAACCGGACCGAAAAGACCTGCGCTGGCAATTAGCTATCGATGATGATGTGCTTTCCGACGAAATCCGACAATGTGAATTCGTCAATTGGCTAAATAAGCTGGTCCTGCCCACTGCCGGCCGTTAGTTAAATTTCCACAGAAAGAACCTTAAAGAGTCCATTCCAGGCCGAGTTCGAGCAATTTGGCATCTGTGGGATTACCTGTTTTACTGTCCCAGCCCATCAAGCCATAATACTGGTCTAACATCCTGGCAAAGGTCTCGCTGTCAACGCATTTACCTTTTGCCGGGCCGTCAGGCAGGGCTTTACTGAGTCTTTCCGGAAGATGGTCATGCTCACGAGCAAAGCCTCTTTTGGCATTGAGCTGCCGCATCATATTCACACGTCGCTCCCCGACCTTCATCAACTCCCAAAGTGTACATTCCCAACCGGTGGTATATAGAAGCAAATCTTCGAGTTCGCGGTAATTAAAGAGGTTGCCCGGCCCCCAGCAAAACATACACAAACATAATGTATCGAGCAAACTATAGAAATATTGTGAATATACCGTCATGCGCACTTTGTCAAGCTCATACGAATCCGAGGATTTACGAATTCCGGATTGCTCGGCAGAAGCTGGATGTACAGATTTTAAGACACCCAGTCCTTTACGTGCCTCGGAATCACTGGCCAAAAGCCAGTCATGCTCTGACGACATATGGTCGGGCCCGATTGGACAAACCGCATACATCAGCGCCTGGCTCGGCTTGACCTGTGCCATATGTACGGCCAGGCCATTGTTTTTGACATGTATCGCATAATCAGCGGTTTGTCTGCCAAAGTGCTCGATGGCGGCTTCGAATCCCTCAGCCAAGATGTTACCTATGCCCTTCCGTTGAGCTACCCGCTCAATCAGCCAGAGAAGTGCTTCCGCGTCACCAAAACCAAGCGATTTGCCGTCTGTTGCCTCCGGTGTAATCAAACCTTTCTCCGCAGATTCGAAAAGATACGCCGCCAGCCCCCCCATAGTTATAGTGTCAATTCCATAATTGTTACACAGCTCATTCGCCTTGGCTACTGACACCGGGTCGGTAATATCCAGATTGGAGCCCAGAAGTCCAAGCGTCTCAAACTCCGGCCCGCCAAGTCTGTCGGTTACCTTGTATGGCTTTTCTGTTTTCACTTTCCTACGGCATCCAACAACACATGCAAAACATGTCGTAAAACCCGTTCCTATACTGGGCTCAAAAGTGGCCCCATCAAGATTTTTGTAGTCCTGGTGATAACTGCGAGAGTAGTTGTGCGTAGCCAGGTTTCCGGCTTCGGCCTGAAATCCCACCACTCCCGGCGTTCCATACTTACTCAAGGTTGTTGGAAAACCCGAATCGGGCAGTCGTTCCGACGCCAGGCGGCCTAATTTCTTTAGCCCTTCAGGATCAGCAAAATTGATTTTGTTGTCCCCTCTGACCACAATTGCGCGCAGATTCTTACTTCCAAAAACAGCCCCCATACCCGTCCTGCCCGCAACGTCGTTTAAGTCCGCTACCAGGCATGCAAATCGTACGAGTTTTTCACCGGCCGGTCCGCACTGCAGGATGCTGAGTTTACCACCGCCCACTTCCTTCGTAAGAGCATCATACACATCAAGAACATTTTGGCCTTTTAGGTGATTCGCCTGCTTGATTTGTACGTTTTGTCCATCAATCAGCAAATAAGCCGGTGTTTGTGATTTGCCTGCAATGACAATAGCATCGTATCCGGCCCGCTTAATCATCGGCCCGATATTTCCTCCGGTCTGGCTGTCACCAATAGCGCCGGTAACCGGTGACAAAGCAGTTACACAGCAACGGCTCACACCACTGACCGGCGCCCCGGTAGTAACTCCCGGCGCAATGGTCAATATGTTCTGTTCGGCTAAAGCGTCTATGTCGGGAGCAGTTTCCTTAAGAAGAAAATACGTTCCGAAAGCCCCCCCGCCAAGGTACATACGGTAGAAATCCTCGGAGAACTTCTGCTTTTCAAGTGCACCCGTGGTCAAATTAACTCGAAGAACCGTTCCCGTAAAGCCATTAGACATAACATACCTCCACTGCAAGTGAGAAAGCCTGGAATTAAATGCTGCTTAAAAAGCTTCTTTGTAAAGCATAAGCAAATCCTGCTCGGTGCATGGCCGAGGGTTCGACGCATGACAGGGGTCCTCAAAGGCCTTTTTCGCCAGCATTTCAAGCTGGTTCTCTTTTATGCCGACTTCTCTCAGAGATTTCGGTATTCCGATACGTTTATTGAGGTCTTGAATTGCCTCGATAGCCTTATCTGCGGCCTCACTTTCCGACATATCGAAAGTATTAATTCCAAAACACTGCGCAACCCTGGCATACTGGGCCGCCGAAACCTCTTTATTATATTTCATTACCACAGCAAGACAAATTGCATTGGCAAGACCATGCTGAATACCAAACTCACTTGACAACGGATGCGACAGAGAATGTGTCGCTCCGAGGTCTTTTTGAAAAGCCACCGCACCCATCGCAGCGGCCACCTGCATCATTCCCCGAGCTTCGAGATCCGCTCCATTGGAATAAGCACGCGGCAGGTACAGCCACACCATACGGATTGCTTCAAGAGCAATAGCGTCACACATCGGGTGAAACACGGGACATACAAGCGCTTCGATAGCGTGGGTCATAGCGTCCATACCGGTCGAGGCGGTCAGGTTCGCCGGCAATCCAACAGTCAATTCAGGGTCAAGTATTGCCATCTCGGCCATTAACGGCTGTGCGCCAAATATTTCTTTTCGACCTACCTTTCGTATCGTGATAACACTGCTTCGCCCCACTTCACTGCCGGTGCCTGCCGTAGTTGGAATCGCACACATAGGAACCAGCTGCCCCAGCTCATTGAAAGGCATTTCCATTAACTCTGCATCAGGAAAAGCGACCTTAAGCCGTAAAGCCCTCGCCGCATCGAGCGCACTGCCGCCGCCCAATCCCACCACACCATCACATTTGCCTTGTACATACGCACTAAGCGCATCCTCCACGTCCTCATCTGTCGGATTGGGATGAACACCTGTAAATCGCGCAAATGCCCCGGGCCAGATACTGTTCATCTGTTTTTCCACCAGCTCAAACGCCTCGGTTTTAAGCAACCCCGAATCTGTTACTAACAAGGGCCGGCTCACCTTGTACTTTTGGGCAAACTCGCCTAAAACAGAACGCCCGCCTATACCAAACCGTATGTCGGTAGGGAACCTGAATTGTGATATATCAGCCATAAGCGAATTTAACTCCTTTTTTCATGATTTTACCTTTTTAATACTTTTTTTGCCAACTATCAATTCCTATAATTATTGAATGGAAAGCATCGCCCGGATAATAGAAATATGATATAAAATCTATTTCAGACATCCAATTGCAATGTTTTAAGCTCTCATATATAGGAGAAGTCACGAATGAAAACCGATCGACATACTAAAATTACCATGACCTTAGTTACATTGGCCTTTCTATTTTTTACACCTGCCGCAGTGACCGGTTCTTACAACGAAACCACTAACATCATTCCCATACCTGTCTCTGTGGAAAACCATGATGGTTTCTTCGTTTTCAAACCATCGATACGGGTCATTGCAGAAAAAGATGCACAAGCTGAGGCATCGAAACTGATTGACGCACTGGCGCCCGCAATGGGCTATAGATTGAAACTTGCTGCCAAAGCCCGACCGAAAGCAAAGGCTATCAAGTTGGCGATTGATGAACAACTGTTGCAGCTCGGCGATGAAGGATACATACTTGAGGTCTTTGCCGAGCAAATCTTGATTCGCGCAAAACAGCCGGCGGGACTTTTCTATGGAATTCAAAGCCTGCTGCAACTGCTGCCGGCATCAATTTTCAGCAAAACTGAAATCAATGACATTAAATGGAAGGTACCCTGTCTTCAGATTACCGATTATCCGCGCTTTCAGTGGCGCGGCTTACTCGTTGATCCGGCTCGGCACTTCATCCCGGTTAATGACGTGAAGAAGTTTCTCAACGTCATGGCAATGCACAAGTTCAATCGGCTGCAAATACACCTGACCGACAACATTGGCTGGCGAATTGAAATCAAGAAGTATCCGAATCTGACTAAACTCGCCTCGAATAGAGACCGCAGTGGTGGTAAGGGCGGTTTCTACACACAGGAGGAAATTCGCGAACTCGTCCGATACGCCGAAAAACGTCATATCACGATAGTGCCCGAGATCGAGATGCCATACCACGCCGGTGCAGCGATCAATGCCTATCCGTATATAGGCATCAATCCAGCCCGTGTAGAGGGTATGCCGCTCGATAAGCGATGGGCAGCGCTGGGCGGCCTAGTGGCTCCACGTCCCGAGACGGTGGGATTTATGCAGGACGTGCTTGCAGAAGTTATTGAGCTCTTTGGCAGCCGATTCATTCATATCGGGGGCGACGAGGCAAATTTGAAACTGTGGGAAAACGACCCTGAGATGCAGAAACAGATGAAACAGCTCGGCTGCAAGGACGCCCATGAGTTACACAGTTGGTTTATCAAACAGATGGATGCCTTTCTGACGGACAGCAACAGGCGACTGCTCGGTTGGGACGAAATCCTGCAAGGCGGCCTCGCACCGGGAGCTACTGTCATGTCCTGGCGGGGCGAACAAGGCGGCATCGCCGCCGCTAACGCCGGACACGATGTCGTTATGGCCCCGACTTCACACACCTATTTCGATTACTACCAAAGTTCTCCTGAGAATGAACCTCTGGCTATTGGTGGACTTATTCCATTGGAGAAGGTCTATCAATACGATCCGATTCCACAAGCGATTACATACGAGAATGAAAAGCACGTCTTAGGAGTCCAGGGACAGCTATGGGGAGAATATATTTCAAATTCCGACCATCTTGAGTATATGACCTATCCGCGTGCAATTGCCCTGGCCGAGATCGCATGGTCTCAAAAACAATTGAAGAACTATGAAAAATTTATTACCCGTCTCCGCCACCATCTAAAACGCCTCGAATCCAGGGGCATTAATTACCGGCAACTGGACTAATCAAATAAAAAAGACAGAAGGTACTGATAATGAAATACATGCGTATTTTGTCTGCGTGTTTACTTGCAATAACAGCAGAGATTAGTTTTGCATCTCAGTGGTACATATCGTCCGATGGTAAATCCACAAACTCCGGCACACAAGTCTCTCCATGGGATATTGCCTCGGCTTTAGCCGGTAAACAGAAAATCGCAGCCGGCGATACGATTTTTTTGATGGAAGGTACATATAGACGCCGTCCGAATGAGCTTTTCGAAATCAGACTTGTGGGTACGGAAAAAGCTCCTGTCCATATACGACCAATACCCGGCCAGCGAGTCAGAATTGACGGAGGTCTTTCAGTGCAAAGCCCGAGCGCTCATGTTTGGGTGCACGACCTCGAGATATTTGTTTCCGAACCAGGGCCCAAACAAGCAATCAGCCCCGGCTCACATCCCGAAGACTTAAACCGTCCATGGGGCGGAGTTCATATGTTCGGCGGAAAAAACTGCAAGTATATAAATCTTATTATTCACAGTTGCAATCAGGGCATCAGTTGCTGGAAGGGTGAAATCAACCCGGAGATATACGGCTGTATAATCTACGAAAACGGCTGGCTCGGGACCGACCGTGGCCACGGACATTGCATCTATACACAAAATGACGAAGGCGTTAAGACAATCTCCAATTGCATAATGAGCTGCCTGTATGACGGCACCTATACTTTGCATGCTTATGGGTCCGAACGGGCATACGTAAACAACTATCTTGTTGAAGAGAACATCTTTTACAACAAAGGACCATTTTTAATCGGAGGCGGCAGGCCGAGTCATAACATCCGTGTATTCAGAAACTACTTGTATAATGTCGGCATGAGAATCGGTTACACAGCCCCATATAACGAAAACTGTGAGGTCCGTGATAATGTAATAGTACACGGCGGGCTGGATATTATCCGCTATAACAAGGTCAATCGGGAAGGAAATGTCATAATTAAGGCCAGAGAACATCCAAAAGGGACAAAAAGCGTTCTGTTGGCCAACCGTTTTGACCCTGATCGTGCGCATTTAGTTGTTTACAATTGGGACCGGGCAGATGAACTAAAAGTCAGAACAAAACCCTTTTTAAAAAACAGCGACTCATATCGCATAATGGATCCGCAGGATTTTTTCGGAACTCCCGTCACTCAAGGCAGGTGCAGCAGCGATACCATCCGCTTACCAGTAAAAAACGCATTTGAGGTTTTTGTCGTCATTAAGAGTGACTAAAATGTTTTTCAATGATAGCAAACGGTTCATACAGTTCCTTTTCATTAAGCAGCCATAAAACAAAACAGTCATTTTCTCATTTTACACAATCAAAGTATGGTATTATAATTGGTCAGAACATAAAATATAATATGCTCGGAATCGTTACTTACCTTATTTGAAATTGGATATAAGAAATGAAAAGATATATTGCTCAGGTGTTGTTCTGTTTATTCATTATAAGTATATCAGGATGTACAAAATCCGTCGAAATTATCGCACACCGGGGGGCGTCATATTTAGCACCTGAGAACACAATGTCATCAGTTACGCTTGGCTGGGAAAAAGGAGCTGATGTTGAAGTGGATGTGCACTTATCGAAGGATAATCGCATTATCGTCATCCATGATTCCTCGACTAAGCGCACAGGCAAAATAGACCTGATTGTCAAAGAAACTGAACACCGTGAGCTCCGCAAGCTTGATGTGGGAAGTTTCAAATCAGAAGATTTTGCCGGTGAGCAAATACCGTTTCTGGCCGACGTTATCGAGACAATACCCCCCGGACGAAAACTCTATGTTGAAATAAAATGCGGGAAAGAGATTTTACCCATACTTGAAAAGCTCATCACTGAAAGCAACAAAATGTCCCAAATTGTCATTATAGGATTCGACCTGGAAACAGTGACTTTGTCTAAGGAGCTTATTGACGTTCCCACATATTGGCTAAAGGGGACAGAAAAAGAAAAAGAAACTGAAAAATGGATTCCACACAATCCCCAGCTCGTCCAGATAGCCAAAAATAAAGGCCTTGACGGACTTGATGTTCATTACGCCGGCGTTACAAAAGAATTTACCGATGCCGTTAAAGCATCGGGACAAAAACTCTATGTCTGGACTGTTGATGAACCGGAAGAAGCAATCCGGCTCATAGGGCTCGGAGTAGCTGGAATAACTACCAATCGCCCCCAATGGCTCAGACAACAGTTGAATAACAAAGCCTCTATCATACAAAGAACATATGGTCATTGATTTTCGTGATTTTATGAACAGGAGAAAATGCAAGTGAATATGCTGCGAGTTTGGCCGATTGTCTGTCAGTTCGGCGTTGGCGCAATATTGTGCCTCATCGGAATCTGGGGCGGTTTACGAGGAGGATACCTTAATCTTAAAACCGCCGAAGACCGCAGGCTCTTGGTAATACTCATCGGCGGTTTCCTGTTGATGCTGGCTGTTGCTTGTATCTTCACTTTCCTGGCGCCTAATTGGGCAAACGGAGATTCAATATGATTGCCCAGGTCATCGGTGGAAAA
>Ga0307380_10008526_pt1 | contig 13134 bp, 16 predicted proteins | sample UN3MG_FD_202239 | JGI IMG/M metagenome (GOLD analysis project Ga0307380, IMG submission 202239) | Soil microbial communities from Risofladan, Vaasa, Finland - UN-3 | ecosystem: Environmental > Terrestrial > Soil > Coastal area > Acid sulfate soil | place: Finland: Risofladan, Vaasa | collected... | reverse complement strand
TAAGATAGATTTTTCTTATATAGATGCTTTTGATGAAGATGAAAAGATACAAAAATTGTGTGATATTCATAATGTTGACGCTCTTCCTCACATACAATTTTTTGATAATAAAGGAGAAATATTGTATGAACATAAAGGAGAAATAGATAGTGATAAATTTTTAAAATATATGATAGATTATTATTCTTTATAAATGATTAATAGAAAGAAAAAAGATGGAATTAAATGAAGAGCAAAAAGAAATTGTAAATCATATTGATGGTCCATGTCTAATTACTGCAATCCCTGGCAGCGGAAAAACATTTTCTATAGTAGAAAGAACAATAAATCTTATAGAAAAAGGTATAGATCCTAAAAGTATTTTATGTATTACTTTTTCAAACAAAGCAGCAAGAAATATGAGAGAAAGGATTTGTAAAAGATTAGGAATTTCTAAGCCTTCTTTTTTTATTGGTACTTTTCATTCTTTATGTGCAAAAATTTTAAGAAAATTAGGTCATTATAATGGGTTCTCTTCTAACTATGTTATTCTAGATGAGAATGATCAAAAAGATTATATTTTTCAAATATCTAAAAAAATAGATATTAAATTAGAAAAAAAAGAAATAAATATTATTTCTTATTCAGTAAATAATTATAGAGATAGATTAGAAAAAATAGAAGAATTAGAAAATAGATTACAGAACAATCCTAATTATATAAAAATAGCTAAAGCATATTTAGATATTTTAAAAAAACATAATGTTATTGATTTTGCTGGATTAATTTATGAAACGATACAATTAATAGAACAAAGAAAAGAGATAAGAGAAGTTTTACAAAATAAATTTAAATATTTACAGGTAGATGAGGTTCAAGATACTAGTTATTCTCAATTTCATTTAGTGAATTTATTATCTGCTAAATGGAATAATATTGCTGTTATTGGAGATATCAACCAGAGTGTGTATGGGTGGAGATCAGCTAGATATCAAAATGTTTTAGATTTTTTAAATAAACATGAAAACTGTAAAAACCTTTCTCTTTCTAATAATTATAGATCTACTCCTGAAATAATAGAAAAAGCATATAATTTAATAAAACATAATAGTAATAATATGATAAAAGATTTTACTACAAATAATTCAAGTGGAGATAAGGTTATTTGTGTTTCTTGTTATGATCAATTTGAAGAAACTGATTTTGTAGCAAGAAAAATAAAATATTTTATAGATTTTGAAGGGTGGAGGTATGATGAAATAGCAATTCTCTACAGAATGAACAGTTTATCAGAAGCTTTTGAACAGGCTTTTATTAAAAATGGAATACCTTATGAAGTTATAGGAAGTAGAAGTTTTTATGATAGAAAGGAAATAAGAGACTGTTTGGCATTATTAAAATTTTTAGTTAATCCTAAAGACAGAGTGGCTTTTTATAGAGTTTGTTCTTTAATTAAAGGGATAGGAGGGGGAACAGTTTCTAAAATAGAAGATTTATCTAAAGAAGAAAATATGAACATATTAGAGGCATGTAAAAAAATACAATATACTATAAAATCTACAAAAATTAAGAATGCATGTGTAAAAATATCTGATATATTTGATATTGATTATAAAAATAAAAATGCGGCTGAATGTTTGTTACAGTTTGTAAATAAATTAGATTATAAAAAATACTTGTATTCTAATTTTGATTTAAAATCTGCTGAAAATAAAATAGAAAATGTAAAACAATTTATAGATTCAGCAGGAAATGCTGCTAAAAATTATGATAGTGTAGAAAATTATTTACAAGCTCTTTCCTTAATGACTTCAAGTGATAAAGAATCTAAAAAAGGAAAAGTTTCTTTGATGACAATGCACGCAAGTAAGGGATTGGAGTTTGAAATTGTATTTTGTGTCTCTGTTGAAGAAAATATTATTCCTCATAAACTATCTTTGCAAGAAAATTATGAAGAGAATATTTGTGAAGAAAGAAGGTTACTTTATGTTTCTATTACAAGATCGAAGAGTAAATTATTGTTATCTTTTTGCCAAAAAAGAAAAAAATATGGAAAACATGGAATGTATTATCAAGATACTAAACCAAGTAGATTTTTATATGAAGCAAAATTATTAAAAGAGGATTATAATAATGGCTCTTCCTAAAATTGATAAAAAAGGAATGGTTTCCATAGACGGAAATCAAATAGGGATAAGTGAAGATCCTATTGTTCCTATCTCAGACCAAAGTGTTATATGGAACAAATGGAGTAAGAATAAAAAGACTGAATTGTATAAAAATTATGAAGATGCTGAAGATGCTTTTAAAAATTATTATCAACAAGAGTTTCCTGTTTCAGAACCATGTTTTCCTGTTTTTTATAATTGTGGATTTTATGGTAATTCTTCTTATAGTAATCCTAATCCTAGCACAGTAAGTAATCATCCTAATAAAAGTCTAACTTTATCTGAATTACAACATATTCAAGAAAATAATAAAAAAGTACAAAAAATGATGCAAAAAAGTTTAAAATCATGTTGGCCTAAGTTTATAACTGAAACGACAGACCCAGAAAAAAAACAAAAAAAATTAAATAGATTTCAATTAATGAGAATTCCAAAAAATGTATGATTTTGATTTAAATAATATACTAGGAAAAAGATCTCTTTTTGTTGATGGAGAAAAATACAATATAAGTATAGTTTCACAACAGACTGGAGCTAAGGATAATATCTTTTTTCGTAGATTAGATGCTCTAATTCACGACAAAAAAGATATGAATAAATTACTTAATCTTTATAGTAGCGAATCTGCTGCTATAAAGTCTTTAAAATGTTTATTATCATGTTCTAAAGAGACAGAGGGATATGTTTGTAATATATTAAATATGAATTTTAGAAGTGAATTTCCAAAATGTAAAGTTGATACTTTATCGGGACATACACATTATTTAGATCAATTAGAGCACACAGAACTTGAGCTAGAAATACTTATGATATCTGATATAGATGGGAATATTAAAACAGAAAAAATAAACAAAAATGAATTAAAAATAGATGTAGAAAAATTAAAATTAGAAGCAAAAAAGAAAAAGGCAAAAAAAAAGCAAGAACAAATAGAAATAGAAAAGAATAAGAAAAATAAATTTAGATTAATAAGATTTAAAGACTTAAAACTATTATGAATACATATTTAAAAATAATAAATAATTATAAAGATAAAAATATTTTTATTTTAGGGGCAGGTCCTAGTTTATATTATTGTATGCAAGATCCATTTTTTAAAGAATTACAAAAATATGGGATAGTAATTACTGTGAATTCTGCAATAATGGCTTTTAAAGATTGTGATATATTTATTTCAAATGATGCTCTTGTAAGAAGATGGAGTTGGTATCCAACAATAATAAATAGTAAATGTGTAAAAATAGTAAGAAATAGTTGGGAAAGATATAAAAATGAATTAAAAGGATTTTTGTATTTTGAACCTAGGAGAACTTCTGAAGACAAAATAGATTTTAGAGAACAAAGATTGTGTTATTGTAGTTCTGTTCCGTCTGCTATCGATTTAGCAATACAATGTTCTTGTAAAAATATTTTTCTTTTAGGAGTAGATCATAACACTATTAAAGAGAAAGATCATTTTTGGCAATTTTTTCCTATAAATCATCAACCTAAAGCTCATCCTCCTGCTCAAGGACCTTTTTCTCAACAAAAAACAGTATTTCCTATTAATATATTGGCATATAAAGCTTTAAAGAAATTTGCAGAATATAAAAAAATAAAAATATATAATTGTAATGTATATAATAATGTAAATGTGTTTAAAAAAATAGAATTTAAAGATACTAAAAAATATTTATAAAAAGGAGATTACAATGAAAAAAGATAGATTAGTTGGTTTTGACGAGGCTAATGAAGATATGTTGAGAATTCTTCCTTATAGTCTCCATTCTTATTTTGAAAAATTAAAAGGAGAAGGGTTTAGTGAAGAGCAATCTTTTACTTTAGTTAGAGATTTTCAAACAATTATTTTTATGAAACCTATTTCAGATAATGATGAATAGAAAAATAATATTTTTTTATTGAAAAGTGTTATTTTTTTGTTATAATTAAGTTAAATGTAGTATTTTTAGTAATATAGTTTTTAAAAGAAGAAAGGTAAAAAAATGCAAAAAATAGAATTACTTATTATTGACCCTCAAGTGGATTTTTGTGATCCAAGTGGTTCTTTGTTTGTTCCAGGAGCAGATGAAGATATGGTAAGACTGGCAGCAATGATTGATAGGATGGGAGATAAACTCAATCGTATAAGAGTTACTTTGGACTGTCATCACTTAATCGATGTAGCTCATCCTAAGTTCTGGAGAAATAGTGAAGGCAAATCTCCTGACCCATTTACTATTATTTCTGTCGAGGATGTAGAAAACGGAACTTGGCAACCATTCCATCCTAGTTTGAATAAAAGGATGAAAGAGTATGTTAAAGCTTTAGAAAAAAATGGACAATTTCAACATTGTATATGGCCACCACATTGTTTAATAGGAAGTGATGGATGTAAGGTTTATCCTGTTCTTTATGAATCTTTATTACAATGGGAATCTAATAAATCTTGGAATATAGATTACGTATCCAAAGGAAGTAATTTATATTGTGAGCACTTTGGAATTTTAGAGGCTCAGGTTCCAGACCCTCAAGACCCAAGTACTCAAATTAATACAGTGCTAATTGAAGCATTAATGCAAGCAGATACTATTTTGATAGCAGGAGAAGCAGGAAGTCATTGTTTAAAGGTCAGCGTAGAACAGATTGCTGAAAAATTCGGTGATGATAGTTATGTTAAAAAAATTGTATTATTAACTGATGCTACAAGTCCTGTTCAAAGTCCAGTTGTTGATTTTCCTGCAATTCAAGAACAATTTATTCAAGATATGACAACAAGAGGGATGAGAACCTCAACAACTGTTGATTTTTTGGCAGAGGCTGTAGCAACTGTTTAATATTTTAAATAATAATTTTTAAGAAGAAAGGAAATTTTGAAATGAAAAATTTAAGTAATGATTTAGAACAACATACTCTTCCTGTTGGAACTTTTGGTTATTCAGCAGCTAGTCTTGAGGATTTAGGAGCAACTGAATATACTCTTGTTACAATTGTAGTAGATGTGAGTGGCAGTGTAAGTAGCTATAAATCCGAAATGGAAAAAGCTATAGAACAAGTTGTTAAGGCATGTAAATATAGTCCTCGTTCTGATAATCTTATGATACGTATTGTAACTTTTGATAATAATATGTCAGAAATGCATGGATTTAAATTATTGGCAGATTGTGATATCTCTGAGTATGACAATTGTATAAATATAGGTGGGACAACTGCCTTATATGATGCTGTTAATAATGCTATTTCAGCAACATCTAATTATGCTGAAAAATTGAATGATAGTGATTTTGATGCAAATGCTATTGTAGTTATTATTACTGATGGTCTTGATAATTCTTCTAATGAAGCTAATTGTAAAACTGTTAAAGAAACATTAAAAAATGCTCTTCATAATGAATCTTTAGAATCTCTTTTAACTATTCTTGTTGGGGTAGGGGTAGGAAGTTATCCTGACATTAGTAAAGAATTAGATCGATTTAAAAACGAATCAGGGTTAACTCAATATATTGAGATTAAAGATGCAGATGCTTCTAATCTTGCTAAATTAGCAGAATTTGTTTCTAAGAGTATTTCAGCGACATCAAATGCTCTTGGGACAGGTGGTCCTTCTCAAATTTTACAATTTTAATTAATATAAATACCATCGGCGGCGTGTGAGAAACGCAATGAACCATCAAGGCAATCAGACTTGGATGTTATCTGCTATTGCAGAAGTGACACGTTAGGGGCTACTGAGACGATAACTTATATGTCAGTCAGTGGTAAAAGATTGTTAGTCGGTAAAAATCCGGCACGATGGTATTTATTTTTAGAAATAAGAAGAAAGATTAAACGATGAATTCAGATAGTGCATTTTATATTGGTTCAACTCATGATGTATGTCAAGATTTTTCATTATCAGGAAAAATCTCTAAAGATAATATTTTATATTCTATAGTGGCAGATGGTTGTTCTTCATCTCTTTATAGTAGCATTGGAGCAAGGATTTTGTCTTTTTCTGCTCAAAAGGAATTAAATAAAATATATCGAAATAATGCGGGGTTTTTTGATTTCCAAGATGATATTTGTATAGAAAGATCTAGGTCTTCTATTAGTTCTTTAAATATACCTGTAGAATGTTTGGATTCAACATTAATTACGGCTTGTTCTGAAGAATATGAAACAAACATTGATATGAAGGGAGATGGAGTAGTTGCTATAGGGCTTTTAAATGGAGATATATTAATTATTTCAGTAGAATTTCCAAGTGGATATCCTTACTATATGAACTACTTACCATCATACAGTAAAAGATATAATATATGGGCTGAAGCAAATAATGAATGTCTTGTCAAAATGTCTATCATTTTATCTAATGGGGAATATAAAATATTAGAGAAAGAATGTGGAGATCATTATGCATATGCAACATGGGATCATCCTCATCGATATATTTTTGCTAGTCCTACAGAATATGGAGTAGAGATTGAGATAGAAGGGCAAAGAAAAAATATAGGAAAATATATTGTTATTATGTCAGATGGAATAAAGTCTTTTTATGAACCTACAGATAATGGAACTTCACGAGTAAATAAACCAATAGACTATCATGATGTAATATATAAAATATTAGATTTTAAAAATTTTAATGGTCAATTTATGCAAAGAAGACTAAATAAGTTTTTGAAACAATGTACTAAATTTGGGTGGTATCATTATGATGATATTTCTTTTGGAGCAATATATTTAGAATAAAATGATGAAGATAATAATTAAAGGACAAGGGACTTGTAGTCTAAATAAAAAAGAATTTGTTGGAGCCGGTGGTGAGGGCGAAATTTATCGAAAAAAACAAACAGCTTATAAAATATATTTTGATAAAAAAAAAGTTCTTCCATATGCAAAAATACAAGAACTATCTGCTATTACTGATAAAAATGTTATTTCTCCCAAAAGAATAATTACAGATATTAAGAATAATCCTATAGGATATACGATGAGATATTTATCTAATACTTATTCTTTATGTCAAACATTTACTAAGGCATTTAAAGATCGTAATAAAATAACTTTAGAAATGATGCTCAAGTTAGTATTACAAATGAAAAAGACTATTGAGCATATTCATAGTAAAGATATTCTTGTTGTGGATCTTAATGAAATGAATTTTTTAGTAGATAATAAGTTTACAGAAGTTTATTTTATAGATGTTGATAGTTACCAAACTCCTAGTTTTCCCGCTACTGCCATAATGGAAAGTATTCGAGATAGACATAATCCTATTTTTAATAAAAATACAGATTGGTTTTCGTTTGGCATTGTTTCGTTTCAAATGTTTTGTTTAATTCATCCTTATAAAGGAAAACATCCTCAACTTAAAACATTAGATGAAAGGATGAAAGCTAATATTCCTGTTTTCCATAAAAATGTAAAGTATCCAAAAACTTGTCAGTCATTTGATATTCTTCCTTCAGCATATAAAGAGTGGTATAAAGCTATATTTTACGAAGGAAAACGAGTTCCTCCCCCATCTGATCCTCAACAGATTATTATTATTCCTATTATATATCATACAATTAAAAGTAATGATAGTTTTGAAATTATTGAATTAAATTCATATGCAAAAAATGTTATTAAGTATATTTCAGTTGAAGGGGTTAGAATTACTTTAGTCGAGCCAGATGAAGTTTATGTTGATAATAAAAAAGAAATAAATGTCAATTCAACACATTTTGGTATTACTTCTAATTTTCATAGAGTAATTGGAGCTAATGTAGAATCTGACAATATTATACTTTTTAATATTAAAGAAAATAAAAAAATTGAATGTAATATTTCTGCTGAAAATATAATGACTTATGATGGTAGGATTTATATTAAAAAAGAAGATAAGATATGTGAAATTATATTTATTGAATTACCTAACAAAACTTTGGTTTCTTCTGAGGTTGTCACAAATGTCTTAGAGAACGCTACTAAGATATTTGATGGAGTTGTTATACAAAATGTTTTAGGCTCTTGTGTGGCATCTGTGTTCCCCAAAACTAAAACGTTCTATCAAGTAATTATTCCTGAAATAAAAGGATACCAAATAGTTGATAGTAAATTTGATAAAAACGTTTTAATTGTTATCGCAAATAAAAAAGGTCAATATGATAAATTTGTGTTAAAATTTAATGAAAATTTTTCTTCTTATGAATTAAGATTAGTTAAAAATATTTCTTATATAGGTATCAACTTTATAGTGTTAGATAATGGAATAGTGGTTCATATAAACGAAGATGAAGAAATGGAAATTTTTTCCAATAAAATAGGTAAAAATGATATTAAAGTTATTGGAAGTAAGTCCATAGAAGGAGATATGAAATTATTAAAAGATGGAATTAGAGTTTTATTTTCTCAGGGAAATAAAATTTATCGGCTTAAAATGAAAAAATAATAAAAAAATATATTTTTTGTTGAAAAGTGTTAAAAATTTGTTATAGTAAGAACAGTGTAATATTTTATTAATATAGTTTTTAGAAAAGAAAGGGACAAAAATGAAAGTAAATCCATTGTCAGACAAAGTTTTAGTAAAAAGACTTGATCAGGAAGGAACCACTAAAGGTGGTATTGTAATTCCTGAGAATGCTCAAAAGAAATCTACTAAAGGAAAAGTGATTTCTGTGGGAATCGGGAAAGAATTAGAAGATGGGAGTAGAAGTATTATGCAAGTAAAAGAAGATGATATAATTCTTTTACCAACATATGGAGGAACTGAAGTTACAGTAGATGATGAAGAATTTGTGATTGTAGAAGAAACAGATATATTGGCAATAATTAGTTAACTAAAAAATAAACAAATAAAATTTAACAAGGAGAATAAAAAAAATGGCGAAAAAGAAAATTATTTTTGATGACAATGCTAGAAAAGCAATACAAAATGGTGTTAGCAAATTAGCCAATGCAGTAAAAGTTACTCTTGGTCCAGCAGGAAAAAATGTAATTATTGGGCAATCATATGGGACTCCAACAATAACAAAAGATGGAGTTACAGTTGCAAAAGAAGTTGAATTAGAAGATGCATGTGAAGATATTGGTGCTCAGATGGTTAAAGAGGTTGCTTCTAAAACTTCTGATGTTGCAGGAGATGGGACAACGACTGCAACAATTTTGGCAGAAGCTATTTATAAAGAAGGACTTAAGAATGTAGTTGCAGGGGCTAATGTTACAGAACTTAAACGAGGGATTGACAAAGCAGTGGCATGTGTAGTAAAGAATTTTAAAGAAATAAGTACTAAAGTTGATTCTAGTACTCAAATTTCTCAAGTTGGAACTTGTGCTGCTAATCAAGATACAGAAATTGGAAAAATGATTGCTGAAGCTATGGAGAAAGTAGGGAAAGATGGTGTTATTACTATAGAAGAAGGGAAATCTTTAGAAACAACAGTAGATTTGGTAGAAGGGATGCAATTTGATAGAGGATATCTTTCTTCTCATTTTGTAACAAATGTTGAAAACATGACTGTTGATCTTGAAGACCCATATATTTTAATTTATGAAAAGAAGATTACAGCAGTTAAAGATCTTGTTCCAGTTTTGGAAAAGGTAGCTAGTTCTTCTAAATCTTTGCTTATTATAGCTGAGGATATTGAGGGAGAGGCTTTAGCAACTCTAGTTGTTAATAAATTAAGAGGAGTTCTTAATTGTGTAGCTATTAAAGCTCCAGGTTTTGGAGATCGTAGAAAGGCTATGTTAGGAGATATTGCTACTCTAACAGGAGGAAAAGCAATTCTTGAAGATTTAGGTATTCCATTAGAAAAAGTAGAGATTAGTGATTTAGGTCAGGCTAAGAAAATTACTGTTGATAAAGAAAATACTACTATTATTGAAGGAAAAGGTTCTGCAGATGATATTAAAGCAAGAATTGAACAAATTAAAAAAGAAATAGAAGTTACTGATAGCGAGTATGATACAGAGAAACTACAGGAAAGATTAGCTAAGTTATCTGGAGGAGTTGCTCAGATTAACGTTGGAGCAGCTACAGAAGCAGAGATGAAAGAAAAGAAAGCTAGAGTAGAAGATGCTTTGCATGCATGTAGAGCGGCTGTAGAAGAAGGAGTTCTTCCTGGTGGAGGAACAGCTATGTTAAAGTCTATCTCTGTTTTAGATAGTATTGATGTTAAAGGGGATGAGGCTATTGGAGTAGATATTATAAAACGTTCTTTGAATATTCCTATTAGACAATTAGCTACTAATGCAGGTCTTGATGGTTCTATAATTTCTCAAAAAGTTCTTGAAAATATAGGTGATATTAATTATGGATATGATATTACTCAATCTAAATTTGGTAATATGATGGATTTTGGAGTTATTGTTCCTACTAAAGTAGAAAGAACAGCTTTGCAAAATGCGGCATCAGTTGCAGGTTTATTGCTTTCTACTGAGGCTATTATTTCTGATATTCCAGAAAAAAATAATGCTTCTTGTGGAATGCCTCCTGATGATGATGGCGGTGGTATGTATTAATTATTATTTCCTCCTCTAAGAGTGTCTCAGAAATGAGATACTCTTTTTCTTTAAATTTATGAAAATAAAAGATCTAAAAGATAAATTTCCTGATAAAAGTAAAAAATTAGGTTTTTGTATAGGGGCAGGAGCATCTTTACATTTTCAAGATATAAATTTAGTAAAACCTTATATTTCTATAGCAGCTAATTCAGGAATTGTAAAAGCTAATTTTTTTGATATATTTTTATCTGATGATTGGAGTATTTGTGATTGGGAATTTTACTATAATATCGCTAAATTACCTTGTTATAAGTTTTTATATAAATCTAAATTAGAAAAATATTCTTCTCATTTTAAAAAAGAAGAAGTAATATTTTTCACTCATAAATGTTGGTACGATCCTAGTACCAGAAGTTTTTGTGAAGGAGGTTTAGATTTGACAGAAGATGAACCTTTAATTGGAGCTAGAACTAGTTTAGCTACATGTATCCATGCTTTATATATTTTAGGAATTAGAAATATAGTTTTATTAGGTGCTGATTGTTGTTATAGCAAAGAAAGAAAAAGATATTTTTGGGAATATCCAGGAGAAAAAAGAGCAGTAAGAGTAAAAAATAAACCTATATCTTGGTTTGCTGACAAAGGAAAAATAAAAGGACATCCTGTTGATTTTCATTCAGTAGAATTTTTAAAATATTGGGAAGATTTAGCTAAAGCAACTAAAGATTCTGATGTAAATATAATTAATTGTAGTGGAGGAATTCTAGATGTTTTTCCGAGAATGACTTTAGAAGAGGTTATTAAAAAATATAGAGAATAATAAATGAAAATAGAATAATAATTTTTACAAAAGGAGAATAAGGTATGAAAACAATAATACAAGAATATAGTATAGGTGTTAGTGGTCCTGGAGTTTTTACTATTAAAACAGATAATTTTAAAAACACTATGGCTCCTACATTTGGTTTTAAAGAAGATGGAACAGTTGGAAATAGGAAATATGGTAAAGAGCATGGTTATGCTCCTTTAAAAAGAGAATGGATTGATGAAAATATAAATAATATAGTTAAAGCATTTGTAGATGATTATAATAAAGAATATATAATGCCTACTTCTCAATGGGATAACATATCGGTTAAAGAAGTTAACAAAGGGAAATGTGACAAAGTATATGTTTTTTTATTTTCTCGTTCTGATTGTCCTAATGAAATTGGCATAATGGTTGATGATTCTCCTTTTATTGTAGAAGATTCTAGTATAGTATTTAAAGAAGGTTGTATTGTTTAAAATATGAAAAAAGACAATACAACTGTAGTTAATATGAGATTTCAGGATCATGATGTTTATATAGGCAGAGGCAGTAAATGGGGGAATCCTTTTAGAATAGGAAAGGATGGGACTAGAAAAGAAGTGATAGAAAAATATGAAAAATATATTAGAGAAAAACCAGAATTGTTAAAAGATCTAGACGAATTAAAAAATAAGAGGATCGGCTGCTTCTGCTTTCCCCTGGATTGCCACGGAGAAGTTTTAATAAAATTAATTAAGGAAAAAGATTATGGACAAAGAATTTAGTGAATTAGATGCGTTATTATTAGAAATACCTAAAAATATACAACAAGCAATAAAAGGGGTTGTTGATGAAGATAACGAAGAACAGCATTATAAACAACCGGTTGAAAATTTTATTTGCAATTGTGTAAAAGACGATCTTTTAGATAAAATGGCAAACGATAGTGAAAATCCTCTTAACTGGCAAATTCAAACTACTGGATGGAATCTTGAGAAACGATATTTATATATATTTTGTATATATGTGGCGTGGAAAAAGGCAAAGCGTGGGGTTGATGGCTTTGATTTCGTTCATCGGGGAGGAGAATGGCTTGTTAGAAGAGATGGGGTTATAATTGGAAAAGGAATATAATTATGAAAAATGAATTTGACCCAGATTATGCTATTCATCCCCAAGAAATTATTGTGGAATTATTATCTGAATTAATAGAAAAGCAATCTGATTTTGAAAAAGAAGAAATGGAAGAATTAATACAAGGAAATCTTGATATAGATGACAAAATAGCACAAAAGTTAGAAAATTTATTTAAAGTTCCAAAAGATGTTTGGATAAATCTTCAAAAAAATTATAATAAAATAAAATAAATGATAAATAATAAAAAAATATTATGTGTTATTACAGCAAGAGCCGGATCTAGGGGTATTCCTATGAAAAATGTAAAATTTTTATTAGGTAAACCTTTATTTATCTGGAGTGTTTTAGCAGCATTAAATTCCAAATATATAGATTTAGTTGCTGTCTCTTCTAATTGTGATGAAGTAAAAAGACATTTTTTTGAATTTATAGGAAAAGATTATCAAAGAATAACTAAAGAAAATGATTATATATCAGATAAATTAAAATGGATTCAAAGACCAAATTGCATATCTGGTCCTAAATCTAAAAATGAAAAAGCTCTTATTCATGCTTATCAGTATTTGAAAAAAGAAAAAAATTTAGATTTTGATGTAATAATAAATTTACAACCAACAT
>Ga0307380_10008524_pt1 | contig 13138 bp, 9 predicted proteins | sample UN3MG_FD_202239 | JGI IMG/M metagenome (GOLD analysis project Ga0307380, IMG submission 202239) | Soil microbial communities from Risofladan, Vaasa, Finland - UN-3 | ecosystem: Environmental > Terrestrial > Soil > Coastal area > Acid sulfate soil | place: Finland: Risofladan, Vaasa | collected... | reverse complement strand
AATCGACAAGTTTGAAAAAATAATGCTCGGAGGTTTTCAGCGAGGGTCTGGTCCGGCACGTTGCACAGTAGGGATTAATGAGATCGGCGGGTTGATACGTGGAACTGCAAACCTCACAGGAATCGCCGTATTGATCCTCTGCTTTGCAGTTCGGGCATGTGCCCCGGACAAATCTGTCCGGCAGTGACATTTTGCAGGTTTCACAGTAGGTCTGTTCCACGTCCCGTGTTACGATTGAGCCGGCCTCGTTCAAACGGTTGAAAATCAGCTCGCTGAAATACTTGTTCTCGGGCGAATGGGTCGAGTAATAGTTATCGAATTCGATATAAAACTTGTCAAAATCGGCCTTGTGCTCTTTATGCACTTTCCCGATCAGTTCTTCAGGGCTGATGCCCGCCGTCCGGGCGCTAATCATAATGGGCGTGCCGTGCGTATCGTCGGCGCAGAAATAAAGGCATTGATTGCCGCACATTTTCTGAAAGCGCACCCAGATATCGGTCTGGAGATATTCCACTAAATGCCCTATATGTATCGGGCCGTTTGCATAAGGTAAGGCTGACGTTACGATGATCTTGCGAGGCATTTTTCTTCCTTGACGACTGAAATCACATACCGGGGATAACTATTTTTTATTGTTCTGTCCTTTTTTCTTCGAGTTGCTATTCTGTTTTTGATCTGTTGCTGCGGACTGGGGCAGTATCTCAAGTTCCTCGAGAGCAACGGCGCTTTTCTCCCCACTTTCAAATTCGACCATAACCAACTGACTCAATATCTGGGTATCTATAACTCTGCCCTGGCCGTTTTTGGTCTTTACCCTGGTATTCTTTTTCGGCAGTCTTTTCTTGAGGTCCGTATAGGTTTCGTCCTCATATCGCAGACAACACTTCAATCTGCCGCAATAGCCGGAGATTTTGGCCGGATCGAGGGTGGCCTTTTGCATCTTGGCCATTCGCATATTGACCGGCTTGAGGTGTTTGAGAAATCGCTGGCAGCAGCATTGTTGTCCGCAGCTTTCCACGTCACCGAGAAGTTTGGCCTCATCCCGGGAGCCGATCTGCCGCATTTCGATTCTCGTCTGATATTCCTGTGCGATTCTTTTGACTAAGTCGCGAAAATCCACCCGTCCGTCGGACATAAAGTAGAAGATGATGCGTTCGCCGCCGAACACGTGTTCTGCATCGACTATTTTCATCGGCAGGTTCATGTCCCTGACGAAACGCCTGCAGTATTCCATCTCTTCTCTTGCGATTTTCCGCAGGTGCCGCTCTTCGCTTATATCCGCAGCTGTTGCGTAACGGATGAATTTGCCCGCCGGGACCTGCGAGAAATCGCTGTCGTCGCCATTGAAATACTCTTTTAATTGCTCCTGGCTTAGTCTGAATTGACCGGCCTTGTAGGAACTGAATCGGCCTACGAGGTAACCCAGTTCAAGGCCTCTGTTAGTTTTTATCACGACACGAGTGTGCACTTTGAGTATGTCGGTCTCGTGATGCTCGAATAGGCCGAGTGTGTCCATCCGCCCGTATCGAACCAGGATATACTTCTTATGCTTTGTTTGTTTGGTTCTTGCTTCCAAGTTTTTTGACATCCAAACTACCTGTATTCATACTAATCTTACGTTATACTACGGCTAAACCTGGATTGTATCAGAATCTGCAAGACTTAACAATAGCTGTTCGAAAATAAGCTTTTCATTGACGTTGGACTCGATCCATCGCAGCACGCGATAGCAATCGGAGATTTTTTCTGCCGCCAGCTCGGCGCCGAAACGGGCAGCCAGCTTCTCTATCTGCCCTTTTTGGTCGAAATTGACAGGTTCTTTCGCCCTCGTTACGTTTAGATTCATCGCATCGTGCAGGGCGGATATGATTATCCGAACAATAAACTTCATGGCCCTTCTATTGATGTCGGTTCTACTTGTGGCCGTATCGAGGTTTGTCCACTCGGCAGCGATTTTCTTACTTTTTGCGAGAAGCTCCTGGGCCAGGTTCAGAGCATCGGCGAGTTCATAGCTGACTAAAGAGTTTATCAACTCTTTTTTGGTATTATAAAGATTTGCATCTCCGAACTCAAGTTCCGCCCACTGGCATGCTTCGCCCACGCTGCCTTGCGCCAGGCGTGCGAAGTACCGGGCCGGCTCTTGTTTGAGGCCCTTTTCTTTTAATATTTCGATTATCATGCTTTCGTCTATCGGGCCGAACCGGATTGTCTGGCACCTCGATTTGGTCGTAGGCAGGAGCTTTTCCAGGCGAGTACACAGCAGCACGATACAGCAATATTCAGGCGGCTCTTCGAGGACCTTCAACAGGCAGTTTTGTGAGGATTTGTTCAGCCTCTCAGCTTCACTGACGACGAAGACCTTTCTCTGCGAAATCGTCGGCCTCGTCGGGACCTTCGCGATCAGGAATTCCCGGATTACATCTATCGGCAAGTCGATTGGTGCTGCTTTACCTTTGCCCTCTTCGGTAAATTCCCGCAATTCCTTGTAGATATGAGCGAAATCGGGATTTGAGTCGGCTTCTAAGAGCCTGCAGGATTGGCACGAGCCGCAACCGTCGGCAATGCCGTTTTCTATAACGGGTTTTTTGCAAAGAAGCAGCCTGGCCCATTCGCGGGCGGCTTTGAATTTGCCAATGCCTTCAGGCCCGGCGAAGATATACGCATGTGCCCACCTGCCCGATGCGAAGGCCCGCTGCAGAATGTCGATTGCCCTGTCCTGGCAGAAAATCTCTTTGAATGACATTTATGTAAAACTCGCTTCTGAGATAAGTTGCAATATCTTCTCGTGAACTGTTTCGATTCCGGCGGCGGCGTCGACTACCAGCACGTTTTCGTGCTCCTCGGCCAATTGCAGGAATCCCTCGCGGACTTTTTGGTGGTAGCCGTCCCCCTTGGCCTCCATTCTGTCTAACTGCCGGTCCAAACGTCCTGCGGCCGTCTTGAGGTCCACATCGAGAATAATGGTCAGGTCAGGCCAGACTCTTTCGAGGCAGTCTGTCGCAATTCTTATCACCTTTTCGGTGCCGAAGCCGCCCGCGAAGCCCTGATAGGCGCACGTGCTGGACAGCCACCTGTCGAGTACGACACACTGATCGCCTTGTAGTGCCGGGGCTATTTTTTCCGCCCAAAGCTGTGCCCTTGCCGCCATGTACAATAATAATTCTGTTCTCGTGTCCATCGCAAAGTGTTCGGGATTGAGCAGGATTTCCCTTATTTTCTCGCCTATGGAGGTATCGCCGGGATCGCGAAATCGGCTGGTCGGCACGCCCCGGCCTTGAAGCCACTGGACCAGAAGCCCCGCCTGTGTACTCTTACCGCAGCCGTCCGGGCCGTCAAGAACTATAAATTTGTCTTGTAATCTATCTTTCAAAAGTATTTCACCTTAAGATAAAACTATGCCGGAAGACAAAATATCATACCCGGCCCTGCAAAACAACCTGTTTATTGTTACGTCCGGCGTGGAGTTCTGTTCTATTGTGAGACTTTGGACAAAGCCTCATAGGTCTGCGGCATGCGGTGGCGCGGGCCGATGGAACGCCAGTTTCCGACCCATTGAAGGGATTCGCGTTTGTTCAGGTCGATCTCCGCCCAGAATACGCCGTCTTTGCCCTTGTTCGACGCCAGAATCCTTCCCATCGGGTCAATGATCAGGCTGCTGCCGTCATATACCGATGGGACCATATAAACGCCGTTGTCGCGAGCCCGGACGCGAAAGGTCGATTCGCCGTCAACCCGGCCCTCCTCATCGGGCAGGGTATTGCCCCAGGTCGGGGCGAAGATGATTTCCGCTCCCTGGAGAGCGAAGATTTCCGCCGCTTCTGAGAAGAACCAGTCGTAACATATCTGTATAGCGACTTTGCCGAAATCCGTCTCGAAAACCGGATACTCATCGCCCGGCCGAATACCTTTCTTCCACTCCTCACGCGGCAGGTGGACCTTGCGATACTTACCCGCGATCTCTCCGCTGCGGTCCAGCAGCACAGCGGTATTATAAACGACCTCGCCGTCAAGTTCGGTAAGACCGGCCACTACCCAGATCTTATTTCGCCTCGCGGCCTCAGCCAATACCCCACTGGCAGGCCCCGGTATCGGCTCGGCATAATCTTTGATGGTTGCTTGCGTGCCGACCGAAGTCATCGCCTCGCCTAAGCACAAAATATCGAGCCCAAGCTTGCCCGCGGCGTCAATCTGCTCGCACCAGAGCTTCAGATTCTTTTCCGGCGTGCTGTTTCTCGGCCGCAGATAGACCGTGCCGACCTTGACCTTCCTCGGCTTAGGTGCCGGCGCCGGCTGAATACTTACACTCTTCCATAGAACCACTCCGCCCCGCGGCCACTTGACCTCCAGCGACAAACGGGCGCTATCGGCATCCTCCGGCGCGACGAGCACATCGTCGAACTTCGCAATACCATCCTCAAGAATCGGCCCCCGCACAAGCGTCCCCGCCGGGTGCAGCAGTTTGCCGCCGCCCATCCAGCTTATACGCACTAACAGCGAATGATAGGGGGCCGGAAAATCGCGTAACAGGCAGACCGATTTGACCGCGTATGCCTGCTCGCCTTTGATCTCTTTAATATCCTGAACCACCCCGCCCACGGCGTAAGGATCGGACCCATCGACAACAAAACCACCGCCGGCACTCACCCGCACCCGGCAAGCCGCCTTCTCACACTCCGGCCCCCAAACAGACCACCCCGCAGGCACCGTAGCCGTCTGCCCCGCCTCAAACGTAGGATTAGACACCAACTCCTGCCCCACAGCACAAAATGCCAGACTTGCAAGACTAATAACCGCTGTTATACAAAATAATATACGTCTTACCATCTTCGACTCCTTCAAGCAATCACTGCACACAAGGTCATTGCGAGCGCAGCGAAGCAATCGCAATTTTCCCTTTTTACTTGTCTTCCAGTTCATCAATCAACTGCTGCGTCTTTTCTATCTCCGGTTTCATACCAATCTTCTTGAAAAGCACCAGCGCCTTCTCCCAGTACTCTCTGGCCTTCTCAAGGTTTCCTCGCTCTTGATAAACCAACCCTAAATTGCTGTAAGATTTTGCTATGCCCTCCAACCATCCGAGCTTCTCATTTATCTCCAGTGACTTCATAAGCATATGCTCGGCCTTATCTATGACACCGCGCTTTCGATAAATCAGCCCCAAATTACCGTACTGATTTGCCATGCTCTCCAACTTTCCGAGCTTTTCGTCAATCTCCAGTGACTTTATATACATTTGTTCGGCCTTGTCCAGGTCTTCGCGCCTCTTATAAATCACTCCTAAATTGCCGTAGACCGTGCCAATTCTATCCCAGTGCCCAAGCTTATCTTCAATCTCCAGAACCTTATTGTACATCTCTTCAGCCTTGTCCAACTCACCGCACCTTAGATAAATCACACCTAAATTACCATACTGATTTGCCATGCCCTCCAACAACCCGAGCTTTTCATCAATCTCCAGCGACTTCTTGAACATCTGCTCGGCCTTGTCCAGGTCGCCGCGCGTTAAATAAATCAACCCTAAATTTCCTAATAGCGTTGCCTCCCACTTCGAGTCCTCTGCAGCATAACCGAGGGCACGTTCGGATAGACTTACAAACGCATCAAGAAATCCAAGGAATTGTAGCTCTATGCCGCATTCGTTGACGAATGTTTGCACGAAAACCATTTCACCCTCGGCGACGAGGATGTGTTCCGGTAATCTCGTTGCCCCCAATGCATCCGGTTTTGTGTCTTTGTGCAGGCGTTCTCTGTATATCTCCACCGCTTGGTTATTATACTCTTTTTTCTCGGCTTCGCCAATTTGCTCTAAGATATAATCAGACAAAATCGCATGATAAATCCGCTTACCGTATCCTTCCTCACGCAATAGTCCACCAAGGAAGTTATCTGCCAGTATACTTTGCAATGTGTCGTTATCCAACTTGCTCACAGCAGTAACAACTTCATTCGGAACGCCTACTTCCAGAATCGCATACGCTTTGAAAAGACGAATTGCATCTTTGCCTCTTTTGCACAATTCCTTCCATTGTGCAGCGGCGATACCGGTAGGGTCTTGAGGTAATTCCTCTAACTTTGTACCTGCTTTCAATAAATCCAGGGCGCCTTGAAGAGCATACGGATGACCTTTATATTTGCTAAGAATTTTGCGAACCTCAGTCACAGAATAATCCATATCTGTGACACGCTGGTTCAGCAAATCGTCAACTGCTTGTTCTTCAAGGACATCCAATCTATTCTCTGGGATACATGATATGTTATCCAGGGCCGCAAATGTTGCACTCTCGACCAGCACATCTTCCGTCCTTTGAGCAAAGACCAGCTTTATCTTATCAGGCAGCCCTTTAACCACGAGCGCCCATGATTGATCGCTGTCTTTCTGCATATATTTCTCAGGATCGATTATAAAAATCGCTCGTCCGTTCTCCGGCATCCGCTTCGAAATCAATTGGAGTCTTTCAAGGAATTGGCTGCGTGTATTCTTTGCAGGGTCTCGACGCAGGCTCATTACCAAATCGCCGATTTTGATTATATTCAGCAATGCTTTCCACTGCTGTAATCTCCGTGGCGTACGGTCGAATGACTCTTCAACAACCTGAGTTGCCTCAAAGGCATTATCCATTATCAGTGCCATTGTAGAATCAACGCTATCTGTTGGCGTCACCTCATACCGCACGCAACCGCACTCGAAGTTCGGGTGATTCTCCGCAAGCTCCGCCATCTTGTTGATGAGCCAGGTCTTTCCCATGCCCCTATTGCCGACAACGAGAACAGCCTGGCCCTGCGGATCTTCGATAACCTTTTTGAATTGCTCTAATTCGGTCTTTCGGCCGACAAATATTTTGTCTGCGGTCATATCTCAGTTCCAAACATGATAAATCTGTACGATAGTCCATCCCCAAGCTTCGCTTGAGGCTGCCACACATTTTATTACGAGATACGAGCATCAAAAAACGAGCATCTTGCATCGAATATCAAGTATCGTATCAGTTACTTTCCAGCCGTTCCAGCGTTGTTTGGGTTACTCGTTGGACGTAGTTGTCCGAATCTTTCAGAGTGGCTTTTATCTGCGGCAGGAGCGGTCGGGCCTTTTCGCCGATTTTGTTCAGGGCGATTATCGCGTGTAGTCTTGCTTTGTCCGTTTTGTCGGTCAAACCTGCTGCTAATACGGGCAGGGCTTTTTCTTCGTCGCCCCAGTCGCAGAGCGCATGTGCCGCCGCGATGCGGACTACCGCCGCGGGGTCATTCAGTGCTTTTTCACATGCGGCCCTTGCTTGCTCGGCGTTTGTAGCCTTGGAGCTGTAGTGCAAGCCTATGACGGCCCAGTAACGGACTGAAGCGTTCTTATCACCCAGGGCCTCGAAGTATTCGGGTATCGCTTTGTCGCCTTCGCTGTCCAGTTCCTTTATCCTGCGCAGCCGGTTGAGCAGGTCTGTCCGAGCGAGTTTATTCCGCCAGTGCTGCTCGTCCTTTTCCGGAGTCCTGGGTGGGCGAGGTGTCGAGACCTCATCGTCGAATTTGAATTGGACCTGCTTGCTGTCTTTAAAGCCAATACGGCAAGACTTTGCGTGCAGCACCTTGCCCGGCGCGAGCCATACTGATTTTGTGTACAATCGCCAGTCTCCCTCGACTTCGCCGGCGGAGCTGATTCTGTATACGATGGAGGCTCCGGCCGTGGGGCAGGCGATTGTTACCCGGCGTGCGGTCTCGCCTGCGGTTCCAGGCTGCCATTTCGGCGCCCAGAAGACCGGCTCGTCCGTCTTTTGAAATTCGCCGCCCGGGCGTTTCATTTCGTCGAACTCAGGCTCCGGGATCAGCCCGATATCGCCAGTCTCCCTGACCCATTTGGCGTGGATTACGCGCATCCGCCGGAGCACATCCTTGTACTTCGGATCGCCCGCCAGGTTTTTGACCTCGTGCGGATCGGCGTCGGTGTCGTAGAGCTCTTCGACAGGTTTGGTCTCTTCGAAATACTGCTTCTGCGGGCCTTCGAGTTTGCCCTCGGCGTTGAGCCGCCGCATCTCCTGCATCGTCGGCATCTGGTTCATATAATCGATGTCCTGGGCCCGGCTCAGGTACGGCATGTAGTTGCGAATATATTTGTATCGCTTGTCACGCACGGCACGAATCAGATCGTACGCTTCGTCCATCCGGTCGCGAGCAGCGAAAATATATTCGCGAGGCGTAGCCTTCTGGCTGCCGAGGAACGCCTGGCCCTGTATGTGGTCAGGGATATTTATGCCGGCTAATGACAGCATCGTCGGGGCAAAATCTATAAAGGCAACCAGATCGTCATTGACGGTGCCGGGTTTGACCGCATCGGGATTGCCGGGCATTGCGAGCTTTCGCCATTTCTCCGGCACGTGAATAATCAGCGGAACCTTCAGACCCGAGTCGTAAATCCACCGCTTGCCCCGCGGCAGGCCTCGCCCGTGGTCGCCCCAGAACCACACGATTGTGTTATCGGCCAGCCCATCGTCTTCAAGCTGCTTGAGGACGTCGGCGACAAGCTTGTCGGTCAGCGTGATAATGTCGTAATACTGCGCCCAGTCTTGCCGAACCGCCGGCGTATCAGGATAGTAGGGGGGCAAGACCGCCTTATCCGGGTCGTGCCTTTCATGCGGCTTTAAGCTCGCCAGACGCTTTAGCATTGCTTTATTTCTGTTGCGGATCTGGCTTTCGTGCGAGACTGTGAAATTGAAGATAGCGAAGAACGGCTGATCTTTGTCGCGATTGCGCCAGTGGGCCTTACGACTGCTTTCGTCCCAGGCACTTGCCGGCGGATTAAACTGGTAATCGGTCTTAGAATTATTCGTGCAGTAGTAACCTTCCGCCCTGATGTATTCGCTGAAGCATTTTACATAGGCCGGCGGCACGCCCTGGCATCGCATGTGGTGGGTTCCGAGAGTGGTCGGATACATGCCGGTGATAATCCCCGATCGCGTCGGGGCACAAACTCCGGCGTGCGAGTACACGTTTGTATAGCGGACGCCCCGGGTAGCGAGTTTGTCGATATTGGGCGTAACTGCGTAGCTGTCGCCGTAGCAGCCGAGATCGGGACTGATATCTTCTGTGCTGATCCAGAGGATATTCGGCCGTTGCGGGCCTGACGTCTCGGCGGCATTCAGGGGGATTTGAGGCAGTGCCATTGCGGCGGCTGAGCCGGCAATAACCTGCATGAAACGGCGTCTGCTCATATCATATATGGTGCTTATCATTAATATTACCTCCATATCAAATGTTCAATGAGATTTGACGACTATTTTCAATGTAAATACTTGTACACAGGCCGGACAGTTCCCCGCCCTGGATCATTCATAAAATCCCATTATAGCCGTAAGGAGTTGGCAGGCAAATCAAATCCCAGCAGGTTGTGTTGGCGGCGTGGAGGGCTGCTTCTGATTTGACAGATGAACAAATTATGGGTAGTGTTTGGTTTGAAAATGGAAGATTCCGGAGGCGGCGACGTTGGCCTGTCTTTTGACCGCCTGTGTTGCCGGGACATTCTTTACAAAAGGATCGATTCTCATGGGAGAATAATGATGTTCGTGAAATATTTAAAAGATTGCCGGGAATTCATTGCCGGCGACGGTTCGATTTTGCGTGAGCTTTTACACCCTGATAAAGCAACGATACTGACTCATTACAGCCTTGCTCATGCAAAAGTTGTGGCCGGCCAAAAAACCAAGCCGCATAAACTCAAATCCTCAGAGGTATACTACGTGACGGCCGGACAAGGCTTGATGCACATAGATCAGGAGAGTTTCGAAGTTGGGCCTGAGTGTGCCATCTATATTCCACCTAACTCAGTACAATACATCGAAAACACCGGGAATTCCGATCTGAAGTTTCTATGCATAGTTGACCCGGCGTGGCGAGAGGAGGATGAAGAGGTGTTTGATCACTGACATCTCAAAGCCTGATCCCTGCCCGCAAAAGATGCGGGTGATATGACGATTTGCCGCCATTTACAGGGTCATTTCGAGACAGCGCAGACTTGGCCCATACCTGAGCCGGGAAAAGGGGCATATTGCTTAAAAAAAGGCTTTAGACGGACTTTAAAAAAGAAGCAATCTGGCAGATTACCGTAAATGGGTTTCGGCCTTGTATAATAACTGCCAATATAGCAAGTATGACCAGAAAGAAGGCCATCTTGAGAAGGCGAAAATTGCTTTTTTTTTGGTTTTTTGTACTCATATTACACCTCCGTTATTGTCTGGGCGGCCAATAGATGTCAGCTACGCCGATATCGACGGGCTATGTAAGGGAGAGCGTTCTGGTTTTGATCCGAAAGTATTTCTTAGCATGAAACAGTATGATCTACTTCTATAGAACCATTTAAAATATAAGAAACGCTTAGTAGAAACACAAATAACAGTAGCAAAAATAGGCGTGAGGAAAATTCAATACAGATAACTGTATAGCTCACAAAACACAGGCGTTGCTAAGGACCGACCGCGGTGTTTAGAAAAATCAACATTAGCCTAAATATTACCCAATACAGCCGTTACCCCAAGCGGCGAAATGGAAGCATATCTGGGGCGTTTATTTTATGCAACATGCAATTTTAATCCATATAACGGTTGTTTTTCGGAGTACAGGAACAAAATTTATGGATAACACACAATTTCGCTATGACTGGCTTTTTATCGGGCCAAGTCGCGAATATAAGTAAAAAACCGGTTCTTAAGCATTCGGGTATGGAGTTTGCTCTAATAATCAAGTATGAGGTTTAGGGGGATCTCTATATGTGGGGGGTCTTGATATGTAACGTGTATTCGTGAGGAGAGTGATTTGATGGACGAAACAAACCTTGAAGACAAACTTAACGAACTAGTCAAAGAATTTGGTGAGACAGCCGACCCGCAACATAGAAAGTTGGCTAAACTTGCCCAACAAGCACAGGCAAACCGCAAAAAGCTTGAAAAAAGCATAAATAGTCTGCAGGAATCACTGGATTATCTGCGAGTGTGTATTAAATACCAGGTCTTCGATCTTGAAGCGACTCGCCGGGAAAATCAATACCTCAGAAAGTTGCTTGAGGATGATAACCGCCAAAGCTAACAGCATTAGAGACCGAAGACAACAGATATACATTCCAAAGAACAAAATATGCCGGACAAACTGTGCATAGCCCGATTAACGACTGCTAAATCCGGCTCTAAACAAACGGCCCCATATTAAGCATTTCAAGAATTATGTATATTTATCTCTTCCGATTAATGGGTAAGTTGCTTCTCAATCCGGACTGAACCAGGAAAATAGTTCGGAGTCCGGTAGGCTCAGATCTGCTCATTTTGGCACGCCGGGATCCGAATTTTAGCCCCTGCGTGAACGAGTTTTCTTCCGAAGAAACTCAAAGCCCTGTTTTTTCTATCATCCTTCGCTCTAATAGAGAGGCTAATCTACTCGACATTTCCGAGCTATTCTGAAAAATATACTCGAAGAACAACCTGCCATGTCGTATAATAAGTAACTAACTAATGAATTGTGGGGAGTGAATTTCGAATGGAGAATGGAAAATGAAGAATTTTGCCTCCTTCGACTCGGCTCACCTGTGGCGGGGCCATGACAGGTTTTTACTTTTTACTTTAATTACTTATCTGGTGCGGCAAGAGAAAATCCGTACAGAGTACCTACTAAATAACCGGATTCGGGGTACATTTTACCCCTTTTTGAGAATCCGGCGTGTAATTCGATATGGCTCCAAATGATTTCTTAGATGCCGCTTTACATAATAGGTTTGTAACAATATGCAATGATAAGCCTATTTCGGTGTCCAAAATCTGGATTTTTGCGAGTGTAATCGGAAAGTTGGCATCTATTTTTGCCGATAAAATTGAGAATAAAGAAAATGTTGACCCGAGAGTGAACATCAGCTCAGCCTGAGCTATATAAAGATATGTATTAACAGTCCTGATAAGCAAGGCAGTGAGCAGATATTGCATGTTTGACAGACGGATTAAGTGCTATATAATAAGAAAAAATAAAATAAAATGTTACTTATCGCCGATTGGTATACTACGTTGGTGTTTATCCGACGGCAGTGGCAGGAGAATCGGTATTTTTCTAAACTATGTTTCGGGGTAAAAGATGTTTGAGCGTTTTACAGATCGTGCACGTAAGGTTATGGCGCTGGCTAACCAGGAGGCCCAGCGTTTTAACCACGAATATATAGGAACCGAACACATCCTTCTCGGGCTGGTTAAGGAAGGCAGCGGAGTGGGTGCTACGGTTCTGAAGAACCTGGATGTGGACATAAAGAAGCTTCGGTTCGGAGTGGAAAAGCTGGTCAAAAGCGGGCCTGATATGGTCACAATGGGCAAGCTGCCGCAAACACCCCGAGCCAAGAAGGTTATTGAGTATGCGATCGAAGAGGCCCGGTCGCTTAACCATAACTATGTGGGGACAGAGCACATCCTGTTGGGCCTGCTGCGAGAGAGCGAAGGTATAGCCGCTCAGGTTCTTATGGATCTTGGTTTGAAGCTTGAGGATGTGCGTCAGGAAGTTTTGAATCTGCTGGGAGCCGGAGTGGATGACGGACCTGCCGCTCTTGGGATGAAGATGACCCCGACCATGGGCAGAAAGACAAAAAGCAAAACCCCGGCACTGGACAGTTTCGGCAGAGACCTTACGCAATTAGCCGCCGAAGGTGAACTCGACCCGGTAATCGGCAGGAAGAAAGAAATTGAGCGACTGATCCAGATACTCTGTCGGCGCACGAAGAACAATCCTGTTCTCCTGGGCGAAGCAGGCGTAGGCAAAACTGCTATTGTCGAGGGTCTGAGCCAGCAGATAGTCAACAAGCAAGTGCCGGAAATCCTCAAGGGCAAGCGGATGGTGGTGCTTGATCTGGCAATGATGGTAGCAGGGACAAAATATCGCGGACAATTCGAAGAAAGAATAAAGGCGGTCATTAACGAAGTCCGAAGGGCAAAGAATGTTATATTGTTCATTGACGAGCTTCATACGCTTGTAGGAGCGGGTGGAGCCGAAGGTGCTATCGATGCCTCAAACGTGCTCAAGCCGGCTCTTGCAAGAGGAGAAGTTCAGTGTATTGGCGCCACTACTTTAGACGAGTTCAGAAAGCATATCGAGAAAGACGGGGCGCTTGAAAGGCGTTTCCAGACGATAATTGTCG
>Ga0307380_10008522_pt1 | contig 13139 bp, 8 predicted proteins | sample UN3MG_FD_202239 | JGI IMG/M metagenome (GOLD analysis project Ga0307380, IMG submission 202239) | Soil microbial communities from Risofladan, Vaasa, Finland - UN-3 | ecosystem: Environmental > Terrestrial > Soil > Coastal area > Acid sulfate soil | place: Finland: Risofladan, Vaasa | collected... | reverse complement strand
CGAGTGCAACCAACTGCACATTGAAATGACGAACGGACTTCCTGATATAACTCCGTAAAGGAGCAACCATGAGAACACTGATACTGAGCCTGATCTTGATGGCGACGAACCTTTTTGCAGGAGATCCTCTCTGCGTTTACTTCAGTGTGGATGCCGCGAAGGAGCCGAGCAAGGAAGTGGATAAGACGGACGGGCAAGTCATGGAGGAGGACTTCAGGAAGGATGCCGGAGTCCACGCGCCAAAGGTGTTCAGCTACGAACCGGCCTGCACCAACATAGCGGGGGAAGCGTACTCGAAGAACGTGTTCAGCACCGATCAGCAGATTGATTACAGCAAGGTCAAGGAGACGCTAATTGCCGCGATCAAGGCGAAGCTGATCGACCCCGACAAGTTCATCATAGCGTTCGGGAAGCCGGAGAACATCGAGAAGGCGAACGGCCTGTTTCCGATCATCCCGCCCGACGAGCCAAAAGAGGAAGTCGTAACGCCGTGAAACCTTTTGAATGTCCAGTATGTCATGCAAGGACAACAGACAAACAAGCACTTGACTACCACATGGAACAGCATGGAATTAAACTGCGGGGGATGCCTGTGAAAAGGAAAAGGAAGAAGAAGTCATGAGCAAGTTATGGAAATGGATACTCAGCCTCTCAGCCCTTGCTCTCGGGATAGCGATACTCATCTCCTCAACCGGCTGCGTTACTCTTGATCAGCTGAAGGTCTGGAAGGATAAAGTCGAACCGCTGATTAAGCCAGAACCTGTGGGGCCGGCTGCAGTCAGTGAGGCATTGCCTTTTGATTGGTCTTCAGTGACGTTTCATTCTGTATCAGAAGACTATAGTAAGTGGCCTATCACATACGACGTAACAGCTTATGATCCGCGGCGCGTGTCCTGGGATCTTGCTGGCGCAGAACCTGCCTGGTCCGGTGTCCCAATCAATCGTGGTGTATGCATTGGCACAATTCATCTGATCATGCAGGATGATGACGGGAACTGGCATTCATGCCCTACTGAATGGTTCATGGCCGGCCAACGCTCTCAGCGCGGAATTATCTATCAGTCGAACCGCGACGGGAAGAATCTCTGGCCCAGCCCATTCAAGAACAAGAAGGTGGAAAAAGGGCAGCATCTCGGGATTGTATGGACAAGCCTCAACTGGCTGAATAAGCATAGTGCGACGAAGGGTAGAAGTAGAGTGGTGATGTTTACGTTCGGAGAGTGAGAAAGGGAATCAAAGATGAACGGCAAAGAACAAGAAGCGTTGAATGCGAATGTAGACAACTTCGTTAAGGAAGTTATTCAGCAAGCGGAAGAGGCGAAGAAACTTGCGGACAAAGACTGTCCTTCAGCGTTTGCAAAGGTTGGAGGTCATGCTGCTGCCATCAATCTCGGACAGGCGAACATTGGACTCACCAAGCTGAATCACAGCCGGATAATGGATGTCCAGACAAAGATCGGAGAGTTAAGCACAGATGTCATCGGTGTCAAAGGCCAGGTTGATACAGTCAGAAAGATTGTGGAGAAGAAAAGCAGGACAATGATTCCGCTATTTGTTCCAGTCTTGAATATCAAGACTCAAGTTCCTGCAAGCTGGGTCGGATGGGCATGTGTTGCCTTTGTCCTGCTTAGTATTTGGAGAGCACACAGTGTTGGCATTGAGCAGACGCGCAAAGACTTCCACGACATCAAGCAGTTCATAGGTGGCAGTATAGAATTATCAACAAATGGTATCTCTATTCTTTCCAGAACAGCGAGGAACCCATGAGTGGAATGAAAGTACAGTTTGTGCTCACGGTAGACCGCAAGGGTCTTTTGTCGAGATTAGTACGTTCTGCCAGTGGCGGCGAGTTCTCTCACTGTCTGATTCTATTCACGACAGCAAAAGACGAGAAGATCTACTTCGAGAGCATAAACAAGAGGTGCGCGAATATGGGCGGCAAAGATAAGACTGGCGTGCGTGGGCCAATCCCTCTTGAGCGTCTGGAAGAATGGCTCGGAGAAAGCACTGAGCGTCGCGCACGATATCTTCCGGCTTATGGTAGATATCTTCCGTTTACTGAAGATGAATGCGAGTACATGTATAAGTTCCTGTGCGCTGCTGCTCGTGTAGTTTCTTATGCTCATCTCCAGATAATCAAGAACTGGATTTCATTAAGGACCGGCGTAAACTTGAAGATTGCTTCCGGATCACATAAGACATGGACATGCTCTGAGACATGCATGAGAGTTGTTCCTTCTCGCTTTTGGCGTTACTTTGATATGCTCAATTACACAGCCGATGATGTAGTGCCATCCGGCACCAGGCTTCCAAGCATCGAGACTGGCGTTGAGAACATGATGAAGGACAAAAGGAACGACGCAATATGGCACACGATTATGCAGCTGGCTTCGTAAGTCTACTCCGAGGAATGCATGGTGGCATCGAGCCGGATATCCTCGCACAAGATCAGTACGCCAAGGGCCTGAATGTCAGCTCAAGGCGCGGCCTGATTTCTACGCGTCCAATGTTCAAGGAGTTTGCCGCCAGCGGAAGTCTCCCTGTCGGTCTATTCCAGGGTGCTGCTGTGTATCGCCTCAACGCGGCTGACAGGATCATCTTCGCTGTAGCTGGTGGGATATATGGGATCAATACGGATACCAATGCTCTGACCACGTATGCCGTAGCCGGCTCCATGAGCGCGACCGCTGAACGATTCTATTTTGCCCAGGCTGACAAGTACATGATTGTGCAGGATGGAGTGAATAGGCCGTATGTAATAGGCTATGCTGATGACCCTGACGCTGCGACACAGGCAAGTGGCGTAGAGGTTCCAACTGGTACGATCATGGCTTATGGGCATGGCAGGTTGTACGTGGTGGTAACAGAGATAGGCGGGGTGGATGCCGGGCAGAGGTTCTTTGCTGCCGGCGACATCATGCTCCCCAACAATCCGATCACTGTCCTGAGCTTCACCGAAACTGATTACCTGGCTGGAGGCGGTGCCTTATCGCTGCCGAACGAACTGGGCTTCATTACCGGCATGGCCTTCCTGCGTAATGCCCGGACCGGATCCGGGGATGGCGCTCTGATCGTCATGGCACAACATGGCTGCTCCTCGTTCTCGGTCAACGCGCCCCGGGGCCAGTGGCAGGATATCACGATCTCGCAGATCCTGTTCACGGATGCAGGGACCAGAAGCCCGTTTGGGCTGATATCGGTCAATTCTGATCTTATGTTCAGGGGTATGGATGGCCTGAGGACTATCGGCTTCTCGGTGGCCTCCATCCAGAACAATCAAACCCTGCTCGCAAATGAGCCTATTTCGCGTGAGGTTGACGACATTCTGACGTTAGATGGCAAAGACGACCTTGGGTATGTCTTTGGGGCGTTCGTCGATTCTAGGGCATTCTACACGGCCATCGGGGCTACAGATGACAGCGGACAGCACTACTTCAAGAGCCTGGTCGTGCTGGATGGCAGCAGCGTAAGCTCTTTCGGCAAGCCATATACCCCGGCATACGATGGGATCTGGACGGGATTCTCATTCCTGAGTCTGCATAAGGCATTCAAGGATGAGGGCGAAACCCTGTATTCCTTCGTGAAGGATGACGATGGATTCCTGTACCTGGTGTATCTGAGCAAGTCCGAGGATGACCATGTCGACTGCGCGGCATCGAGGACGCTCTGCCGGCTGTACACGAGGGTATTCGATTTCGGGAAACAGATTGAACCAAAGCGTGTCAAGTCTATGGAACTATGGCTGAGCGATATCCATGGAGAACTTGACGTAACGGCTTATTGGCGACCAGCCGGCTACCCACTCTGGAATGCTTTCAGTGAGATGGAAACCATTGCTGGCTCTGGATCTCTCGGTCACATGATGCGCCGGCTGCGCTTCACAATCTCTGCTGATGCCTGTGATCCGGTGATGAAAAAGAAGCTGGATCTTGGCGAAGAGTTTCAGTTCTGCGTGCAGTGGACAGGTCAATGCAGGATAAGAAAGGCCGTCTTCTTCGCTGAGAAGAACACTGAACAGCATGTCAACGCTTGCGAAGTCAGCGTAGATGGAGTAGTGTTGGCCGCTGGTGAAGCGGGAATCGAGATAGATGATCTGACATACGAGGTTGAATTATGATATTTACACTGGCTCATGCTCGTTCGTTCCTGGCCCCGCACATCGATGGCGGCTCCTGTGACAATGACAAGATCGATGCTCGCATAAATGAATGCACAATGCATCTGATCGAGAAAGCTGACTGGAAGCTGCTTGTCAGGCGCGTTCGGTTCTTCTGCTGCAGCGATTGCCTCACGCTTCCTCACTGCTTCGAGAAGGTTCTGACTCATACGATCGGACACATCCCCGGCTATACATGGAGCAAGTACTACGAGTTTCTCCCTGGTGGGCCCGGACGCATTGATGGGCTTTCTGATTCTCCTGATCAGGACCTTGTGGATCTCGGTGGATGGTATGCCACGTACAACGATATCCCGCATGAGTACTGGCCTCTGAAGATCTTTGCCATGTCCACTGAAGAGTCTGATACAGAGTTGACGCTGAACGTGCGGGGTTCGACCACATACAACGATCAAGTGCTTTCCGATGGAGTGCCGGGCATTGAAGTGCCGATCAATTACTGGGTAGGCGGCGTAGAGGGAACGATGGTCTATCCGCGCAATCTGCAACTGAGCGCACAGTCATTCAAAGGGATCCACAGCATTGTGAAGCCGGTCACAAAGGGATACATCACGCTGTATGCATACAATCCCGATTACACCGATGGGGAAGATGGCATACCGATGCTGTACTATCTCGGCAAGTACGGGCCTGATGAAACCAATCCCGGCTATCGGAGATATAAGATCGTTCAGCACATGTCTTCTGGCGACCATGTTATCGCGCTCGTAAAGCTTGCTTATGTCCCGGCCAAGCATGCAAATGATGTTCTTCTTATTCAGTCGCTACTCGCGCTGAAGGCGATGTCAAAGTCGATTGACTACTACAATGCCGAGAAAGATGGCGAAGGACAGAATGCTGAGGCCAGAGCATACAGACTTCTGCAGGAACAGATGTCCAATCACGAACAGAGTGGGACAGAGTTCTCGCTGCAGTACGATGGGTTCTCACTCGGAACGATAGATAACATCTTGTAAGGAGACAATCATGGGCTGGAGAGATTACCTTGAGCCAATAGGATACGCGCTGAATCCTCTTATCGGGTTGCCTGGTGTTGCAGCAAATTCGGCAGTGATCCCAAACTATGAAATCTATCCAGCCGGAACAGGGAAAGGAGATGGTATGAGCACAACTGAACAGGAAATCAAAGATGAGTCTGAAGAGCTTACCGCACCAACGGTAGATTACAATGCTATCGCAGATGCAGCGATTAGGATGGCAGATCGTAATCTGGCTAATTTCCCCAAAACATCTGATATTGCTCTTCAAGCCGGAATGAAGGCTGGAGCGACCATGGACTCTGCTATGGCAGAACGCTTCTATTCCAACCTTGAGAGCGTTCTTCCGGACTGGCGCGAAAGCATCATTGGCACATCCAAAGAGATGCTCGCGTCTGCCAAGGCAATCACCAACGATCTGCTTGCCGGCAATATACCGACGGATGTAAAGGATGCAATCATGCGTGCTCGGGCAGAGATGGGTCTGAGTCAGGGATTGTTCGGACAGGCTGCATCTTCGGCTACGGCTCGCGATCTCGGACGGACCTCGCTTGATCTTATGGGGCAAGGAATGGACTATGCTGTGAACGCTGTATCCCCATTGGTGCAGAGGCTCCTATCTACCAGCATGTCGCTTACGCCACCGGTATCTGATCTTCCTGGTCTATATGGCGCAAATCTGTCTGCTATTATGCCTGGCTCAATGGTTAGTCCTACCGGAGCAATGCAAGCAGGAACTCAAATAGGTATAGCGAATGCAGAAGCGTCATGGGCCGCACAGCTTTCAAAGTTGAATACATCTCTTGATCTGTATCAGACTAATATGCAGAGGGAGATGAATAACGATGCAATCAACGCGCAGATGTGGAGTTCAATTATTGGTGCCGGCAGCAGATTTGGCGCGGCACTTATTGGCGGTTAGGAGGTTATCATGGCATTTCCAGTATTGCAGGGTAGGGGCTCATTGGTTTCGGATCTTCCTTCACGTGCTCCGCAAAACTTCGTTATCAACTGGGATCAGATAGCAGAGTCTGCGATTGATACTGCCGGCAAGATCTCTCACATGGCGAACCAGTCCGCGATGGTGAAACTTCGCGAACAAGAACTCGCATTGGAAAAGGAACTTGCGCCGGCTAAGTTGTCTCTGGCTCAAGCTCAAGCTGCTACTGCTGCAGCCAATTCAAAGATCGCTGAAGGAGATTTAGCATACAAGAAGACTGTTCTTGCTGCTCAGCTGCCAGGCATGATTGCACAAGGCAAAGTAATGCAACTGGAAGCTGAATCCGAAACCATGAGATTGAAATCTGGTATCGTAGAAGCCGGAATAGAAAACGAGTTGCTCACTATGGAAAGGAAAAAGCAGGGGCTTACCGCCGTCACTCAGTTTGAATCTAAGTATGGCAATAGAATGCTGGACGCTATTAGCCGCAACGATGTGAATGAGATTGTGAAGATAGATCGCGAAGCAAGAATGGAAATCCCTAATTATGCAATGGTAGCCAGTGATTCAAAGTGGAGCATCGCAAGTGCTCGGCAGAATATTGCAGAAAATAAACGAGCTGAGCTGGATGATAAGATGCTGGATCTTCAGGGTGATGCTATTTCTCGAAAGATGGAATTACAGACTCGCAAGGAGGCTCTACTTGACAGGAAGAGGGAATTGGACAAGAAGGCTACTGGCAAAATCTTTAGCGCAAGCGATCTAAATCTGGTCGATACTTGGACGGTAGAACAACTCCTGTCGCCCGACTCGTTCATGCAGCATTTTGACGAGTGGGCAGAGAATGAATTCCTTCCGAAGGCTAGGACTAAAGTTAGCCTTATGAGTGGAGAGGATAAAATCTTCTTACAGGAGAAAATCCGCGAGGTTGAGAACTCGGTCGTCATGCACAAGACTGAAAAGGATCCTGCTGCACGTACACAGCAGCTGAGAACTGACTGGAAGTTTCCGCTGGGATTCAGCACGAAGCCGCTTGATCAGAGGATTGAGGTTGGTGCGTACAATATTATGAAAAACGCGTCGAAGCTGATGAAAAGCGATGACGCGAAAGAAAATACAATGGCTCTGGAGATATTCAAGACTACAACTGACTGGTTAAACAGTTTTGTTTCTACTCCTCGGGATCGTGTAGGAAAGCGCGAGCACAAGATTGAGCAAGGAGAACACCGCAGCATAATAGAAGAGCTTAATGATATTGCCGTTGAGGATGCGAAGATTGATCTGCTTATTCCTGCTCCTCCTCCCAAGCGAATCATTCAGGACCACAATGTCAATCGGACTGGTGATAGACCTGGCCCAGCCGTGTCTACTCCGCAGGATCCCATTGCTGTTACAAGCAAGGAGCAAGCACAGTCATTGCCGGAAAAGGCTCCATTCTTGGATCAGATACCTGGTAGCGCGACATACGGCAAAATCGTAACGAGGTAGAAATGACTGACTATGGATTTAAGCCAGTCGAGACTACCGACTATGGATTCAAACCAGTAGAATCGCAATCGTTCTCCACCGATATCTCTGGTAAGCCGGATCCTAACTGGATAGGACCACTCCCCATGCTGCCACTCGAACAAATCGATGGTGGCGCAGATTACCTCGAACTGTCCCGCGCTGTACGAGAGAAGCCGAAGACTGGCTTCTTCGAGAACATTGTGCCTGGAGCGAAGGATATTCCATTCGCCGGCGATCTTATTGATGCGGCCAAAGTAGCCAAGGTAGCTCACACTGTACGCATGCTCAACGCTGGCGAACGTCCGACCGACAAAGATATCCTCGACCTCAACTACTACATGAAGCGACAGGAGCGCGATCAGCAGAAGACATTCATGGGCAAGGTGGGAGATGTGCTGCGCGAGTCTGTAGTCTTCGGGCTTGAGTTCGGCGGGACACTTGCTGCAGCAAAGAAGATTGGTCTGTCTGCCGGCGCGTCAGGAGCGCGTAAGTACATCGAGAAGAACCTTACTGCTGCAGCCGGCAAGTATGTCTCCGCTGCTACTGCATCGAAGGTGGCCAAGGTTGGCACAGTAATGGCAGAGCTGAATAGTCTTGCCGTTCTTCAGGATGTCATGCGACCTGGTGCGACGATCAAGGGCTACAATGAGCGAGTGCTCGGGCAGATGTTAAGCGGCAAGGATCCGGACGCTCTCGGAGCATTCATTACTTCCGTCATGGATATGCACATCGAGCATTTCTCTGAAATGACCGGGCAACACCTCGGTGCTGGCGTGAACAAGCTGGTCGGGAAGTTTACTCCTGCACCGTTACGGGCGGCTGTTCGTGCGAAGATCAAGAAGAGTGCTGTAGCCGGCGCGATCATGAATACATTTGGAACACCTGCCGGGAAGGTAGGAAGCGTTCTTGAGAAATTCGGATATCATGGTGTAGTCGAAGAGATCTACGAGGAACGGCTTGGCGGCTTCATGCGTGGTCTATTTGGCGTTGACACAAAGGCTGGTCTTGTCAGCGCGATGAGGGAAGCGGTCCCTTCACCCGAGCAGCTTGGCATCGAGGCCGTGGCATTCTCCATTCCGATGCTTGCCATACATGGATCCAGAACCTTCAGGGATACGAGCGTAAGCTACAATGATGCTGTTCGCAACTCGAACCTGATGACTGCCAATACTCCTGATACAGCTGTGCGAACCCGGCAGGATCTTGCTCGCGATATCACTCAGATCTATGACCTTCGCGACAAGGAACGCCAGAGCCCCTGGTACATGGCAAAAGAGTCTACGCAGTGGATGGGCCGCATGAAGTGGTTTGGCTTTGGAAAGGCCCGGGCAAATACTCTTAAAGATGTTGCCACTCGCAGATATGCTATCTCTCTTGATGGTGCGATCGATGCTGCAGAGAAGTCGGCTCCGAAAGGCGAGGAACGTGCTGCCGGCATTCAGGCTGTCCATGATTTCCTGCGTGATGTTGTAGGCGTGCAAGTCACTGAGACTGAAGCAGAGCGAGATGAATTAAGAGATGCGATGCGCGAAGGTAAGGTTTATCGTGAGTCATACGAGAACAAGCTCACGAATAAGATCATTGCAAGTCAGATCTTTGGCTCCGGCAAAGCAGTTACAAAAGAAGAGATGCACAAGCTGAGCAGACTGGGGATCCAGTTCATTCGAGACATTGATGATGTTGATCTTGAAGCACTGGGCGAACCGATAGATGTGGATGCAATACGCGCCGGTCGCCAGGAAGACGGATCCATATCAGCTGATGCCCTCGATGCCGTGAAGTCTCTATTTACTACTCGCTCTGATGAAGATACCAGATCGTTGTTCGAGATGCTGGAACGCATATCAAAGACAAAAGCGTTCAGTACGCCAGAAGCAAAGATAACTCCAGCCGGAGAAGAGTCTGCATCCGATAAGCTTCAGCAGTTAGAGGACAGCGTAAAGTCGTTTGAGGAGCACCTTGAAGATGTCAAGCGTGGTGAGAAGCTGGATCCGGAAGCTGTGCCATTGCCTCCACCTCCCCAGCAATCGCAGCGTCCATCGAATATGCTGTTCAGCATTCCGATTATTGTTGCAGAAGGTACACGCGAACAGATCTATGAGCGCACCGGCTATCGTATACCTGATGGCGCAGAGTACTATAACAATCAGAAGAAAACATTCAGGGTGTTGCTTGCTGCCTCGAATGACAAGTTCGGGAACGTCTATCTATCCAAGGCTGCAACAGGAGCATCGATCGCAGAAGATACAGTCGAGACAAGGCTGAAGGTTGTTGAAGGTGGTCTGAAGCTGGCTGATATCGCAGATGAATATGATCGCAAGGTTGCTCTGGATCTCGCTGGAGTGAGAGATGCTGAGATGGCAAAGCCAAAAGACGAGCAGAATATTGGATTGCTCAACGAGCTTAATGCTCTTCTTCTCATGGGGCATACCGAGAAGGGTCGGATCGAACGCTTTGCCCAGTTCTACACGTTCAAGGAGTTTGGCTGGGGAAAGAATGCTCAGCTTTATGGCGGTGCATTTGAAACCATTGGCGACATGACCGAGAACGAAGTCGATCGTCTTACTGCGTATATGGAATCCGTCCTCGGGGAAGACCTTCACGAGGCTTTGAAAGCGCGCGCCGGCGACAGGGTATATGAAGCACCTCGTAAGGATCAAGATGTGGCTGATCGAGAGGAAGCTATGCGTACTCCGGCCAGGACAGAGATTGTGCGAAGGGCAGTAGAGACACCGCGCAAGGGTGGCGTTGAACAGGCTCGTGCAGCTATGGCAGAAACTGACATCACGGAGCAGACACAGGAACTCATATCAATACTCAGAAAGGACATGCGTAAGGCAGAGAACAGGGAGGCCGTACTCGACATACTTAACAGCATGGATCGGGTCGGCCTTACCTTCTCTCTCCACGTATTTAAGCGTGGAGACAGCCAGGGCAAATATGAGCGCATGGTCGGAGAAATGACACGCGGACTCGATGCAAAGCGTAAGCTGAAAAAAGAGGGCATTGTTTCTGCTCAGGGAGATCGTCGCGCCGATGTGTGGAAGAACATTCCAGATGATAAGGTGGCTGCAGAGTTCCAGAGGAATGCAGCTATACTTGCAGGCGCAAGTGATGTGATTCCATTCCAGTTCTCCATCCCTCCAAAGCCACGAGTAGAGCATCTTCCAGAAGGTGCCAGAGGAAGCGAGCAGAGCGACAAAGAGGCAGAGATAACAGAGCGCAATCTGGAGAAAGAAGAAAAACCCTGGATCGATCGCGAGACGATAGCAACTGAAGATCTTATCAATTTCGGACCAACATGGCTTCAGGAGTTTGAAGCATACAGGGACGGCAGCAGTCTTTCGTATCTTGATGATGGTATGGCCGGCACATGGATTATCAAATGGGCTGACAACTTCTCCAACCAGACAAACAGGCAATTTGTAGAGCAATTTCTCGATGAGAACAAGGAACATCTGGACATCATACGCGAGGCTGCACATCTGCAACCCGAGGAACCGATGGCTGAAATAGCAGCAATGCTCGAAGAAGATCTTGATCGTGTTCCGTCCCTGATAGATGCAGGATCTCCACTGTACAGAGAGAACTCTGGCCGAGTAAGCGCAAAGCAAGCGAAGATCGGAGAGAAGCAAGCTACATTCACGCCTGATGATGATGTATCTGCAGCAGATATGGAGTCGACGCAGGATCTTATGCGATCGAGTCCATACATGGCCGACCTTCAGGAGATCAATCTCGACGCAAAGCCGTCACTTGATAATGTCCCGGTAAGCGACCAGCTTGAGCAGATTGTTGTTACTGGAAGCGGATCAGCGCAATACGTTGGCAACATCTTTGCAGAGAATATGCCTGGTCTTGAGTTGCTGCAGAGTATCTTCCCGATGACAATGAAGTCAGTTAATAGCTTTTATAACATAGGCTCGCGTTTCGGTGGAAACTTCGAGCGACACCTCCAAAAGCTGATGAGTATCTTTTATGCTCGCAACACAGAAGACCTGAATGATGATGGCATCGAAGGTTGGGTAGTTGTATACGACAATACTGATCGGACGCTTGGTCCGCTTCTTGGCTATCCTGTAGAAAACTTCATCACGGCTGCACAGACTGGAAGATTTTCCACCGGGCCGGCAATGCATTTTGACGAAGAAGGAAACCCTGTGCGCGGCACAAAGAAAATGGCTGACAAGGTTGTCTGGGACAATAGAACGCAGGACTTCTATCTACCGATCGCTGAGACTGATATTGCTGATGGTGCGTATCGTGCTGTATTTCCGATCTCTGCAAGGATGCTAATGTCCATGGCCGAGCAGGTCAGCGAAAAGAAGATGGACGTAGATCCCATGAAGGTGCAGCAGATGGCTGACCGAGTAGCTGCATGGATGGCACGCAATAAGATCAGGAACCTTGGAATCATGGGCCTTGACCAGCTTAGCAGCGATGGACAGGAGATTGTCCGGGCCTCATGGCTTCAGCCGATGCAGCAGGTAATGCGTAAGCTTCTCGATACCAACCCTCAGATACGACCCAAACGTGGCACAATGCCTGGTCAGGAGGCCGAACAGGGCTTAGAGGCACAAAGACCTACCCCTGGAGCCGTTCGTCGCGTACAGGGCAACGTAGAGGCTCCTCGCGAGGCACGTATTCCTGAAGTTAATCGCGACATCAGGCAAGTATTGGAATCAACCGAGAATGATAGCGTACAATACAGAGCTGTTGGATCAGATAATGTGACGGATTCTTATCAGGAAGCACTGGCAAATGCCAGGTCTAATGAAAATGACGCTTTGCGATCTACTGTAGAAGTTCTTGTAAATGACAAGGTGCTTGGAAAAATAACTGATGGAGTATTGCATCATATTGATACATCCGGCGAAACATTCTCGCTTGAACTGCCTGATCGTATCATGCAAGCAGTGCGCCGCTTTAACAACAACCGGCTCCTGCCGAAGTCTGAATACGATGGCTTCATGCGACGCATAAGACGCGCATTAAAAGGCCGCACTGTTGATCAGGATTGGCTGTTCAGGAATCTCACAGCGGCAGATAGAAAAGCCTTCGGGCCTCTTTTCGGTAGACCTGGTAGAGAAGCTGGCGAACCGCCGCCGGCTCCGGCTGGGCCTGTCGTCCTTGAAGAAGCGCAGATGAGTCTCCCATTCGAAACGCAGCAAGCACGTAACGACTTCACGAACTCACTGCAGTTGATGGAGCCTATGATCCAGGCACTCGATGTGCTTATGGCCGGCGAAGAGGGTGTGCATCGGGCGTTCTTGAATGCGACACGTAACGCGAACGCTGAGCATACAGAGGATATGCTTGTAGCTGATCGCTGGAGGGAAAAGCTTGGGCTCATGGGAATGAAGGCATCGCAACTGCCGGAAGGACATAGAGAGCGTGCTGAGCTTATGCTGCAGGGCGTGAAGATGAGGCTCGATAATCCTGTCGAGAATGAACTGATAGGGCGCGGAGAGCAACCTCAGATCTCCAAGCTCTATGCAGACTGGAACGCGAACAAGCCGGCAAGCATGCCAACAGC
>Ga0307380_10008520_pt1 | contig 13140 bp, 17 predicted proteins | sample UN3MG_FD_202239 | JGI IMG/M metagenome (GOLD analysis project Ga0307380, IMG submission 202239) | Soil microbial communities from Risofladan, Vaasa, Finland - UN-3 | ecosystem: Environmental > Terrestrial > Soil > Coastal area > Acid sulfate soil | place: Finland: Risofladan, Vaasa | collected... | reverse complement strand
GGTGGGTGCGGGCCAGGGCGCGGAACTCGTCTCGTGAAGGCCGGATGGTCATGCCGTCAGCCGCCGAACGAGCGGAAGAAGCACGAGTACTCGCCGGTGTGACACGCACCCTTGCCCTCTTGCTCGACCACGAACAGGAGCGTGTCGCCGTCGCAGTCGTACGACGCCGAGCGCACGTACTGGCGGTCGCCCGACGTCTCGCCCTTGCACCAGTACTCCTGCCGCGAGCGTGACCAGAACCAGGTCCGGCCGGTCTCGAGGGTCTTGCGGAGCGACTCGTCGTTCATCCACGCCAGCATCAGGATCTGTCCTGTGCCCTCCTCCTGCACGATGGCGGGCACCAGCCCGTCGTCGTTGTAGGTCACCTGCGCCAGGTCGTCGTCGTTCACGGCGATGGGCGTCACGTCGGGCATCGGTGCATCGTAAGGAACCCCCGTCCCAACGACCATTCCGATTCGGCTGATCAGTACCGTCGGAACCGATGCAGCCACGCACCACCGCCCTTCTGGTGGGCGTCGGCGGAGCGGCAGGTGCGTCGGTCCGCTGGGCGGTGCTCGAATCAGTCGAGCCGTCGACGTCGTTCCCCGTGGCGACGTTCGTGGTCAACGTGATCGGCTGCCTGCTGCTCGGGCTCGTGTTCGTTCGGTCCGGCGAGTCGGTGCAGGCCGCGGTCGGCACCGGCCTCTGCGGGGGGCTCACGACGTTCTCGACCTTCGCGGTCGAGGTCGTCCGCCTCGCCGAGAACGACGAGGCCGCGATGGCGCTCAGCTACCTGGTCGCGTCAGTCCTGTTCGGCCTTGGGGCGCTCATCGGAGCGCAGCACTTCGCCCGGAGTCGCGCATGACCGCCATGGCGTTCGTGTGTCTGGCAGCGGGCGGCTCGATCGTTCGCTGGCTCGCGATCGAGCGGCTCCGCTCGGTTCGGGGTGGCCTCGGCACCATCGTGGTCAACGTGGTGGGCGCCTTCGCCCTCGGGCTCGTCGTCGGCGCCGACCTCGGCGATCTGGTCTTGGTCGGCGTGGCCGGCCTCGGCTCGTTCACCACCTTCTCGACGATGGCGCTCGACTTCACGGTGGTCCCGCGGCGCGACGCCGCCGGCTACCTGGCGATCACCCTGGTGCTCGGATTGTTCGCAGCATGGCTCGGACTCGAACTCGGCGGCTGACCGCGCGAGCAGACCGGGGGCGCCCACCCGCTCAGTTGTCGGTTGGTCTTCGGCCTGCGTCGTGAGGGTGGCGGTGCCAGTCGGGGTCCATCGGGGGGCCGGTCCAGTCGGGCTGGTCGGGGTCGATGAGCCGGACGACGGGCCGGTGATCGATCGTGTCGATGCGGGAAAGGCCGGCGTGGACGAGGACGTGGTGGAAGCGGCACAGCAGCACGAGGTTGTCGAGGTCGGTCGGGCCGTCGTGTTCCCACCAGGTGATGTGGTGGGCGTCGCAGGCGTGGGGTGAGCGGTCGCAGCCGGGGTAGGCGCACCCTCGGTCGCGGGCGGCCAGGGCGCGTCGTTGGGCCCGGTTGGCGTACCGCGCGGCGCGGCCGAGGTCGAGGTCGGCGACGAGGTTGCCGTCGGGGTCGACGAACCGGGCGGTCATGCCGGCGGCCGGGTCGGCGAATCGCAGGTGCAGGTACGAGGCGCCGGTCGCCCAGCGCTCGGCGAGGCTGACCGGCACCAATGAGCCGTCGGCGAGTTCGACCCGGGACCCATCACGAGTCGGGGTGTCGATGGTGATGAACGCCGGCTCGCGCCGGGTCGTGCACCCGGGGGCGGCGGCGGCGCGGCCGACCAGGTTGGCGAGGGCTTGGGCGCGGCGGTTGGCCGGAACCCGATACGGCAGCCCACCGTCGGGGTCGCGGGGTTCGGCCGCGCGGATCTTGGCCATCTCCTCGTCGAGGGCGGCCAGGATCGGGATGCCGGTTCCCAGACTCAGGTCACCCTTCACTGCGACGCGGTCGCCGACCCGGTTCGCGTACAACACATCGGTGGTCGGGTCGTCGGGCTGGGGACCATCAGGATCGTGGCGATCGAGCCAGTGCTCGACATCGGTTCCCAGCTGGTCACAGGTCTTGGCCTTGGCGGCATCGACGAACGAAGCCTGGGCGAAGATGTCGAACAGGTCGCGGGTGCGGGGGTTGAGGGCCCGGGCAATGACGCGCGCCGCTTCGATGGGGATCTCCCCTTCGAGCATGGCGGCCTCGACCAACGGCAACTCGGCGAGTGTGTTGGCCAGGGTGGTGCGCCGTCCCGCGTCACGTCGAGTGGTGCCCGTCGCGGCCACCAACCACCCCGACACCGACGCCGCCCCCAACTTCCGCAGCTGGTCGACCGGAGCGAGGGTGCGGAGCTCGACGGAGAAGCGGGCTTCGAGTCGGGTGCGCTGACGATCGAGATCACGCAACACGCCGGCTCGCTCGTCGGCATCGAGCCGCTCGAGGTCGAGGTGTTCGAGCGCCGACACCGCGTGATGCAGGTCGTTCAGCACCTGCGATCTTGGGTTGACGAACACCGTTTCCAACCCGCCGAACCTAACAAACACACGTTCGTTCAGCAACCCCACACCCCAGGAAATACAAGGGTTTTCGCTACAAGTAGAGCCCGGTCCCGCCCTCTTCGAGGCGCTTGCTCGCGACGGCGTGGATGTCGCGCTCGCGGAGGATGATGTAGTCCTTGGCTCGCACCTCGACCTCGTAGCGGTCGTCGGGGCTGAACAGGACGTTGTCGCCGATCTCCATCGACCGGACGTTCGGACCGAGCGCCACGACCTCGGCCCAGATGAGGCGCTTGTTCTGCTTCGCCGTGGCCGGAATGAGGATGCCGCCCGACGACGTGCGCTCGCCGTCCGCGCCGGTCAGCTCGACCAGGATCCGGTCATTGAGCATCTTGATCGGCAGGCCCGAGTCATCCTCGCTCATCGCGGCCGACGGTACCGTCTTGGCCGGTGACCACCGAACTCCGCATCGAGACCGACGACGGCGAGACGTTGGAAGCCGAGCGAACCGGACCCGACGAAGCCACCAGGGCCGTCGTCATGTGTCATCCCCATCCCGCCTACGGCGGCGACATGCGGGTGCCGGTGCTGACCGAGCTGATGTCGGCGCTGTCGGCAGCCGGGTTCGGCGCGCTGCGCTTCGACTTCCGCTCAGCAGGACGGTCGACCGGCGAGCACGACGGAGGCGATGCCGAACGCCTCGATGTTGCGGCAGCGTGTGCCGTCGCACGAGTTCAATGGCCCGAAGCTCGCCTCGTCCTGCTCGGCTACAGCTTCGGAGCGGATGTCTCGCTGGCCGCCCGCGTCGAACCCGACAGACGGGTGCTGATCGCTCCCCCACTCCAGATCGGCGACATCGCTCCCCCGGTGTGCCCGACGCTCCTGCTGGTCCCCGAGCACGACCAGTTCTCCCCGCCCGACCGAGCCAGAGAGGTGACGGCCGACTGGCCGGACGCAACGGTCGAGGTCTTGCGCGGTGCCGATCACTTCCTCACGGGTGCACTGGGCACCATCGTCGAGCGATCCCTCAGCTGGTCAGGTCAATAGAGCCAGGGGTCACTGAGGTCGATGAACTCCGTGTCCGTCATCATCGATTCGAACTCCTCCATGAGTTCGGCCAACTCCGGTGGCGGCGGCATGGCCTCGGCCGCACGGGCGTCGGTCTCGCTGGTGAAGTAGGTCACGTCGTAGCCCGCGTCCGGTGCGGTCCAGAAGCGCAACGAACCGATCACGTCGGGTCGGAACGTCGCCGCAGTCTTCTCGAAGGCGGCGTCCAGGCGCTTCATCTCGTCTCGATCTATGCCTGTGGACTTCATGATCTGGACGAAGCCCGCATCGTCGGAGCCGCCGCCGAGGAACGCCTCGACGTCCTCGGATTCGACGAAGCCGGTTGCGCCGTCGAGATGTTTCTCGGTGTCCGCCCACCAGTCGCCCTGCTCAGGCCGCTCGCTGTTCGCCGTTGCGGCACTCGCCGATTCGAACCGCGCCACAGCGATGAACGTGCCGTCGTCGGTGACGCCCGCAGTTGCCCCGAGGAACCCCGGTGCTCCGGGGCGAAGATCGGACATCCAGATCTCCATCTGCCGCCGGACCGCGTCAGCATCGGTGGTGTGACCTTCGATGAGCTGGACAAACATGGCTGCACCTCCACGCGTCGGCGTCTGCTGTGCTTCCAGCATCCTCCTCCCCCGCCGCGACCGCAACGAGTTCGTCTTCGCGCCGGGTGACTACGGCCGGACGGTGATGCCGGCCGCGGCCAGCTCGGCTTTCGCCTCGCCGACCGAGTGCTCGGCGAAGTGGAAGATCGAGGCGGCGAGCACCGCATCGGCCTTGCCCTCGGTGACGCCCTCGACCAGGTGAACGAGACCCCCCACGCCGCCGCTGGCGATCACCGGGATGTTGACCGACTCGCTCACCGCACGGGTCAGTTCGACGTCGAATCCGTCGCGCGTCCCGTCGCGATCCATCGACGTGAGCAGGATCTCGCCCGCGCCCAGCTGTTCGGCCCGGGCGGCCCACTCGATGGCGTCGATGCCGGTCGGCGTCCGTCCGCCGTGCGTGAAGACCTCGAATCCGCCTTCGTTGCGACGGCGGGCGTCAATGGCCACGACCACGCACTGGGCACCGAACTCGGCAGCGATCTCGCCGATCAGCTCGGGTCGGTCGACCGCCGCGGTGTTGACGGCCACCTTGTCGGCACCGACCCGCAACAGCCGACGCGCATCTTCCACACTGCGGATCCCACCGCCCACGGTGAACGGGATGAACACCTCCTCCGCGGTCCGACGGGCGACCTCGACGATCGTCTCGCGAGCGTCAGACGAAGCCGTGATGTCGAGGAACACCAACTCGTCGGCGCCCTCGCGGTCGTAGCGCGCCGCCAATTCGACCGGGTCGCCGGCATCGACCAGGTCGACGAAGTTCACGCCCTTCACGACCCGCCCCGCATCGACATCGAGACAAGGAATGACCCGCACGACGTTCATCGGCGTTCCCCGGCCACGCAGGCCGCAACCGCCAGGCCCCCTCTGGGTTCGGCTCCCCAGATCCTTGTTGCTCTTGCGCCAATTATTGGCGCGACAGCAACGAAGATCGGGGGCTGGGGTCGTCCGATCGGGGTCATTTCGTGCTGCCGAGGGTCTGCACGGCTTCATTCACGTCGACCCTGCCTTCGTAGATTGCGGTTCCGACAATTGCACCAGACAGACGGCGGCCGTCCACCACGAGTTCCGCGAGATCGACGAGGTGCGACAGGTCGCCGACCCCGCCCGACGCGATGACGTCGAGGTCGGTGGCGCCCAACACCTCGCCGAGTCCTGCGAGATCGGGTCCGGCCAGGAGCCCCTCGCCCTTGATCTGGGTGACGACGACGGCTTCAGGGCCGAGGCCGGCGAGACGAGCGAGCGCGGCGTCCCAGTCCTCGCCCGAACCCTCGGTCCAGCCCTGGACTGCGACCTCGCGACCACGCACGTCGAGACCGATCGCGACCCGGTGGCGCGAAGCCACTGCGACGAGCAGATCGGGATCGCGAACCGCTGCCGTGCCCATCACGACTCGAGTGACACCCGCGTCGACGAGCGCAGACGCCGCATCCAGCGAGCGGACACCACCACCGGCCTGCACCGGCACGTCGACTGCGGCGGCCACCGCCGCGATGAGGCCGAGATTGTGCGCTTTGCCGGTACGGGCTGCGTCGAGATCGACCATGTGGACCCACGGTGCGCCGGCCGCCACGAACCCCAACGCGACCTCGACCGGGTCGTCGGCGTGCACCGCCTCGCGATCGAAGTCACCCTGCACCAGCTGGACGACCTTGCCACCGCGGAGGTCGATGGCCGGATAGAGATCCATCAACGCGCCCGCACGATGTCGACGAAGTTGGACATGATCACGTGACCGGCGTCGCCCGACTTCTCGGGATGGAACTGGGTCGCCCACACGCGCCCGCGCTCCACAGCGGCCACCACGTCACCGCCGTAGTCGCACGTGGCGATGGTGTCGCCGGTGTCGGTGGCGGCATAGCTGTGCACGAAGTACATCCACGTGTCGTCGAGACCCGCGAGCAACGGCGACGGCCGGGTCACGTGGATCTGGTTCCACTGCATCTGCGGGTGCTTCACGCCATCGGGGATGCGAAGCACCCGCCCCGGCACGATCCCGAGGCCCGAAGCTCCTGGCGTCTCGTCGGACGACTCGTAGAGCAGCTGCATGCCCACACAGATACCGAGAAACGGGACTCCTCGCTCGACTGCGTCGCGAGCACACCGGTCGAGGCCGTGGCTACGAAGCGCGTCCATGCACGGGCCGAACGCACCGACGCCGGGCAACACGACCCCGTCGGCGGTCGCGATCTCGTCGGCGTCCTCGGTCAACCAGGCGTCCGCCCCACACCGCTCGAGGCCCTTGACCGCCGATCGCAGATTGCCGATGCCGTAGTCGAGGACCGCGATGCGGACCGCTGTGCTCACAGGGTGCCCTTGGTGGACGGCAACTGGTCCGAGTCGACTCGCACCGCATCGCGCAGGCAGCGGGAGATGCCCTTGAACGTGGCCTCGACCACGTGGTGCGTGTTGTCGCCGGCCCGCTTGGAGACGTGCAGCGTGAACCCGGCCGTCGTCGCGAACGACTGCCAGAAGTGCTCGGCCATCTCGGGGTTGAACGGCGGATCACCCAGCGGGAGGACCTCACCGAACGGCACGTCGAACGCGGTGAACGGACGGCCGGACAGATCGAGGGCCACCTCGATGAGCGCCTCGTCGAGCGGGAAGAGCCCGCTCGCGAATCGGCGGATGCCGACCTTGTCGCCCAGCGCTTCGGCGAACACGCCGCCGACCGTGATGGCAACGTCCTCGACCGTGTGGTGCCCGTCGACGTGCAGGTCGCCCTCGGCCTTCACGACGAGGTCGAATCCGCCGTGGCGGCCCAGCTGGTCGAGCATGTGGTCGAAGAACGGGAGACCCGTGCTGACATCGGTGGTACCGCTGCCGTCGAGGTCGATCGAGACCTGAATCGAGGTCTCCTTGGTCTCGCGCGAAGCGGATGCGGTGCGGGTCATTCGTCGTCCTTGGGTTCGAGGATCGCCTTCAAGGCGTCGAGGAAAGCATCGTCTTCCGACGGCGTGCCGATGGTGACCCGCAGGCAGCCGTCGAGCCCAGGCCACGAGGCGCAGTTGCGGACGAGCACCGACGCATCGACCAGCCGTCGCCAGACCTCGGTGCCCTCGACGTCGGTTGGCCGGAAGAGCACGAAGTTGGCGGCCGAGGGCCACACCTCGACCGGCAGGTCGTGCAGTTCGTCGACCAGCCGGCCGCGCTCCTCCACGAGCGCCGCGACTCGCCGGTTCATCTCGTCACCGAACTCGAGCGCCACCCGGCCCGCCAACTGCTTGTACTGGTCGAGGTGGTAGGGCAGCACCACCTTGTCGAGTTCGGCCACGAGCCACGACGGCCCGACCAGATAGCCGAGCCGCGCTCCGGCCATCGACCAGGTCTTCGAGAACGTGCGGGTCACGACGAGCGGGAGATCCTCGTCGACGAGTTCGAGCGCTGACCAGGGCGCGAACTGTCCGTAGGCCTCATCGACCACGACGACCCCCGGAGCGGTGTCGATCACGTGACGAATGAGCTCCTCGGGTTCGACCATGCCGGTCGGGTTGTTGGGCGAGCACAGGAACGTGATGGCGGGCTCGGCCTCACCGATCACCCGATCGACCTCGGCGACCGACAGGGTGAGATCGGACTCGCGCTGCCCCGACGCGACCGACGTCCCGGTGAGCCGCGCGATGTGGCTGTGCAGGGCATAGGTCGGCTCGAAGGTCGCCACGGTGCGGCCCGCGCCCCCGTAGGTGAGGCAGAGCGTCTGCAGCACTTCGTTGCTGCCGTTCGCCGCGAAGATCTGCGACGGCTCGACCCGGTGGTGCGCGGCGATGGCCGTCCGAAGCTCGGCGGCGTCTCGGTCGGGGTAGCGGTGCCACTGGATGCGTGCCGCCTCGTCGGCGAGCTTCTGAGCGAACCCGGGCGGTGGTGGGACCGGCGACTCGTTGGTGTTGAGGCGTACCCGCACGTCGATCTGCGGCGAGTGATAGCCGTCCATCAGGGCCACGTCGGGACGAACCGCTGGGCGGGCGCGAGTCATGGACGGTCCTGTCGCTGCCGCACGCTCTGGGCGTGAGCTGGCAGACCCTCGGCATCGGCGATGGCTCCGACGTGAGGGGTCAGGCGATCGAGCGCCTCGCGGTCGAGGTCGACCACGTGGATGTGCTTGCAGAAGTCGTCGACCCGCAGCGCACCCGAGAACCGTGCGGATCCGGCAGTGGGAAGCACGTGATTGGGCCCGGCCACGTAGTCGCCGACCGAGGCCGGCGCGTAGGGGCCGCAGAAGACGGCACCGGCGTGGCGGACAAGCGGAAGCAGTGCATCCGGGTCGGCGACCTGGAGCTCGAGATGCTCGGGGGCGATGGCGTTGACCACCGACATCGCCTGCTCGGCGTCGTCGCACACGGCGGCGAACCCTCCTTCGCCGAGCGTCGCTTCGAGGTACTCGCGGCGGGGCGATGCGGCAACGATGCGGGACACCTCGGTCGACACGCGATCGGCGACACCTTCGTCCCACGTCACCAGCCAGGCGAGTCCGTCGGGACCGTGTTCTGCCTGGAGCACCACGTCGATGGCGACATCGGCGATCACTGCGTCGGCATCGGCCACCACCACCACCTCGCTCGGGCCGGCGAATGCCGAGGGCACGCCGACGAGTCCCGAACCGGCGACCTCGCGCTTCGCCTGGGCCACGCGTGCCGAGCCAGGGCCGACGATCACGTCGACGGCACCGATGCTCTCGGTCCCGAGGGCCAACGCTGCGACCGCGGCCGGCCCGCCGACACGGATCACCTCATCGGCGCCGGCGATCGCCGCAGCCGCCAGGATGGCCTCGTCGACCGCGCCCCCGGGTCCGGGCGCCGTCACCAGCACCACCTCGGGCACGCCGGCCACCTTCGCGGGGATCACGGTCATCAACACCGTCGACATCAACGGAGCCAGCGCACTGGGCACATAGCACCCGGCGCGATCGACCGGACGACGGAGCTCGCGCACCCGCAAGCCCCGGTCGACGAACTCGGCACCGTCGTGCATCTGGGCCTCGTGATAGGCCCGGATGTTGGTGGCCGCCACGCGGAGTGCGCCGGCCAACGCGGCGTCGATCCGCTCGGGCGCCTGTCGCACCGCCTCAGCAGACACGTGGAGGTCGTCGATCTCCACGCCGTCGAACTTCAGCGTGAACTCGCGGAGTGCATCGTCACCCCGACGGCGCACCTCGTCGATCACGGCGCGCACCTCGTCGATCGGGGGCTCGACCTGCGATGCCGGGCGCGGCAGGTCCGCGGCGGTCACCGGACCCTGCCCGCGGAGATCGAGACGGCGCAGCACGATGAGCGAACCTACCGGCGATTCGTTGGCCGCCGGTAAGCCATTCCTCGAGGCCGAGCGGATAGGCGCCGTCGCGAAGCACGCGCCGTGCTCGGCCGGGGCCCGAGCGGCCCGCCGCGCCGAAGGAGCGGCAAGAGCGGGTCCCACGGGGAGCTGCGACACTTGCCCTCTGCGCGCAGCTCCGCAGTAGACAGACAGCGATGAGCGATGTCGGAGCCCCCCTTTCGTCGGTCCAGGCCACCCTCGATGACGCCACCGACCGGGTCGCCGAACTGGCCTCGACGGCCGACGGTCAGGGTCGGGAGGGAATCGCCATGGGTCTCTGGGAGGTGGAGCGCAGCCTGCGGGCCGCACTCCGGCGCCTCGAAGCGGTCCGGCGCGAACTCTGACGCGACGACGGCGCCCGTGAAGGGCGCCGTCGTCTGCCGACGAGGCCGGGCGGCGGATCCCGGCACGTCGCCGACTCGCGGTCGACGGTAACGAGCAGGCCGGCGGTTGCGACCTCCTCCTGAAGATTTTCAGAGCTCCGACGACGGACAGAACCAGTTGAGCGTGCAATCGGCGCAGTTCGGGCGGCGTGCGAAGCACACCCGGCGGCCATGAAGGATCACCCGGAGTGAGAATTCACCACGTTCCGACGCCTTGACCATGGGGTTGAGCTCGAGCTCGACCTTGACCGGATCGGTCTCGGTGGTGATGCCGAGCTTCTTGGTGAGCCGCAGCACGTGGGTGTCGACCGGCAGCCCCGGCAGCCCCAGCGCCACCGAGCGCACCACGTTGGCGGTCTTGCGCCCCACCCCTGGCAACGCCACCAGGTCGTTCATCGCCCCGGGGACCTCGCCGTCGTGCCGCTCGACCAACGCGGTCGCCATCCCGATGAGGCTCTTGGCCTTCTGCCGGAAGAAGCCCGTCGAGTGGATGATCTCCTCGAGCTCAGCCGGGTCGGCCATCGCGAGGTCGTCGGGTGTCGGGTAGCGGGCGAACAACGTCGGCGTCACCGTGTTGATCATCTTGTCGGTGCTCTGGGCCGAGAGGATCGTTGCCGCGAGCAGCTCGAATGCATTGCGGTGATCCAGTTCGCACTCGGCCTCGGGGTATTCGATCGCCAGCAACTCGTTGGTCTTGCGAGCCCGACCCGCAGGTGTTCGTGGGCGGACTCGACGCTCCGGGGTTGCCATCGAAGCGAGGATAGGACCCCGTCCGGGCTCTACCCTCGACCCGGTGAACCGACTCGAGATCAAGCAGGAGCTCGACGACGACGACCTCGCCCAGCTGAAGGAGCTCCTCGACGCAGCCGAGCGGGCAGATGGCCACAAGCCGATCGACGACCATCGCTGGGTCGACCTCGCCCAGGGCGGGCGCACGCCCTTCACGGCCCTGCTCGCCCACGAGCCGGGCCATCACCACCCGGTCGGGTACGCCCATGTCGAGCGGGGCGACCACAGCTGGTCCGTCGAGCTCGTCATCGATCCGCACCACCGCTACGAGGCGCTCGAACTCGGGCCGCAGCTGCTGCGGGCGTCAGCCGACGTCATCGCCGCGGCAGGCGGTGGCCACGTCCACCTCTGGGTCTACAAACCGACCTCCGCGCACGACTCGATCATGGAGACGATCGGCCTCAGCCGCGGCCGCGACCTCTGGCAGATGCGCCGCTCGCTCCCACTCGAGGAGACCACGTCGTTGGTCACCCGCCCGTTCGAGCCGGGGCGAGACGAGGAGGCGTGGCTCGAGGTCAACAACCGCGCCTTTCACTGGCACCCCGAGCAGGGTGGCTGGACCCGCGAAGACGTCGTGAGCCGCGAGGCCGAGCCGTGGTTCGACCCCGAAGGCTTCCTGCTCCACGAGGTCGACGGCGATCTGGCGGGGTTCTGCTGGACGAAGGTCCACCCCGACCACGAGCCCCCCTTGGGCGAGATCTACGTGATCGCCGTCGACCCGGCCTTCCACGGTCGCGGCCTCGGACGAGCCCTCACCGTCGCAGGCCTCACCCACCTCTCCGGCCGGGGCCTGCCGATCGGCATGCTCTACGTCGACTCCGACAACACGTCGGCGGTCGGGCTGTACCGCGACCTCGGGTTCGAGATCGACCACATCGACCGTGCGTTCACCGGCGACATCGAGCCGGCCTGACCCCGTGACGAACGCGCCGACGAGCCGCTACGACCTTGCGCGGCACGAGCTCGCCGAGCTGCTCGACAGCGAGCCGAGCTACCGCGTCGACCAGGTGTGGAACGGGTTGTACGAACGGGCCGCCGACCTCGACGAACTCACCAACCTCCCCAAGTCGCTGAGGGCGACCCTCGCCGAGTTGCTTCCGGAGGCGCTGACGTTGGTCACCGAGTCGGTGAGCGACGGCGGCGACACGGTGAAGTGGCTGTGGTCCCTCGATGGTGGGGCGCTGGTCGAGACCGTGCTCATGCACTACAAGGACCGGTCGACGGTGTGCATCTCGACGCAGGCCGGGTGCGCCATGGGGTGCGGCTTCTGTGCCACCGGGCAAGCCGGCTTCGAGCGCAACCTGGGCGTGGGCGAGATCGTCGAGCAGGTGGTCCGGGCCGTGCGTCGCGCCCGACCTCGACGACTTTCGAACGTCGTGTTCATGGGCATGGGCGAACCCCTCGCCAACTACGACCGGACGATCGAAGCCGCCCGTCGCATCCACGACGACATCGGCATCTCGGCCCGACACCTCACGGTGTCGACGGTCGGCATCGTCCCGGGGATTCGACGCCTGGCCACCGAGGGGCTTCCCGTGAGCCTCGCCGTGTCGCTCCATGCCGCCAACGACGAACTGCGCGACGAGCTGGTGCCCATCAACCGCCGCTACCCCATCGCCGAGCTGCTCGAAGCGTGTCGTGACTACCGCACCCGCACTCGCCGGCGGGTGTCATTCGAGTGGGCGCTCATCAGTGGCGTCAACGACCGGTTCGCCGACGCCGACGAGCTGGCCGAGCTGTGCCGGACCGCTCGGGCTCACGTCAATCTCATTCCGCTCAACCCGACGCCGGGCTACCCGACCGTCGGCACCCCGATGCCTGCGGTGCGCGCGTTTCGCGACCGGCTCGAAGCCTCCGGTGTCAACGCCACCGTGCGAGCGAATCGTGGGACCGACATCGATGCGGCCTGCGGACAACTCCGAGCCAGCCACGAGATCAGCGCGGTCGCGCCACCCACCAGACGACGGTCCTAGGCCACGGGCCCACCACGCGCGACGCCCCTGACCAGCACCGTCATCTCGTCGCTCGCTCGGATCGCCCGGTGGAGGTGTTCGCCTCGCGGCACCGTCACTCCCGGCCACACGACGCTCTCGGTCGCCGTGCCTTCGACCACGGCGCCGTCGCCGACCACCGTGGTCCCGCCCGACGCCTCGAGATTGGCCCGGAGATAGTCGGCCGGGGTCGCGCAGTCGACAAAGGGGCCGTGGTGACGAATGACCTCGACCCGTCCTGCCTCGTGGGCCGCGCGCCAGGACACCTCGAACAGACCGCTCGGCGTCTCGGGCATGGCCTTCGCGTCAGCCCACGGCATGACCGATCCGGCGATCAGCATCAGGTCGCTGAATCGATCGGACCCGTGCACGAAGATCCTGATCCGCTCGCGGTCCCACCCTTCGAGGAGGGGCGCGACCGAACCGGGAGCCCAGGTGTCGCCGTTGACGACCACCACGTCGCGTCCATCGATCCAGCGTCGCAGCAGGCCGATCGCGCCTGCGGTGCCTCGCTCCTCCACCGG
>Ga0307380_10008517_pt1 | contig 13140 bp, 35 predicted proteins | sample UN3MG_FD_202239 | JGI IMG/M metagenome (GOLD analysis project Ga0307380, IMG submission 202239) | Soil microbial communities from Risofladan, Vaasa, Finland - UN-3 | ecosystem: Environmental > Terrestrial > Soil > Coastal area > Acid sulfate soil | place: Finland: Risofladan, Vaasa | collected... | reverse complement strand
CGCCGGAAATAAAAGGCAAAGAACTTTTCATTTGTATGAATTGCGAACATGAATTTTATATTGATTAATAAACCGACAAATTTTACTAAAACAATAAGAAGATGATGACAATAAACGAATGTATATCATCAATTAAAGAAAAGTATCCTGATAAAATGGATATTATATTGTTAAACTTCCATGCTTGGCTAATTACCCAACGTGCTAACGGAAAAGGGAATTGTTTTGTTACGATGGAGAGGCACAAAAATTTAATTATAAAATACTTATAAAAATTATAAAGCCATGAAAGTAAAAGAAATCCTAAAACAAATTAAAAAAAAATACCCAAATGAGAAAGACCAACTTTTGACTAAGCTGCATTCTTATCTTGTAAAACAAAAGTCAACTGGTCATGGGGATTCAGAAGTAACAAATGTTGAAATGTTAAACTTAATTAATAAGTATTTATGAAATCGATAATAAAAAGTGTTGAATTTTTAGAAGAAAAGAATGGAAAATACGGGGCTGAATTTTCTTTCAGGATAAAGTATGATGATAAGTCTGCTTATTATGTTTCCAAAAAGAAAGAACAAGATAAATTTGTAAAAGGCAAGGAATGTGAATTTACAGAAGAAAAAAGAACTTCAAAAACCGGAAATGAATATTATGTTGTTAAGCCAATTTATCAAAATACTGGAGGTTCAAATTTTGCAAGGGCTGTAAAAAAAGAACAAAGTAAATACTCGGGATTTGCAATGTCTTACGCCAAAGATTTGGTTGTTTCTGGTAAAATAGAAATCGAACAAATGTATTCAGAGGCTCAATGTATGATGGATTGGATGGTTGAACAGGATAAACTTCTAGCACAATGATAAAAATAAATGTAGAGCAAGGCAGTGATGCTTGGTTTCAAAATAGGCTTGGAAGAATAACAGCCTCGAAATTTAAAGATCTTATGTCAGGAGAATCAACAAAGGGATATAATGACCTTATAAGTGAGGTGGCAGCAGAGATTGTAAGTGGTGAAGTCGAGGAGACTTATTCTAATTACGATATGGAAAGGGGGAAAGAGTTAGAACCGGAAGCACGTAAATTGTATTCTGAATTATTCGATGTTGATGTTGCACAAGTTGGGCTTTGCATACCTGATGAAGATAACGAATTTCACGATTGGATTGGAATATCCCCAGATGGGTTAACGGAAGGTGATTTAGAAATAAAATGCCCAAAGAAAAAAACGCATTGGAATTATATCAAAAATAACAAACTTCCAAATGAATACAAGTGGCAAGTGCAGGGGAGGTTATTTGTAAGTAAATTACCTTATTGTGATTTTATGAGTTACTATCCGAACCTAAAACCATTTATTATTAGGGTTTTCCCAGACGAAAAAATGCACAAAGAACTTGAAATCAGATTACGAAAGACAATACAATTAATAAAAAACGAAATTGAAATTTATAAACAATATGATTATTTAAACTAAAAAAGGCGACTATAAATTTTAAATATTAAATAAAAACAAAATGGAAATTAAATTAAACTCTGGATCGATTTTTAAAAACGATTACAAAAAAGAAGAAACACACCCGGATTACAAAGGAAAAATCAATGTAGATGGGAAAATAAAAGGAATTGCACTTTGGCTAAATAAACCTGATGGTGGAAAGTCTTATTTTGGTGTTAAAATATCAGAGCCTTACGTCAAAGAAGGCGAATCACAAGAAAATGATCTACCTTTTTAAAAATAAAAACTATGAAACAAACTCAATTACAAAAAATCAAAACCCATTTAGAACTATATGGAGGTATAACAACGATGGAAGCATTCAAGTTATACAGTATAACGAGGCTGAGTGAATATATTAGGAAATTGAGGCATGAACTTCATTGGAATATACCCGATGAATGGATAAGTCCTAAAATCGGGAATAGGTACAAAATTTATAAATTTAGGTAGAATGTTTTGAAACTAAAAAAATGAAACTAAAATATGAAGCAAAAAAGCAATCAAGAATAAATTATAGATTTATGGGATTTACAACATTTGAAGAGGGATGGGTGTATAATTACGATATGAATAAATGGGAGAAGAACCCAAGCAATTGTAATTATGGAATCAATGAGCCATGCAGAAGTGTGAGGGCATTCAGGAGAAAACTAAAGAAAGCACCTAAAGGGGTTGAATTTCTTCTTATGAGTAGATGGGAAGGTCATGATGTGATTGGTTTTGGTTGCGCATAATGAACAAATAAAGTATAAAGTTAGTAAATTTTTAAAACACAAAATTATGGATGCGAAGGAAAAATTAATGGAATCAACTAAAATAATGGTTAAATATATTTTACCAGAAGATGCAAGGCTTGATGAAATTATAAATAGTTATTCGGACACATTTATTTCGATCGCAGAAGATTACCACAACTCAATTTTAAGTGATGAAAAAGAGCATAACAATATAGTTTGTGTTAACAACAATTTATTGGCTGAATTGAGAAAACACTATTTGGTTGAAATCAATGATGATGGCGAGCCACTGGCAGATATTGATACGATTTTAAAATTATGGGATGATGTAAATAAATACCTTATTTTAAATGGTTTTAATTAAATAATAACTTGGGATAGGTTAATTATTAAAAATGTTCTTTAAAATATTGATTGGATTCTGAAAGCGAATATTGATGTCGTAAAATGTAATCATAAATAGTATTTTTCGCTGAATGAATAGTTGTAACAATTAACAGCTTAGTGGATTGAAGCTGCCACAACCAACTTCTAATAACATACTTAATTTAGACCAATCAATATTTTTAAAGAACTAACTAAAAAACAAAACATGTCAAAAAATTACAAAAGAAACAGAATTTTAGTGGCAGCAATAATAATAGCAACTATTATATTGGTAATTTATTCTACTTAGAAAAATGAGAACAATTAGAACACGGGATGGAATTATATATTTATCGGAAAGCAAGGCAATCTGTCAATTTTGCAATCGAAAAATACCATTTGATGAAATAGAAAATAAGTTTATCAAACAAAACAAATATTATATTAGGATGAAATGTATATGTAAAAAGTATATTGGAATAACTCAAAATATAAAAGGCGATTTTGTCGCTTATGAGCTAAATTATAAAAAATCTATTTATTTTATTTAAAATAACACTTTTCATTGTTTTAAAATTTTCTTAAAAACTAAAATAAAATGGAAATAATAAAAATCCAAGAAAAAATAGAACAGTCAATATCAAATATCCAAATTGCAAGAAAGTTGTTGCGTGAAATGGCTGTAAATAAAGCAAGGAATATAGCTGAATACGAAAAAAGCGTTGCTATTACCATTTTAAGGTTGAAAAACAACGATCTAAAACAAATGCACGGGCTTCCATGCGAAAACCTTCCTGCAACGCTTATCGAAAAAGTTGCAAGGGGTTTTTGTTTTAAAGAAAAACTAGAATCTGAACAGGCTGATGCAGAATATAAAATGGGGATTGAAGGAATGAAAGCATTAGAAGCTGAATTAAATGGTTATCAATCTATTTTAAGATATTCCGAATATTCTACAAAATAATTATAATCACATAAGAAATGAGCGAAGAAATTAGAGAAGCTATTCCATTCATAGTAATGGTAATTTTTGGGGCTATATTTTTAAGAATAATCTGGATCAAGGCAAGATATGGCAAAAAGAATTTATGAATGGATATTCGAGGACTGTGAAAAGTTTAAAAAAGGATATTGCAAGCATTTAAAAAAGGTATTGATAAGATCGGAAAGAACTTGTCATACTTGTCCGTTTTATAAAAAACCTAAAAAATAAAATCATGGGAATATCATTATTGTTTTTGGCTTTAGTATTTGTGCTATGGTTTTTATTCGCACATTGTAGAACAACATATTATTATAAGCTTATTAGAAGCGGAAGATTGAAAATTAGGTGCAGGTTTTATGAAGGTGAAAAAAAGATATTCGGAAAAATAACGCACTACGACATAAATTCCAATAGAGTTAATATAATAGGCGATGATAAAGTTATTTATAATAAAAATCTCGAAGAAACATATCCAGAATGAACGCTAATACAATTCAGAAGTACAAGAAAAAAACAATCCCACAGCTTATTAAAATAGCCACAACGCATTTTAATAAGTTTATAAGGGTGAGAGATAAAGAATTTTTGTGTGTGTCTTGTAATGGTGGTGTTGAGCAGGCCGGGCATTTTTATTCTGGGGGTCATTATTCTGCACTTAGATTTAATCCTAATAATGTACATGGTCAATGCAAGCGATGTAACCTTTTTCTATCAGGAAATCTAAATGAGTACAGAAGAAATATTATAAGTCGTATTGGTGAAGAAGGATTAATAGAACTCGATAACCTCGCAGATTATTATAAAAAGAATAATTTTAAATGGGATAGGTTTTCTTTGATTAAAATTATCGAGGAATACAAAAAATTAAATAAATTATAAAATTATGGTTAAACAGGAAAATTACGAAGAAGTATTAGAAAAACTTTGGGCAATAAGAGATAACGATAAATCTTATTTTTTTGAATATGGGAAATATCATTTAAGAAATTTTATTTTATCCTCAATATACGAAAAACTTCCTAAAATAGAATCTATTATTACTGTATATTATAATTTATCTCGTTATGAATTAGAATCAAGTTCACACAAAAGGGAAATTGTTGAATGCAGGTGGTTAATTTGGCATTTTTCTTATAGGAGATGGATAACAACTACAATTACATTAGGAAAGCTATACAACAAAGATTATTCTACAGTTATTTATGGATTAAATATGGTAAAAATTTTAATTAATAGAGATAAAGAATTTACAGAAAAGTACCAAAATGTCAAAAAATTACTTGAATTGAATTAAATTATTTACTATATTTGTAATTGGAATAATAATTACACAGCGTTCATTTTGAAAAATTGGTTAATAAATAGGCAAAAGCAGGTGGGTACTCCCCGTGTTGTGTGAGTTATTCCAGCCCACCTTGCTGATGCTGTTAAATTTATAATTATGGGACTAAATAAATCAAAAGGGAATATGTACCCATGGATTACTCATACATGGAATCCTCTTGGTGGTAAATGTACTCACGGATGTTCTTATTGTAGTACAAATAAATTCTATTATCCAAACCTCGTAAAAAAGTATTCAGGAGAACATATATTGATTGATAAAGAAATTAAAACTAATCTTGGAGGTAATAATTTTATATTTGTTTGCGCTCAAAATGATTTATTTGCGGATGGTGTAGATTATAAAATTATTTCAGAAATACTCTCATATTTAGAAAAATTTAATAATAAATACTTATTGCAAACAAAAAACCCTAAAAATTTAATAGGTTATTTACAGTTATTGCCTTCCGATCATTTTAAACAAATAACCCCCAAAATATCTCATGGAACATCGATTTGTACTACCATTGAAACAAATAGAGTTTATCCTGATGTGATGAATGACTGCCCTACACCAAAAAAAAGAGCTGAATATTTTAGTCTCATAAATAATAAAATGTATGAAAAATATATAACAATTGAACCAATAATGGATTTTGATTTATTTGAAATGGTATCACTTATTAGAATGTGTAATCCTAAACAGGTAAACATTGGTGCGGATTCTGGGAATAACAATCTTCCTGAACCTTCTAAGGAAAAGGTTTTAAAATTGATTTTAGAACTTGAGAAATTTACGATTGTAAAACAAAAAAATAATCTTAAAAGACTATTATAATTATGATAGAAGGATTCAATGGTAATTATATAACAGGGTGGATAAAAGTTTTTAGATCACTTTCTAATAAGGGGTGGTATAAAAAAAGTGATTTTGTTCATTTATGGATTCATTTATTAATTAAAGCATCACATAAAGGAATTGAGTTTATGTTTAATGGTGACAATGTAAATTTAAAGGCTGGTCAATTTATAACTGGAAGAAAAAAACTTTCAGAAGAAACTGGGATAAATGAAAGTAAAATTGAAAGGATTTTGAATTTTTTTGAGAAAAACGAACATCAAATTGAACAACAAAAAACAACAAAAAACAGATTAATATCAATACTTAATTGGGATTTATATCAAGTTAATGAACAGCAAAATGAACAACAATTGAACAGCAAACGAACAACAAACGAACAACAAGTGAACACAATCAAGAATGTAAAGAATAATAAAGAATTAAAGAATGATAAAGAATATAAAAAGGTTTTATTGTCCGAAATAAATTCGGACGATTATCCTAATCTTAATTTTGAATATATTGAAATTGCTAAAAGCTACCAAAAATTATTTATAAAAAATCAAAATGATGCTGGTATAGAAAATAGTATACTTGAAAAAGCAAAAGGTATATGGGTTGATGATATAAGATTGTTAATAGAAATTGATAAAAAAACAAAGGAACAATGTAAGTATGTTTGGGATTTTTTATCAACTAATGAATTTTGGAAATCAAATATATTATCTACTAAAAAATTAAGAGAAAAATTTGATACCCTTTTAATACAATCAAAAAACAAAGGAAATGGAAAGCAAAATTCAACTCTCAAACAAGAAATTCTTGATAGAATGGAAAAGAGATGCAGAAATATTACGGAAAGTTAATCAAATAACTGATGTATTTAATATTAAGACACCTGCACTTTCTTTAATAAAAAAAGAGTACGGCAAAGAATTTATGATTGATTACTTATTGATTTGGTTTATTGAAATAAATAATCTATTAGGATCAAAAATGTCTGACGACGAAATAATAACATTAGCAATTAATATTTATGAAGATTTTTATTTTTTAACTATTGCGGATTTAAAATTAATTGTTTTGAAAGTAAAAAAGACAAAGTTTTTTCATATAAACGCAACAGAAATTTATAAAGTATTTGTAGATTATTTTGAAGAAAGATGTAATCAGGCACAAATATTTTCCGAAATAGAACACCATAAAAACAAAGAAATGTCAAATATTGGTGGATTTAAAAAAATTGAGATTGCTAGAATAAGAGAGAAGTTTCATGCAGAAAAATTAAATAGCTTTAAAAGTAAATATCAGTAGAAAAAATAATAATCAAAATCTAAAAACATGATACACTTAATGAAGGCTGATATCAAAACAATAAATGGGATTATTATATCACGCGGAGAAATAAAATATAATATTGTTTTTGACAACAAAAAAGAATTCGATATATTTAAGAGTAGTGAGTTAGATAGGATGAAAAAAGAATATAACGAAAAAACGGAAATATATTTTATTTACAAATCAAAATATGTTTAAACCACAAAAACTTAAATTATGAAGGATATATCTAATGATGTAAAAAAACTTAGAAGCTTTTTTAGTATAAGTAGGAATACCCTAAGTATAATATCTGGTATCGGTAAAAGTAATATAGCTACTTATGAAAATGGTTCTATACCTAGCAAATCTAATTATATATTGCTAACAGCAATGATGAATATTGATACTTTCAATACATTATTTATTTCATCAAAACAATTATTAAGAAAAAATGTTGTGATTAAAATAGAGGGTATTATTGTAATGTCTACGGAATTGAGAGAAAGAAAGGTTTCCGAATATAGATATGATATTATGAATATTAAAAAAAATACAGAAAATTTTTAGATAAATATGAAATATAAAGTAGTAACAGAAAATTCCACAAAAGGAATTCAAGTGTTGAATAATGGTAAACTTATACTATTAACGGTTTGGCTATAATTACGTAATTTAAAATAAACAAAAAAACAAGATAATGGACTCGAAAAAAAATAGACTTAAAGAATTAGCCTTAAAAAATGGGTTAACTAAGGACGAAATTAAAGAGGTTATAGATTATGAATATAAGGTTAAGAAAGAATATAGCGAAAAAACCGAAAAGGAATTGGCTAAAGCAATTATTACAGCAGTGATATTTATTGTGCTTTTTGTTATTGCCACAAAAGGATGTTCAATGATCTAAAAAGCTAAAATTTCAAATATGATTATTACAATGGAAAAATTAATAAATAAATTACTCGAAAAAATAGACGAATGCTCCCATCCAATAGACAATTCTATTGATTACGATGAATTAAGAATACTTTTCAAAAAAGAGCTAACAGAGCAATTAAATTTATCCGATGTTAGCTTAGTGGAGCAAAGCGTTTTTAATTTAGATAAATATGAAATATAAAGTAGTAACAGAAAATTCCACAAATGAGGTGTGGGCATCAGGTTTTTACGGTGATTCCGGAAAAATAAAGGCACAAAAAAGAATTGATGAAGGTTATTTCCACAAATATATGTATGAAGCCGATAAGAGCAAAAAACTAATAGTTGTTGAGGCTACTTAAATGCCACATAACGAGTTACTAATTAAAAAATAAACGAAAACGAATCAATTTGTAATTACATAAAAAAATAGGGAAGGCAATTTTTAATTTTTAAAACTAAAATATATGAAAACAGAAAGAGACGAATTAATTGAATTAGCCAGAAAAGTGAAATTAGATATTTTCAACGAATTTACAGTTGAAGAATTGGTAGATAATTTTATAAAGGAATCAATTAATCCTCAGAATGCGATGGATGAATTTAGAAAAGGACAAATAGAGGAAAATTGCACGATGGTATTAAATGGAAAGCCATGTAGTATGATTTTAATAAAGAAAAAAGAACTGGATAGTGTAATAGCTATATGTAAAAGAGAAAAGTTAAATTATTTACATCACAACCATTACAAAGATTGGGTTGTCTTTTGGATTTTTAAAATTCTCCAGATTGGAGATGTAATAAAATTATTACCAAAAGAACCAAAAAATGAATTAGACCACTATTTATTTGGATCATTATTTGGATATTCAAACGAATCAATTTGTAATTACATAAAAAAATGGAAAGAAGAAAATGAAAAGAGAAAGCTAAAAATATATTAATAAACGAGTGAGAAAGCATTAGCGACAGTGCAAGCCTACAGTGAATATTTTAGAAAATAATTAGAAATATTTTAAAAATAATTACAAAAAAACTTGCATAATAGAAAAATACGTTGTATCTTTACTTCATTAAATAACAATAAAACATACAACGATGAAAACAGCAAACGAAATAAGAACAGAAGCAATAAGAGTAATAAATAACGTAATTACTTTGAAAACAAATGTATTTAATGGTTGCTATTCAGATAAAGCAGTATTAGAGGTTGAAAGTAAAAGATTAGAAGCTATTAAGAATTGGGCAATAGCTAATAACCAAATTCAAGAAATATGCTATTATTTTGCTTCAAAAAACTTTGGTCAAAACAATCAATTTGCAGCGTCAGATTTAGCATTTTTTTTTAATAACTAAAAAATATACTAAAATGGAAAAGTACAATTATTTTTACAATGGACAGCCAATAACAAAGGATCAATTTCTACAAGCAGTTCCTGAAAATTGGGAAAACGAAGTAGTAGATAGTGTATACTTATGTGGTTATTACCATGTAACGGAAATAGAAGAATGAAAAGGCAAAATGTAATAATTGTAATTTACCCTGACAAAAATCCAATATGTAGGGGAAATTTCAAGAAACTTTGCGAAGAATTTCAATTGCCATACCATTCGCTAAAATCTAAGCCTTTCCCGATTATTCACAATGACTGGATTATACACAAAGTACCATTTCTTTAAATGGGCGGTAATGGAAAATGTATGTTTTGTAGCGTGAATAAAGTAGAATGTTCGATTGAAATACTAAATAAATACTCACTTAGCTTTTGGAGCATTACACGCTGTCCATTATAGGCTAATTGAGTGAAAAAAGGAGGAAAAATTATGAGTGAGGAAATAGACAAAAGATATTTGGTGTTTGCATTTGATTGCTATTACCCGTCTGGCGGAATGTGTGATATGCGTGATTCATTTGATACAATTCCAGAGGCAATAAATTTAATAAAAAAAATAGATTATGACCACAAGGAATTATATGATAGAACAAAGGGTGTTGAAATTGATCTGGAATTGTATGGGGTGGAATAATTTTTACGATTTTCACGATCCGCAGGACAATTCTCCATAACGGTAAGTACATGAAATGTAAAAATGCTTTACTAAAAAAACTATTTTACAATTAATATGAAAATAATTGTAAATTTACTTGACTTTATACAATTATTATTCGTATATTTGTAGAGAACGTTAAAATATAAAGTTATGAAAAAAAGAACTGAATTTGAAGTGATGTTTAGAACAGAGTTTGGAATCGCTTTCGACAAAAGAAAATGCCATATTGGTGAAACCCCAGAACAAACATTTATGAATGCGTGGAATAGTTTACCTAAGTGGATTGATAAAACAAAGGAAACAATAGATTTTGACCAAGATGGAAATCATTTTCATATAAGCTTTGAGACGTTAAGAGAAACAAGATTTGATTTTGATTTAAGTGTTGAAATTTCAGAATTATGCGAATAATACTTGTAATATTTACAGATCGGTTTGAGGTTTATACCAGCCTCAAGCCTTTTTATGCTGCTTATCCTGATTATAAGCAATATAATGAGAATATTAATACATATTTGAGCCGAAAAAAAGAACCATATAAGCATAATGACTTTACACTGATTAGATTGAAAGTAAGAAACTAACATAGCTAAAAGCATTTTTATTTTTTATGTACGTAAAAGCTATGATTAGTAGCGGATTAAATAGTATTAACTTTAAAATATAATAGAATGAAAAATTACATCACTACAGATGGAACAAGTACAGACCCCGCTATTAATTATAGCGAGTGTTATGCCCCGTTAAATTTAAACAGGGAGCAGTACGAGGAAGATTTAAAACGCAGACAGAAAGAACATTTAGACAACATACAAGTACAGCAGAATGCTAATTGGCGACCATGCTTACACGATAGTTGCCCTGAATGCTTAGGCACTGGAATGAAACGAGATGGAAGTATGTGCGTACATAATATTAGTTGCCCATGCCCTAAATGTTCTCCGAGCTATTAATGGCGCATAACGTTTGGCTATGAAATGTACGAGAATAACAGAAATATAATTAAACGAGATACTAATTTAAACAAAAAGTTATGAGATTATTTAAGTGTGTGTTAGGTATTATTATTTTATCGACAGTTGTTATTGGAGTGTTTTTATTAACTGTTCAAGAGGCTGGCTTAATTGGTGCGCTAAATGGGTGGGGAGCTGCAATTGGGGCTGCTGTAATAATTGTTGGAGCTGTATTTTTAATATTTGATGAATCCACGAGTTAAGCAGATCGTATATTTTATTAGCTGGTGTTGTACGGTGAGAAGGAGATTTGAGCGAGGGCATCCGTTGCGTTGAAAAAGCTGATAGATAAAGAGAAACTTAGAAATTAAATAAAATATTAATGAATACTAAATAAAAAATTATTATGGATAAAGATGAAATCATTAAAAAAATAGATAAAAATAGATATTTAATAGAACAAGCTTTGAGTTCCGATTTAGATTTGTATTTACTTGCAAAGGTTGTTAACACTCTTAAAAAACAAAATGATAAATTAATTAAACAACTTAATGAATAATTTTTTATACTTACACAACGCAATGGCGTACAACGGCACAGGTATGGGCATGTGCGCCCATCGAATTACGTACAATATTGATTACGAGTGATAAACTTTAAATAACCGAGCGATGGCAAAAGATGATTTTACAGTACAAATTGAAGATGGCAGAATAATGTTCATTACTTCTTATAGAAACGAATTTGGAGAAGAATGTAAAGTTGCCAATATTATTTCAAAAGAGCGATTAATTGAAATACATAATAATGTTAACCGTGCGCTGGCAGAACTTTCGCACGAGAGATGCGCATTGCCTATACCTGATGTTATAAAACGTTGATTTATATGAACATTGAGGTATGTTGGCTTGGAAGCAGCCATTCATTTAAAGATTGCGTAACAGCTCGCCTCAATGTTTTATAATGTTTCGACTGTATGGCGTGAGCATAGTACTTGAAAACAGACTGAAAGGCTGTTTTACTATGCGTAGAGCCATTCAATAGATGCTTACGCTATACAGCCTGTTAACGGCTGTGCCGCAAGCGAACTGAAATTAAAGATAAATATTAACTATTAAATTTTTATATTATGAATACAGAAAAAAGAAAATTAGAGGTACAAAGGAGAATGGGTGAACTTTATTCAAGTTTCGGATATTTGATATGGTATCCAAGTCAATATCAACGTGCGGTTAGAGAGTGGCATAAATTAGATAGAATTTTAAAAAATTTAAATTGTTGTTCCGTTCCGCAGGACAATTCTCTATAACGTTGAATCTATGATTAGTGGCGTAAATTAATAACTGAACTTAATAAATAAGCATAAAATGAAAGACTTAAAATACTATAAAGACAACTGTGAAGAAGATTACCCACACACTCCAATAAGTGTGCTAAGATATATTACTGAACTTGAAAAAGAAGTAGAATCTAAGCCATTAATTATAGATAGTGTTGTAGGGCGAAGCGAACAGTTAAGTTGCGAACATAGGTGGAAAGAATATGAAGGACAGAGTTGCAGAATGGGTTGGAGATGTAGTAAATGTAAAGAAGTGAAGTATTTCGGAACTTAATTGCCTACAACGGCACGGCGTGTATGACTTGTAAAAACGGAGAACGTAGTTCGGGAGTTTTGAAAAGTCATTGACTTTGAGTTTTTATTGGATATACACGCCTGTTATCGTGAGTACGCTGAAGCGAGAATATAAAGAACACTAACTATTAATTAAAAATAAAAATTATGAAAAAAATTAAAGAGTGGAAAGGAATCTATCAAATAATGGCATTCCCTTTATTTTGGGTAATAGCAATTTTAAAGATACTCATTGCATTACCAATGTTAATAATAAGCGAATGTAATAAAATTATACTTGGTCAGGAATAATTTTTATAAACTCAAAGGAAAACGCCGTGCCGTTATCGGTGAATATACTGCGTAAATCCTGATTTATTCAGGATTGCAGTTTTAGCGAAGCGTATTCACCGATAACGTGTTGCAGCTATGCAAAGGCAGGGTTTAGAAAGCACTTTCCTGTCAATTTGCAACAAACTTTATTAAGTGCTTAAACTTTGGCATACCGACAAACCCCTGCTTTTGTATAGGTGCGGTTATA
>Ga0307380_10008516_pt1 | contig 13145 bp, 10 predicted proteins | sample UN3MG_FD_202239 | JGI IMG/M metagenome (GOLD analysis project Ga0307380, IMG submission 202239) | Soil microbial communities from Risofladan, Vaasa, Finland - UN-3 | ecosystem: Environmental > Terrestrial > Soil > Coastal area > Acid sulfate soil | place: Finland: Risofladan, Vaasa | collected... | reverse complement strand
GGCGAATAATAAGTTTTAGCGTTTCGTCATTGATCGGATAATAGGGTACCGTGACGAGTCGGCCTAAAAGAGCCGCTGGAAAGACCTCCAGCAAAGGTTTGCGTAGGGCCTTGCATATCCCTTCGGGCTCAGGCATCAGCTTCGGGTCTTTGCACATGTCCATAATCAAGTCGGTCCCGCAATTACTGGTCAGCAGGATAATTGTATTCTTGAAGTCTATCAAGCGCCCTTCGGCATCTTCCATTTGTCCTTTGTCAAAAACCTGGAAGAATATCTCGTGCACGTCGCGATGGGCCTTCTCAACTTCATCGAGTAAAACGATGCTGTAGGGACGCCGTCGCACAGCTTCTGTGAGAACTCCTCCTTCGCCGTAACCGACATATCCCGGAGGCGAACCCTTGAGCGTCGAGACAGTATGGGCTTCCTGGAACTCACTCATATTGATTGTAATCAAGTTGTTCTCGCCCCCGTACATTGCTTCGGCCAGAGCAAGCGCCGTTTCGGTTTTGCCTACGCCGCTGGGGCCGACCAGAAACATCACTGCAATCGGCTTGTTCGGATTCTCTATGCGGGCCCGTGATGTAGTGATTCTCCTGGCAATTGCTTGTAACGCATGGTCCTGGCCCATAACCCGCTGTTTGAGCCTGTCGGCCAGATTCAAAACAGCTTCGATTTCATTCTTTACCATTCCACCAACGGGAATCCCCGTCCAATCGGCAACGACTGAGCCAACGGCCTGTGCATCGACGCAAGGAAAAATTAGCGGCCTTTCCCCCTGCAACTCGCTGAGCTGCTCCTGCAGCGTTTTGAGTTGCTTGAGTGATTCTTCTCTATCGATTGTCTCTACGGCCTCTGATGCTTCCGGCGAGGACTCGCCTGTATCGCTCGTAGTCGTTTCGGGTGCTTCATCGGATTTCTTCTCAGCTTCGGGAGTGCCATCTCCCGCTGTTTCTGTCTGTTCAATCGTTCCTTTGCCCGATTCTCGTAGTTTGGCTCGTATCTCCAGTATGGAATCAACCAGCACCTTTTCTTTCGACCAGCGGTCTTCTATCTCGGCTAACCTCTTGCGTTCGGCTTTGAGTTTCTCAGCAATCTCCGCTTCTCGGTTCTTGTGGTCCACACCGGTGACGGTTTCTCTGCCTATTATCTCCAGTTCCGTTTCCAGGGCTTGAATTCGCCGGCGGCAGTCCTCTAGTTCCGGTGGCACCGCATGCTGGCTTACGGCCACTCGGGCACACGCCGTATCGGTCAGACTGACCGCCTTGTCCGGCAGTTGACGCTCAGGGATATACCGGTGTGACAGACGAACCGCCGCATCAAGGGCCTCATCCAGAATCTGAACACGATGGTGCTGTTCCAGATTCGAAGCCAGTGATCGCATCATGAGTAACGCCTTCTCCTCTTCCGGTTCGTCGATCTTTACCACCTGAAATCTACGGGTCAGTGCCGGATCTTTCTCAATATACTTCTTGTATTCGGCCCATGTGGTGGCTGCAATTGTTCGCAAAGTACCTCGGGCAAGGGCCGGCTTGAGTAGGTTGGCTGCGTCACCCGTACCGGCGGCACCTCCGGCTCCTACAAGAGTATGCGCTTCGTCGATGAACAGGATAATCGGTTTAGGCGAACTTTGAACCTCTTCGATGACCTGACGCAGGCGGTTCTCAAACTCCCCTTTCATGCTGGCACCCGCCTGCAGCAGGCCTACGTCCAACACACGCACGGCCACGTCCTTGAGTGAAGGCGGCACATCTCCTTGAGCGATTCGCTGCGCGAAGCCTTCGACGACCGCCGTCTTGCCGACACCTGCTTCTCCCGTCAAAATAGGATTGTTCTGACGGCGGCGCATAAGAATATCGATTATCTGCCGGACTTCTATGTCACGTCCCACTATCGGATCCATTTCACCGCTCCGGGCTTTTTCCGTGAGGTCTACTGAAAACTTGGAGAGCGCTTCCTGCTTTCCCATTGCCGCAGGTGCCATCTCTCCGGTGTCGCCGCCGGCTTCGGCCTCGGCACGCAGTGAGCTGCCGTCGGTTGCTCTGAGAGTTTCTTCCGGTGAACCGCCGACGATTTTCGCAAAATTATCTGTTAACTCTTCCAGCTTGATTTTACCGAACTCATTCGAAATCCTCAGAAGAACATTCTTAAGACCGCTTGTCTTAAGCATGCCCACGATCAGGTGGCCTGTGCGAATCTGTGACTCACCGAACAAGAGGCTGCCGTAAACCCAGCCTCGCTCGACAGAATCTTCGAGATGGGAAGACAAGTCCGAAATGCTTGTAGAGCCTCGCGGCAGCCGGTCAAGTTCCGCTGTCATATCGGCCACGAGTCGCGAAGGATCTACATCGAAGTGCTTTATGATGCGGTGCAGGTCTGAGTCGGGCATCTTCAATATCTGGTGCAGCCAATGTACAAGCTCCACGTAAGGATTGCCCCTCAGCTTGCAGAATATTGTAGCGCCCTCGATAGCTTTGTAGCCTATACTGTTGAGCTTTCCGAACAGGGATGTGCGACTTATTTCAGCCATTTTCAAGTCCTTTCGTCTTTTTTTAATTAGCCGTGGGAATGAATACATTCCAGTGAGAGTCGGCCAAGGTCTTATCCTTCGATATAGTGCCCCGAGTCCGCCGAACACCGAAATTTCTCTCCCACGAGTATTTCCCGTGGTGTTCGCCGACATTTTTAGCTAAATGCTGCATTGTGTCAATCTTTTTTTGGTTCTCTGGACAATAAAGGTGAGAGATTTACCTGACAGACATAATGGCTCAGCCGGTTTTTCCGCCACTATGTAAGACGGCCAGATGAATCATTATCAGTGTTATCACCGGGGACGGGGAGCCCTCGTGCGCGGAATCGGAGGTAAATTCGCCTTGTGTTTCCAACTGCCGTCTATTTCTGCGAAATCGAGACATACGGCCTTGTACGCTCGCGTCCATAGCGCATCGTCGCTGGGCGCAGGACCGATCTCGGCCCTCATTGCTTCGAACCGCTCTTGTACCAGATCTCGCAAGGTCGTCTTTCTGGAATTGAGCCGATTCAGGTTCTGCCGAATCTGTTGCGGCCTGTTTGCCTCCGACTGCATTTCAGAAATCGTTCTCAGATCGATCATGAGATATTCCTTGAAACCCATTCTCGTATCCGGTTTGGTGCTTTTATCTTCTATTATAGCGTCGGAGGTGAAGACATTCTGCATGTCCAGAAACTGAACGAAATTCCGCAAATGGCGAGTCCCGGGTTTGTAATGGCCCGAATCATTGTCAACGCGGCCAATTTTTCCGCCTTTTGTGTTGATCATACCCGCGCATCTGACTTTTTTGCCCGAAAGAAAGCTTGAATGATGAAATTGCCCCCCTTCATGTTGGGCTACGAAGATGGAGCCGTCTCTGCCCCAGACATAGGCTTCTTTCTTAAGCGTTTTTCTGTCACCCATGACATGCTGTGTGTCATAAAGATGAACATCAACATTACCACTATCATCGATATGGTATGCCCAAAGTGAGCCGCCTTCAGCCATGACGAGCTGAATACGGTTCGAGAGTACCTGATCGGAGCGGTAATAGTTCACATGCCCTTCCGGTACGTTATATGCCAGCCCGCCGTCGAGTGTGTCCATCAATCTCTGGTCCTCGATGGCTGTACAAACGTAATGGCCTTCCAGCCACACGAAAAAGGGCAGGTCTGCGTGTTTTTTGTCAATGATCCATTGATTAAATGCGGCGGCAAAGATCGATTCACCCTTTACAGCCTTGAACTTCAATGATTGAAGATTGAACGTTGCCTCATAATGTCGGTGCCACGGATCGATCCTCTCCATGACAACGTCCGGTTTTACTCGCACCAGGTTTGCATCAGAGGTATCGTCGGCTTTAGACTTAATATATGCGAGAAGGTTGTCTTTGCCGCCTGTGAATCCTCTATCTCCATTGACCACGTGTTGTATGAGTTTTTCAATATATTCGGATTTGCGTTTGGCCCGCCTGACCAGCTTTGACACGGAGTAGTCAAAGGAACTGTCCTTATAGGCCTTGTGGGCGGCGTTTTGCTCATCTGTTCTAAATTGCTTGGGAGTGGTGTGTCTGAGAGGAATTTTGTGCCTGTCAAGAAACATCTTGCCGGTGGCCGCTATCATTCTGAGTATGCCGGCGCGCCTCTGAAGGTTCTCGATGGATCGCTTCTCGATGTTATGATAGTGGCGAATTTGCTGGTCGATGGTACGAATTGTCCTGGGGAGCGAGAACTTACGGCCGAAAAAATGACCGATTTTCTGCTTTTGGGTCTTGGCTATGGAATCCTTTTGCCCTTTTTTGTACTCCTCCAGCAATTTGTCCCACGCTGTCGTAGGATAAATATCCTGCCACGGCATATTTTTCATAGTTGGCTCCTTTCAAAATAGATGTTCCCGGATAGAATCAGCAAAAGTCTGCTTTTGACATGTCTGGGCGTCGTTGACAGGCCTGACCTATTCCCTGGATTATGCTTAAACGTATATCTAATCAGTCCGAGACGTGGGCATGCTTAATTAATATGAATTCAACAAAGCCACATCTTGTACAATTAGATGCAATATTAACAGTTTCGGGCCGACCCGAGCTTGTACATTATAAGGATACCCCCCTTTATGTTGCATCCGAACTGTACAAATACAATTCTACTGAAGTGCGTGACAAAGTCAAGAAAAATCTCGTGTAATCGGCTTTTTTGTTTGGTTACTTTGAAAGCAGAGAGATCCTGAGGTTGCCCACATCGGGCTATACACGTAGTTATGGTTGCGTTGGATGGGAGTGAGGCAAAATCGAAGTGAATTTTTGCCCATAGCGGCACGCCGAAATCATTGGTGTCAGGCAACATATTTCAATAAAAAATTAGGTAACTGTGGGGCTGTTTAAGAACCTCATTGCAAATACCAACCTATAAGGAACAACATGATTAATGCGTCTCAACACGGCTAAACAGGCTTGGTCGTGCTGCCCTTGGTCGTGAATTTGGATTTTTCAGGAGCCCCTAAAGGCCTGAATCCAAGTTCTCACTTCGGGTGTGTAACAATGACAGCGGCGTCATTTTCCCTTGGATCGAACCACCCCTGAGATCCGTTTACATTATAAAACCAGTATTGATCGGTATCAATGTACTGCACACCTTCCCAGGGATCGAGGATGACGAGCCTGTTGCCCATGCGTGTAGGGCCGACGCAGACGGTCCAATGGCCCCCGTGACTATTGTCTCCCCAGGCTCCCCACCACCAGCCGACAATCGCAGGGTTATTCTTTGAGGCTTTTTTCAGTTGCTCACGAACGTAGTTTGTATCACCGTGTACTGAGCTGGCATTGCGTATGCCATACGAAATCATCACGTTGACCAGATTCTGAACAAGCGAGCCCACATTTACCCAGTCATGGTTGGATTTTGTTATCCCCTGATGGGCGACGCCGCGTTCCAACAGGCCGACATCGTCACGGATTTGCCGTTCACTTCGTTGTTGAAGATTCGTGTATTGGCTCAGGATTATCCGGATACACGTTGGCCCGCAGGAGTTGCCCTTTCTTTGCAGTTCGAATCGATACCAACGGCCGTCAATGTCCTTCCGGCGGACTTCTTTACCCGGGGCATAGTTCTGGTCGGTGAGTCCTATACCGGATTGTTTGTGGGCGTCAATGAACTTCTGGAGCGTGGGAAACCGTTTATGGAGAAAGGCAAATGCACACTTATACTTCTCGATCTTCCCCGCGGGGATTTTTACTATCTCCGCGGCGATGCATTGAGGGATAAACGGCGGACTGTCCAGAACAGTGATGAGCGGTCCGAGAGATGTTCTCTTAATGAAGTTGAAGTGCCAATTGTCACGTTTCGCTTGTGCGATGAATTCGTCTTTTAATCTCATGACGACCAAATCTCCTAATATATTTTAAAACCTTGAACAATTAGGCTGTCCAATAACCGTATAAAAATGACCGATTTATCGGGCCAAGTTTGATTTTCTCGTCTCAGCAAGACCAAACAATCCATTCGACTTCGCTCCGGACATGGTTTGACCGCGGAGTCCTTCGTCGTGAATACGGACTTTTCAAGAGCCCCGCTGTCACCTATTATTGTTTTGCCCACTTTGGATGTTCTTGTGAGGGCTTGTCCGATTGCCAAATCATCTTTGCCATATATTTATAATCGGCACGAGGCACGAATATGCTTGCTACGATACTTCTGGAACTATGTGAGTTTATCCTGTTGTTACAAGACTTTTTTTCGCTTTCTATCACAATCCGCGCCTCGAAGCGCACAGATGAAATTGTGTTCAGCCGACAAAACTGCTATTTTGCCTATGTGCAGGGCAAAGTCAACAGGAATATTGCATTATTTTAGTTTTAATCATGTGATTGCCTCTGTCGGCAACAGCGGGTGCGGCGGTCTTACCCTGCTGAAGACACTCGAATTAATTACGCGGAGTATTGATTGGAACTTTCGGACAACTTTTGACAGACTTCCGATTTTTTGAATTTTTTTATTTAAGGAACTTGACAGAATGTTTAGATTGGCATAGAATCTCGCTTTAGCTGTAAGAGAACCTTAGGCAATACTTAAGTGAAGTGGTTTAGCCAGCAGGTTGCAGGTCTTTCTTGCCGTATGCCAGAGAACGGGTACTGGTGATGCTAAGATGGCTTATAGTTTCGGCTTTTTTGACATATATAGCTGATTCTGATAGCGGATTTGATATGCAGCCGCTTTTGGTCTTTTACAGAGAATATGGCGGTATTATCGCTTAAGACCAACTACGAGCCATTTAAAATATTGGTTTGACGGGATATACTATGGCAATTGATATCGAAAGCCTGCTTTCCGAAGTAAGCCCGGAAGCCCCTTGCGGCAAAGACCTTTCCTATGATGCTTCATTCCTTGCCCTGGAGGACATGTTGCGATCCAAGGCCGGGGGCGGTGTCGTGGCGGGTGTGGAGGAACAGGCAGAGGAACCCAACTGGCGGGAGGTTCGCGAGAAAAGCATAGAACTCTTACGGCAATCAAAAGATCTCAGAGTTGCTATGTATCTTGTGCTTGCCTCTTTGAGAATGGATGGCCTTGCAGGCCTGCGCGATAGTCTTGCTTTGCTGAGGGGACTGCTGGAGCGCTTTTGGGAGCACCTTTACCCCAAACTCGATCCGGAAGATAACAACGACCCGTTAGAGCGGATTAACATTTTGCAATCGCTGTCTCCGGATACGGTGAGCGCTCAGGATCCGATGAAATTCAAGCAACGCCTGGCTGAGGTACCCCTTTGTAATTCGCCTCAGATGGGCCGGTTCAACCTCAGAGACATCCAGGTTGCCAAAGGAGAGATTTCGGTGCCGGGTGACGAGGGTACCGCCGGCCCCGGCATGTCGGTAATTGATGCGGCTTTTCAGGATACGGCAACCGACGAGTTGCTGGCGGCATCCCAGACCACAGAAGAGGCAATCGAACATTTGGCGACCATCACTACGGTGTTCTCTAAAAATGCTGCTCAAGGGCAGACGCCCGACCTTAGTGATTTCCAGTCAATTCTGGGAAATATTCATAAGTGTATTAAGGGGTATCTGGCAAAACGTGGTTACGGCGAGGCTGGAGAAGAGAGTGCCCCGACAGACGCTGCGGCCGGCGGTGAAACCGAAAAAGGCGGGATATCTCTTGCCGGAGAGATTCAGTCGCCCAAGGAGGCTCTTTTGGCCATCGAGAAGGTCTGTCAGTATTTCGATCGCCATGAACCATCCAGTCCTGTGCCGCTGCTTCTGCGCAGGGCGCAAAGGCTTGTCTCGAAGAATTTTACGGAAGTTATTGCTGATATTTGCCCGGATGCCATGAGTCGTGTGGAGATGATTGGTGGATCCAGTAGTAGCGATTCCGATTTTAATGAGTAGTTAGACAGATCAACCAAATATTTGACAGGGGGTTTGAGAATGCCGATTTTTTTCGGCGTTCATTGTTATTAAGAAAGGACTGAGTATGGCAAAGAAGAAAAGTAGTCAAAAATTCATAGGTCGCAATCGAGCGCCGCGAGTCCAGGTGGAATATGATCTGGAGTTATACGGTGCCGAGAAAAAGATCAATTTACCGTTTGTAATGGGGGTAATGGCTGACTTATCGGGCAAGCCGGCAGAGGCCCCTCCCGGCGTCGCCGATCGAAAGTTCCTTGAAATCGATGTCGATAATTTCGACGAGCGACTCAAGGCAATGAAACCGCGAGTAGCCTTCCAGGTGCCAAATACACTAACCGGTGAAGGTAATATGAGCGTAGATATTACTTTCGAGAGTATGGATGATTTCTCCCCGGCAGCAGTAGCACAAAAGGTAGATGCCCTGAATAAATTGTTGAAGGCCCGAACGGAATTGTCCAATCTGCTGTCATACATGGATGGTAAGAGTGGTGCCGAAGAGCTGTTAGCAAAGGCCCTGAAGGATAAGGCCCTGCTGAACGCCCTGACTTCGACGCCGAAACCTGAAGCTGAATCTACCGAGAGTGGCAAGGAGGAATAATCCCATGGCAGAAGAAATGAAAGACCAAAAAGAAACGCAGGCAGCAGAGGCTGTGGCAATAGAGCTGAGTGAGTTCGATAGTCTTCTCAAGAAAGAATTCAAACCAAAGTCAGACCATGCCAAGGAGGCTATCAATTCGGCGGTGCGAACGTTGGCCGAACAAGCATTGTCGGAAACAGCTCTTATTTCCGACGATTCGGTCAGGACAATCGAGTCCATTATAGCGGAGATTGACCGCAAGCTGTCCGAGCAGATCAATCAGATTATGCACCACGAGGACTTTCAGAAGATCGAGAGTGCCTGGCGGGGACTTTCTCACCTTGTGAATAACACGGAAACGGACGAGACGCTGAAGATACGCGTGCTTAACCTCTCTAAGAAGGATTTAGCCAAGACACTCAAAAAGTACAAAGGTACGGCCTGGGATCAAAGCCCGCTTTTCAAGAAGCTTTACGAAGAAGAATATGGCTCACCAGGCGGCGAACCTTACGGGTGTCTGATCGGTGACTATCATTTTGATCATAGTCCGCCGGACGTTGAGATACTCAACGGTGTAGCCCAGATAGCGGCCGCTGGACACACACCTTTTATCTCTGCTGCTGCGCCGACGCTGATGAACATGGATTCCTGGCAGGAGCTGAGCAATCCCCGCGACCTGACGAAAATCTTCCAGACGGCGGATTACGCCCCCTGGAGGTCCCTGCGAGAGTCCGAAGATTCCAGGTATATCGCTTTGACAATGCCCCGATTTCTCGGCAGATTGCCCTACGGGTCCAAGACAAGTCCTTGCGAAGAGTTTGATTTCGAAGAGGAAAGTTCCGCCGGCGACCACTCCAAGTATCTCTGGGTGAACTCCGCTTATGCCATGGGTGCTAACATCAACCGTTCTTTCAAGGAGTATGGATGGTGTGCACGTATCCGCGGCGTGGAGAGCGGCGGTATGGTCGAAGGGCTGCCCTGTCATACCTTCCCAACTGATGACGGCGGCGTGGATATGAAGTGCCCAACAGAAATTGGAATTACTGACAGGCGGGAAGCGGAGCTGGCCAAGAACGGCATGATGCCTTTATCACACTGGAAGAATGAGGATTATGCATGCTTTATAGGCGCCCAGTCACTGCAAAAACCGACCGAATATGAGGATGCCGATGCAACGGCCAATGCCAAGCTGGCCGCAAGGCTGCCTTACCTGTTTGCGACTTGCCGGTTCGCGCATTTTCTCAAGTGCATCGTCCGTGACAAGATCGGCTCTTTCAAAGAACGCGATGATATGGCGAGATGGCTCAATCAATGGATCACGCAATATGTCACAAGCGATCCCGGCGCTTCGGAAGAAGTTAAGGCCAAGTATCCCCTGGCGGCGGCGGAAGTTGTTGTGGACGAGGTTGAAGGGGATCCCGGGTATTACTCTGCGAAGTTTTTCCTGAGGCCGCATTACCAGCTCGAAGGCCTGTCCGTTTCGCTGCGGCTGGTTTCGAAGCTGCCCTCGGTCAAGAAGGGTGGTTAATGAGTAGAGTCTGATTTGATCTTCAATACACTTAACATGGTTTTTGTGTCGATAAGTTGGGCGAAGGAACTTAGAGTAATGTTTTATCTAATTTAAGGAGTTGATAAAATGGCAGGTGATTGTTTTCTAAAAATCGATGGAATCCCAGGTGAAAGTACCGACGAAAAGCATAAAGACGGCTGGATTGAGATAATGTCGTACTCTTCCGGTGTTGCTCAGATGGCGTCAGGAGAACGAAGCACCGGTGGGGCGGCTACCGGGGGGCGATGTAGCCATCAGGATATCTCCATTGTTAAGGCGATGGATAAGGCTTCTCCCACGCTTAATCTGTACTGCTGCCAGGGCAAGCACATCCCGAAAGTGGTGATCGAACTCTGCCGCGCCACCGAAGAAAAGACAAAATACATGGAATATAAAATGGAGGATGTGATAATCACTTCAGTCAGTGTCGGCGGCGGTGGGGGCGGCCTGCCAACCGAATCGGTGACCTTCAACTATGGCAAGTTGACGTGGAACTATATCCCGTTGGATCCCAAGACGGGCAAAGTTACGGGTAACATTGAGAAATTCTGGAGCCTGATTGACAATAAGGGCGGTTAATAATCAGCATACAGGCATCCAGTTACCCTGTGCCGGCTTTCTGTGCTTTAATATTGCGCGGCAGGAGTGTCTAATGCCCGCGATGGAGGTTATCGTTATGCAAACGGAAGAGTTTTTGCGGGCCGGCCAGCTCAATGAGGCATTGGCCGCCCTGGAAGGTGAGATTCGCAGCGATCCTACGAATGCCAAGCTTCGTGTTTTCCTTTTCCAACTGCTCGCTGTCTTTGGAGATTGGCAGCGGGCTCTGACCCAGCTAAACGTAGCGGCAGAACTTGACGCCTTGAATTTGCTCATGGCTCAGGTTTGCCGAACGGCGATCAGTTGCGAAGCGTTCCGAGCTGAGATATTCGCCGGTAAACGCTCGCCGCTTGTTTTCGGTGAGCCGGACGAGTGGATTGCCTGGCTGATTCAGGCCAACCAAATGATAGCGGAAGGAAAATACGAAGCGTCGCAGAGCCTGCGAGATCGTGCGTTTGAAGCTGCTCCGGCTGTTCCTGGATCTATCGATGGTCGGCCTTTTCAATGGATATCAGACGCCGATTCCAGGTTTGGTCCGGTACTGGAGGCAATAATTGACGGTAAATACTACTGGGTGCCGTTCACTGCTATAAAAAGTATCCGAATTGAGGAGCCCGCCGACCTGCGAGATACAGTCTGGATTCCTGCCCAGTTTACCTGGGTCAACGATGGTGAAGCGACTGGCCTGATGCCAACGCGATATCCAGGCTCGGAAGCCAGCGAAGATAATGCTATTCGGCTCGCACGCAAAACCGAGTGGATTGAACAGCCTGGAGATGTGTACCTTGGTTCGGGACAACGTATGTTTGCCACCGACGAGGATGACTTCCCGCTGCTCCAGATACGACAAATAGATTTGGACCACTCTGAATCAGACTGACAAGGTGGGATGAATAATGGCTGAACTTACGCCGATGGATCGTCTGCAACCATGCCTGCTCGACCGCCTCACCGATGATGAGCCGGATGTGAGCAGGGAGAGCCGGGACCGACGCATAGTTTCACTGCAAAGATACAAAAATGCGGTGCTTCGCGACCTGGAGATGATTTTAAATTCGAAGAGGCACCCGTTGCACGACAACATATATGAGTTTGGCGAAGCAGCGAAGTCTGTGCTGAACTTCGGCATACTCGACATCTGCGGTACTCCTATATTAAATACCAAGCCGGCTGAAATTGAATCACAGGTCAAGGAAGCCATCATTTGTTTCGAGCCGAGAATCGCGCAGAGATCATTATCCGTTCGCATGGTCTCTCCGTTGGATTCGGAATACATCCGTAGTATCTCATTCGAAATTGAGGCTGAACTTTGGGCGCAACCGTTGCCGGATCGTCTTTTCGTTAAAACGGAAGTCGATTTGGAAACCGGCCATTACAAATTGAAAGGCGAGCTGAATGGATAGACGCTTGCTGGACTTATACAATCGTGAACTGGCACATCTTCGGGCAACGGGGGCTGAGTTTGCAAAGCAGTTCCCGAAGATAGCAGGGCGACTTGGCGGCCTGGATGAATTCCAGCCATGTCAGGATCCCTTTGTCGAGCGACTGCTCGAAGGATTTGCTTTTCTCGCTGCGAGAGTTCAACTCAAGCTGAAAGCGGAATTTCCCAGATTCAGCCAGTCTTTGGTCGAGACGATTTACCCTCACTATCTGGCGCCTACGCCATCTATGTGTACTGTTCAGTTCAATCCGGAATCGGATGAGAAAGGTCTCGCTGAAGGCTTTGCAATTCCACGGAATTCCTCGATGAATAGTATGCTGGGCAAGTCGGAACAAACCAGATGTGAGTATCGTACCGCCCATGACGTTACTCTCTGGCCGATTAAATTGAATCAGGCGGATTACTATACTCGCGAGTTGGCCTCGCTTGAGATTCCCAATATACCTAATGTCAAAGCTGGGATCAGATTGCGTATCCAAACGACGGCGGGACTTCGCTTCAGTGAGTTGAAATTAGATTCACTGAATCTGCATTTAATGGGAGTCGGCGAAACCCCAATGCATTTGTATGAGCAGTTTTTTGCAAATGCTGCTGCGATAGTAGTACAGCCGGCGACCAGGCCCATAGGATGGCAAAAGATCATTGATGCTTCCTGCATCAGGCGGGTGGGTTTCGACAACAAACAAAAACTCCTGCCGTACGATGCCATGTCTTTTCAGGGATATCGACTTTTACACGAGTATTTTGCGTTTCCTCAGAGATTTATGTACGTGGAACTAAACAATTTGGGTGACGCAATCAGAAGTTGCAATGACAACCTGTTGGATATAATTGTTCTGTTCCGGGAGCCCAAAATCGAACTTGAGGGCGCAATTAATGCCGATAATTTCGGACTATTCTGCGCTCCCGCTATAAACCTCTTCGAAAAACGCTTGGACAGGATACCCGTTTCGGATAAATTTTTCGAATTTCATGTTGTGCCGGACAGGACCAGAGCGCACGACTTCGAGGTTTATAAGCTTACGAAGGTAATTGGTTATGGTGCCAGGTCAGACCAGTTGGAGGAATTTCTGCCATTTTATC
>Ga0307380_10008508_pt1 | contig 13148 bp, 9 predicted proteins | sample UN3MG_FD_202239 | JGI IMG/M metagenome (GOLD analysis project Ga0307380, IMG submission 202239) | Soil microbial communities from Risofladan, Vaasa, Finland - UN-3 | ecosystem: Environmental > Terrestrial > Soil > Coastal area > Acid sulfate soil | place: Finland: Risofladan, Vaasa | collected... | reverse complement strand
ACTGCTTCCGCGGCTGCTAATGTACTGCCGACCAGGTCGTAGAGGTCCACGATTCTCTTGAACACATCGTTTTGGTTGGAAGCCTCCGAACCACGAACCAGGCTCAGGGCAAGATCGATCCTCCGCGGGATGCTGGCACCGAACCAGGAACTTCCCAACGCCCGCCCCTCGACAGCGGCCTGTCGTCCCGCTGCTACGATCTCCTCGAGACTGATCCCCGGCTTCAAAGCCACGGCCACAGAACCGGCTACCGCCGCGGCTGCCGACACGGCGACATCGGTGAAGTGGCTCGGCCGGCAGGCAACCGCAGCGTCTTTTGCGGCTTTCACCGGATTACCCGGATTGATCAGTCCCACCGGGCATACGCGCATGGCCCCGCCGTTCGTATCTCCGGTCAAACCGGTTTTCCAAGGGTCCGCCCCCTGTTGCAACGCCTGGCAGGCCTTGCGGGTACTCGGCCCGACGAAGGGTGCGTTGTCTCCGTCGACAGATTCGTACCAGGCCAACAGCGCTTTAGCCGCGCCCTCCACGGTAACTCCCCCATCCTGGATGATGCTCTCAGCCAGGGCAAAGGCCTGCTCCGTATCGTCGGTGACGCGTCCCGCTGGAAACCCTGCGTGGGCGGGGTGCCCTTCCGGTCCGGGGTGAAACTCGGTGAGCCAGCCGCCGTAGCGCTTCCAGGTGTCTTCCGGATAAAGCAGAGCCGGCATGGCGAAGGCATCCCCCAGGGCCTGGCCCAGCAAGCCTCCGAGAACGTGCTCGTAGAGAGAGTAAGACATAGGGAATTGTATCCGAACCGGGGCGGAAAGAAAACGGCGATGAGCTCAGTCAGAACCCATCGCCATTGTGTTTACCCGAAAACGGGGATAGCTGTCAATCTTCGGAAGCCGGCTTCAGGATCAGCCTCGCCCTCTGATTGGCCTCAACATCCTCTCTGTTCCAGAGGCTGGGATGATACTCTGCGTTCCGCCACATATCGACGAAATCGTCGTAGTGCCGGTGCTTGGCGTGACCGCTCTGGCCCGGCGCGTGCACCATCAGCCCGCTACCAAGATCGCCCATGTCGACGATCCAGCGATTGGTTGTCAAGTGATCTACGTTGAAGGGCTCCTCTTTGTCCCACGCGGCAGCGAAAACCGTGGTGGTATTCCCCGGGGTGGCCACCGGACCTATATTGAAAATATTCTCTATGAATTTGATGCCCGACTCACCTAACGTAGCGTTGCGGAACTCCGTCTGGTGAACGTCTCCCCATTCCCACTTCTCTATTTTCTCACCGAGAGTCTCTATCCCGGCTTTCACGCCCTTCCTGAAGGCCCGCACCAGGATATCATCCCGGTTTTCCTGCAGGTCGGGAGTGCGGGCATCATCCCACCACGGGTTGTCCGGTTCCTCCAGCAGGTAGTAGAGAGCATTTTCCATCCTCCTAGCGCCGGCCGATGGCCAACGCTGGTAGGGATACTGGTCCTGAAAGGTCTCTTCGATCAGAGAGAGAAAGAAAAATCCATACAGGGCCGCCTCGGCGCTCTCCATTTCCATGCGACCATCCCAGGCGAGCAGGCTCTCCCGGGCGGGCTCTAGAGCTTCTTCGACCTGCTCATTGAGCTTGGCCCTCTTTTTCCGTTCCTTCTTGTCGAGGGACTCCTTCACCTGCAGGTACTCGGAGATTCTTTCAGCCTCGAGATCCAACCCGCGCAGATAGCTGACCGTTTCAACTGCTGCCCGGTCATAGGTATCGCCCTGGATCACGACGGCATCATCGACGGAAATACCGTCCTGATCACCCTCGATCAACTCTGCGATACGACGGGCTCGATAACCGTGAGCGTAGCTTGTTCCCAGATCGTAGAGGTAGTTCGGGCCTGCCGCTGGGTTGTTGGCGGTCACGACATATCCCTTGTCGGGATTCAACACAAAGGGAAGCTCATCGAAGGGGATGAATCCGGTCCACTCGTATTCGTCGGTCCACCCGGGAACCGGTATCTGGCCATCCCCGATTGACCGGATCGGTATATGGCCGGGGACCTGGTAGCCGATGTTGCCCTCGGTGTCCGCGTACACAATATTCAGAATGGGACCGTTGAAGTAGCTCCAGGCTTTCCGAAACTCCTCAAAGCTCGTGGCCCTGTCCAAACGGAGGAAGCACATCCACAGCTGGCCGGGCATCAGGGCCGTCCATTTCAGGGAAACCGCCAGGAGATCGAGATTCTCGGGGAACTCTCGGTCGGTAACGAAACCGTAGCTCTCCAGGGCTTTATAGCCTCCCCGGTCGGTGATGATCGGTCCGTGTCTGGTTTTTCGAATGATATGGACGAACGGTTCCTCTTCACCCTGGATATCGATACGCTCGTGGACCAGCTCCATGTCTTTCCACTCGCCCTTCACCTCGTACTGATTCGGGTTCAGGGGATTGATCCTCTCGAAGTACAGGTCCTGGACATCGTCACCATAATCTGTGATGCTCCAGGCAATATGGTCGTTGTGTCCGATGATGACTCCCGGATATCCGGGAAAGGTGAACCCCCTCATCTGAAACGCATCGGGACCGGACTCCACGAGATTTCCGGCTTCATCAACGGTGTGCATCCCCACCTCGTACCAGATAGAGGGCATCTGAAGACCGAGGTGAGTGTCGTTGGCCAGAATCGGTGTTCCCGTGGTGGACAGATCCCCGGAAACGGCCCAAGCGTTAGATCCGATGCTCGTCCCGCTTCCCGAGAAGAAGAGCCGTTCGATTCCGGAAAAACGCACCTCCGAAGAGCCCGAAGAAGTCCCCGGGGAGTTGAGTCCGAGTTCTTCGTCGGTCAGGACAAAGGGCATGTCTTCCCGATACGGGGCAAAGTAGTCTTCAACTCCAGCTAAACCAGCGGTCCGGAGAAGCTCGACCGCCAGACGCTCCAGGCTGAAATTACTCGACATAGACCAGGCCATCATCTTGGCCCAGGTCAGGCTGTCCTCCGGCGTCCACTCTTCGATCTCAAAATCCGTGCCGGTAAGCTTGAGCAGGGAGTATTCCAGACTGATCTTTCCGGGCTTACGGTCGCGGATGTAGGCGTTGACACCGGCTACGTAGGCATCCAGGTACCGCCGCGCCTCCTCGTCTAGAAGTTTGTACTCTTGTTCGGCAACCTTGTCGAAGCCCAGAGCGCGAAGGAAAATATCCGTCTCGAGTACTTTTTCGCCGAACAGCTCGGCCAACCTGCCTGAGCCGACTCGACGCTGAAACTCCATCTGATAGAAGCGATCCTGGGCGTGTACATACCCCTGGGCGAAGAAGAGGTCTTCCGAGTGTTGACCGTAGATATGGGGCACACCATACTTGTCACGCAGGATTTCCACCGGCGCTTGCAGCCCTGACAGTGTGACCGATCCTGTGGTTTTTGGGAAAGCCCTGCGGGGCAGGAAGACACAGCCGCTGGTTGTGATCACCACAACCGCGCAGGCAATAACCAGAATCCAATAACGCTTCAGCCGTCCGTTCATGCTTATCCTCCTCCGGCCCGTCTACGACAGATATCGCCGTCACATCAACAGGTGTTACAACGATGAAAAACTCCGGTTGTGATCGATTGATCAAAGAACGGCGTTGTTGAAAACTCAGATGCAGGAACCGACCGGCACGATAGATTTATATATGAGTACAACTATAGAATAGGTGAATTGACATATCAACAATATGTTTGGATTTTTTCTCAGTCGATTCGGATTATCCTACAGAGTAAAGATCTTCCCCGGGTTGAGGATCCCCTTCGGATCGAGAGCCTTCTTGATCGAGCGCATCAGGGCGACGTTGGTCGGGCCAATGTTGTTGGCCAGGTAGTCCCGCTTGGCCAGGCCGATACCGTGCTCGCCGGAAATGTTTCCTTTTCGACGGATCACGTCGTCGAAGATCTCCCGGCGTACAGCCTCATGTTTGGACTGCCAGTCGGGGATCTCCTGGCCAAGAACTCCGTCCTCGAGCCGGGTCCGCATGAAGTTGGTGTGGACGTTGCCGTCGGCGGCATGCCCGTAGGTTGGCAGAGGCACCTGGTACTTCTGTTCCAGGTCGTGAACAAACTCCACGTGCCCCGCTATCTGGGATCTGGGCACACAGACATCGAACAGCTCGGCGGTGCCCGGCCGTAGAGCCTCGTAGATCATACTGCGAATGCCGAGGATCTCTTCCTGCCGCTCTTTGTTGTCGGCCAGGAAAATGTCAAGAGCGCCGCGTTCCTCCATTACCTCTCCGATTGCCTCGGCCTGGGAGAGCACGAAATCCTCGTCCGGACCGTCGAGCATGAGCAACAGGGAAGCAGGTCCCTGGCGTGCCGGCCAGACCTTGTCCACCAGCCGCTCGGCGCAGGCAATGGCCGAGCGCTCCACAAACTCTACGGCAAAGGGGATGATCCCCCGGTTCAATATCGCCGGGACGCTCTCGATCGCGGCGCTGACCGTATCGAAGGGAGCCAGCAGCGTCTGGATCGATCCGGGCTTGGGCAGCAGGGCCAGGGTAACCCGGGTGATGATGCCCAGGGTACCTTCCGAGCCGATCATCAGCTCCATCAGGCCGTAGCCGATGCTGGCCTTCATGAAGCTCCCGCCCAGCTCTACGATCTCCCCGGAGGCCAGCACCACCTGAAGGCCGAGCACGAAGCGCTTTATCGTTCCATACTTCACCGCCCGGGCGCCACCGGCATTGGTGGCCACCATCCCGCCGGCCATGGCGCTCTCGTCCCCCGGATGGGGAGGGAAGAACAGCCCGATATCCTCGGCCGCCTTGTTGATCTGCTCGAGGGTGACACCGGCCTGCACCGTGATCGCATAGTTGTCCGGGTCGGCCTCGATCAGCTTGTTGAGGCGTTCCAGGGACAGAACGATGCCGTTGGGATCGCTCACACAGGCTGCGGACAATCCGGTGCCGCCGCCGCGGGCGGTTACGGGAACACCGGTTTCCGCACAGAGCTGCACGATACCGGCGACCTGCTCCTCCGATGACGGCTTGACCACAGCCCTCGGTGTTTGGACGTAGGTCTGCAGTGCGTACTCGTCGTGGCCGTAGGCTTCAAGGTCTGATGCATCCGAAAGGATTCCATCAGGCCCCACGATATCGGCTGCTCGTTTCAGCCAATCCTTGTCAACGGGCATATTCGATCTCCTTGTTCCGAAGCTCTACTCTACTTCCGCTGGCAGGACGAGCGCCTTCATCTTTTCTGGAATATCATAGCTCATCTACAACTCCTGTCCATCGATCGCATACCTGGCCGATCCGTATCGACAGTTTATTGATTTTCCCTTGAAGACGAAGCCTATAGGTGCACTTCGGGAATTCCATAGGGACCGTCCTTCAGAAATAGAACCTCCGGATCTCTTCCCTTTTCCTTCCGCAGACGCTGAACAGCCGAACCTACCGATCGTTCGACAATAAGCCGGATGCGTTTTTCTGGATTGTCCGCACCGTAAAGATCTTCTCTACTCAAAAAAGCATTCCCCGAAACACAGGGAAGAATAGAATAATCCTTCTCGGGGATCTCCAGACTGCAGTAGATCAGGTTGCTCTCCTCCTCGATCACGTCCAGAACTTTGCACCACATTTGAGTTTCCCACTGATCATGAGTAAAGACCCAATCCGGTGACTTTATCGTCTGTAGAAATCGTTTAGGTCCGAGTCGTTTCAGCATGGCAAGGGTTTCCCGATAATCCCCGCTACCAATCGGATCAGGGTCGCTATGCCGAGCAACGATTACAATCATGCCTCCCGGTTTTACAGCTCTTGAAGCCTCAATTGCAGCCTTGGCCGCTTGATAGTGATTTACACCGACAAAACCTGCCGGTATAAGCACCAGATCGTAGCGCTTGTGCAATTGAACTACCACGTATTCCCGTATCTTATCCACCGCCGCCCGATGAGAAGCAAAGATATCTCCGCAGAATATTCCGGTGATGTTCTTGGCCGCATCCAGAGTGATATTGACTGCGAAGTCGCATCCGGCCAGCGCGGCAGCCTGCTCAGCCTCGTCGCTGCAGGGATTCCCGTCTAGTACTAAATCAGCCGTCTTGGGAGACTCAAGGATCTCGGGGCCATGAAAGATTCGCAATGTCTCTTTACCTACAATCGCCGGGCAGATCGCCTTTCTGCCTCCTGACGCGCCAGCCATGAAATGACTCTCCACCAGGCTGGTCACCACCTTTAAATCCGCTTCGGTATAGAGCCTGTTTATGCGAACCGGCGAGCCTCTTAGGGTCTTACCGATATAGACAAGATTGCCCTCCTCTTCATAGTCGTGCTGAGCCACGGGTACATTGAATCCCGCCTTCCGGATTCCGAGCATTGCTTCGATTTCCGCATCGGTCATATCACGATGCGATCCTTTGCCGACCAGCAGGCTGATTCTGTCTTCGGAGTATCCGGCTTCGATCAAAGTTTGAAGGAGAGGAATAAGAAGTCCGGTTTCACCTTTGTAGGGAACCGGACGAGTATTGTCAGAAACAACAATTACGGCCCTGGAACCGGCTCTGCTCTTCAGCTTTTTCCGGGCTATCTCAGATATTGGTGGTGAGTCGATCGGCTGTTCGTAGGAACGGCGAAACTCCCTCGCCGGATCAGTGAGTACCGTTGCCGGACCCATTCCCTTAATATCACAGGCCATGGGGATTTTCACGGCTAGAGTATCAGCACCATATTCAATCTCTAGTAATGGCATACCTCGTTCCTTTTGAGAGGATTGAGCTCATTTCGGAAGAACTCTGGTGTAGAGAGAATAGCACAGTATATATTTACTTCGTAAGCTCCGGCTTCAACAACAGAGGTCTTCGGGAGGCTTTCTCCACGGCGCTGCGTTCCCAGAGACTGGGGTGATACTCGATCTGTCGCCAAGGCTCGATGTAGTCGTCGTAGTGGCGATTCGTAGGGTGTCCGCTCTGTCCGGTTGGGTGGATCAGAATCGTGGCTGCCAGATTACCCAGATCATAAATCGCTCTCTGGGAAGAGATGTGGTAGATGTTGAAGGGATCCTTCATCTCCCAAATTGCGACGCAAACCTGGGTGTTCCCTCCCCTCACCCCAACGGGTCCGCGATTGAAGATTCTCTCGATCGGTCCAATCCCGGATTGACCGAAGGTTTGATTGCGAAACACCGCTGTATGGGCATCCCCCCATTTCCAGGAGTCGAGCTTGTCTCCCAGGTGATCGACCGCTGCTCGATACCCTTTACGAAACGCTCGCACCAGGATTTCGTCCCGGCTCTCCCGTTTTTCCGGGGTGCGCAGGTCGTCCCACCAGGAATTCTCCGGGTCTGGAAGCAGGTAGTAGAAGGCATTTTGGAATCGTCCATGAAGCTGCGGCGGCCAATTGCTCTCCGGATATTGGTCCTTGAAGGTTTCCTCGACCAGCTTGATGAAAAAATACGCGTACAGCACCGCTTCGGGACTGTCCATTTCCATCCGTTTGTCCCAGACAAGCAGTCGTTCTCTGGCATCTTCGAGAGCTTCCATTTCTTCCTTTATCTTTTTTTCCCGTTTTTTCCGTTCCCTTTCACTTTCCCCTTCCGGCGGTTCCTCCTGTTCACCCTTCAGATCTAATCCTTCAAGAAAAGGTACGATCTCATAGGCCGCCCGATCGAAGGTATCCCCGTGTATCTCTGCGATATCTTCGGCGGTGATCCCGTCGCGATCCCCTTCGATCATCTCGGCGATCCGACGAGCCCGATACCCGTAGGAGAACGAACTTCCTTGAGGGATTGGGAAGCTCGGGGTGGTTACGGGATTGTTGGCCGTGACAATGTAGCCTTTCTCGGGATTGTACACGTAGGGCAGCTGCTCGTAGGGAATGTAGCCCTGCCATTCGTACTCGTCTGTCCAACCGGGTACAGGAGCCAGTCCGTTTCCCTTGGCCCGGATCGGATACGCCCCGGGGACCTGATAACCGATATTTCCATCTATGTCCGCATAGACGATGTTTTGGGCAGGCACGTCCCAGTAGCGCAGGGCTTCGCGGAACTCCTCCCAGTCCCGCGCTTTGTCGAGCATGAACACCGCTCGGTGCAAGTGCCCCGGTTCCAGGGCCGTCCAGCGTAGGGAGAGGACGGTAAAGCCCACGTTTTCCGGAAACTCCCTGCCTGCTTCCGGGAGAACGAAGAAGGTATTGAGCTTCTCCCACGAGGCCAAATCGGTCAGGATCGGCCCGTGCCGGGTGTGGCGGACCCGCAACACGTACGGCTCTTCCTCTTTGTGGATCTTGATCTCTTCGTAGCGGATCTCCATATCGGCCCATTCTCCGTTTACCTCGTACTGATCGGGATTCTCAGGGTTGACGCGCTCGATATACAGATCCTGCACATCCCCGGGCAGGTTGGTGAGACCCCAGGCGATACGGTCGTTGTGACCGGCGATGACTCCCGGGACACCGGGGAAGGAGTAGCCCCGCATATGAAAGGGGCAGGCTTCTGTTCTGCCCACGTTGCCCTCTTCATCGATACCGTGCAAACCAATCTCATACCAAATCGAGGGCATCTGCAGTGCAAGATGCATGTCGTTGGCCAGATAGGGTTTACCCGTGGCGGTCCGAGATCCCGAGATCACCCAGCTGTTTGAGCCGACACCGCTGGACCCGAAGACACGAAAAGGCTTTTCCCGGTTGCGAGCAACTTGAAAACCAGATTGGACGAGCTCTTCGTCATTGATGATGACGGGCATATCCGTTCGGTAGGGAGAAAAGAAATCAAACCATTTGTTCAAGCCTACAGTCCGCAGGACTTCCAGGTTCAGACGTTCGCGGGTGTAGTTAGTCCCCAGGTCGTACGACATCATCTTGCCCCAGCTGACGGTATCAGCGGGCACCCAGGGCTCGATTTCAAAATCCACACCCTGCAGTTTGAGCAGGGCGAACTCCAACCCCAATCGAGCAGGTCTGCGATCGAGTATGTAGGCGTTCACCCCTTCAGCATAGGCTTCAAGGTAGGTTCGGGTCTCCGCCCCGTACTTCTCATATTGCTCTTCAGCGCTTTCGTAGAATCCCATGGTGCGCAGAAATTTATCCGTTTCCAGGAGCTTTTCCCCAAACAGCTCAGACAGACGCCCGCTTCCCAAACGCCGCCAGAACTCCATCTGCCAAAAACGGTCCTGGGCATGAACGAATCCTTGGGCGAAGAACAGGTCCTCCGAAGTCTGGGCGTAGATATGGGGGACACCGTAACGATCCCGAAAGATCTCTACCGGGGCAGAAAGCCCCTCCAGGGTGATCCTCCCCCGAGTTTTCGGATAGGGCCAGCGGGTGATCCACAGCCAAGCACCGAACAGGACAACTACCAGAAACACGACGATGCCTCCGGCGATGACAAGATTGCGCAGCCAACGTTTCATGATGACCTCCCTTTAAAGCTTTCGAGAAGTCCCCCGGATTCCAGCTGGTTTCCTGTTGGTTCGTTGGGGGCTGCACTAATTATCGTAGCGATTGTTTTTGCTGTCAAATTACGCCGGATCTTTCCAAGGCTCTGATGGAGGAATCGGGAGATTCGCTTTCGATGGTTCCCTAACCGTAGACGGTGAGCATGCGGGGGAGTACATCTACACAGCCCAGCTGATTATCTACCTCGCTACCGGGGAGTACGAGTACTCGGGACAGGTGCGAATCGGAAGCACGGTACACGAGGTTAGCAAGTAGTCTCAGCGGCTACTCTTTAGACAGCGGCCAAGATCTACCATTTCTCGTAACGAACGATCGTCTCTAAAGGCAGGCGGGATTTGGAGACCGGCTCCGGATCTTTGGGGTAGCCCAGGGGCAGCAGCTCCACCACAACGATCTGTTCTGGAATACCTAATATCCGGCGCACCGCATCAGGATCGAAAGATCCGATCCAGCAGGTTCCAAGACCCTCAGCCACAGCCGCCAGGGTGAGGTGATCGAGGGCAATGGCCACGTCGATCGGATAGCAGGCTTGAGCGCAACGCATGATCTTACCGTCGGTTTCGGCACAGGCGGCGATCACGATGGGCGCCTCTGCTATGAACCGCTGACCCGCCGCTTCCTCGGCAAGCCGGCGGCGTTTCTCAGGATCGGTAACCACAACGAAACGCCATTCCTGACGATTGCTCGCCGATGGCGCCAGCCTGACTGCTTTCAGCACGCGATCCAGCTTCTCTTTCTCTACCGGTCTGTCGAGGTAGGACCGGACACTTTTACGGATACGAATGGAATCATAGACATCCATGCAGTTCTCCTTGCTTCACTCTATACTTTCAAGAAGCGAGCACTTCCTTTTGCCACAATATCGCCAACGGCATTGCGAACACTGGCCTGGGTCTCAATGATTCGGGATTTCACCTGGGTAACTTCGCCGGCAACCCGAATCTGCTCACCTACATCTACCGGCTTGAGATAGCGGACCTGCATATCCACGGTCACACCCATAATTGCCTTACTGATACAGGAGTGGGCCATGGTTTCATCCAGGAGCATAGCCAAAAAACCGCCGTGGGTGATCCGCTTCCAGCCTGTGAAATATTCCGGGATGATACATTCGGTCTCCGCTTTTCCTTTCTCCGGATAGCGGAAACTAAGCTGCAATCCTCGACTGTTCTTTTTCCCGCAGCAGAAGCAGTGATCATCGTTGACAATTTCTTCATTCATGGGATGGGCTTACTCTTCCTCGACGAAATTTCGTAAGATCCCGATACCCTCGATCTCTACCTCTACCACATCACCGGCGCGCATCGGACCTACACCGCTCGGTGTTCCGGTGGAGATAATGTCTCCAGGTTCTAAAGTGAAATTCCTGGAGACAAAGGAGAGAATCGTGGGAATCGAAAAGATCATAAATCGAGTGTTGGAATCCTGAACGGTCTCTCCGTTCAGCCGGGACCGGATATTCAGGTTCTGGGGATCTCCCAAGTCCTCCCGACAGACCACGCAAGGACCGATCGGTCCGAAGGTATCGAAGGATTTCCCCCGAAACCAGCCGGAACGGTCTGAGTTCTGGATGTTGCGCTGGCTCACGTCATTGTAGCAGCTAAAACCGTAGATATGCTGCCAGGCATCCTCGGCCGCTACGTTCTTGCAGCGGTCCAGAATGAAAAAGGCCAGCTCGGCCTCGTAGTCTACACGGACATCCTTGAATCCGTAGCTTTGAACGACGGCTGGAATGACGATCGGCTGTTCCGGCCCGATCAACGTGTTCGGGGTCTTTGGGAAGAGGACAGGTTCCTCGGGAATTTCTTTAGTGAATCCTTGAACTTTGACAGATTCACTTTCGGCAATGTGATCTCGATAGTTCAGTCCGAGGGCAATGATCTTGCTCGGTGCGACGGTATAGAACCGGCCACTGTCGGCTCCCGAGGAAAAAATCGGCAACTGGATCATACAACAAGCTCCTCCATCTCATCTCGCCAGAGCTGTTCGAGGTAGTAACGAATGATGTCCTCCCCCTTCAGGCTCTCGGTAGAGATCCGAAACACCCGGTAGACGATCATCCGCGTCGTCGGTAGGGGCGGCGCCAGAGGAAAGCCGTTGATATCCACCAGTTGGTTGATGGATAGGATGCGCTCGATCTCCTGGCTGTCCCCTCCAGGATAGATGATCTGGCGGGTGGTCAGATGCATATTGGATGCTACCTGGATTCCAACTCCATTTCAAGGCGGGGGGGGCCCAGGTGCGCCCGGTTCGGAGGACCGAAGTCCTGAAAAAACATTTCCCTTCGTCTCGTTAGTAGATTTCTTCCATCGTCCGATATATTACTTGTACCTATGGTGTTTGAACGATGAGACGGTTGGTATATTCCATCATCTCTGCCATATTTGTATTCTACCTCTGGTCCTGCGCATCCATCGCTCCACCCCCCACCCGCGCTTCCTCACTTTCCCCGACGGCTCGAGAAACCGAAGATGTCCGGCGGAAGCTTGCCGAGGGCGGCAACTACGTACTGGGTAAACAGGAGTTGGTCATTCGGGGAAAACGCTTCAACATGGACTGCACCGGAGCGGTGCTGGCCATCTACTACTACGCCGGTATCGACTTAACCCGGGATTTCAATAAGTACAAGGGAAACGGCGTTACCAGGCTGTACCGAAGCCTCGAGTCGGAGGATTTGCTCTACGAAACCCAGCTTCCCGTCACGGGGGACATCATCTTCTGGGACAACACCTACGACCGCAATGAAGACGGGCAGTGGAACGATTCCTTAACCCACGTAGGCATGGTCATGAATACTTCCAGGGACGGCACCATCGAATATGTGCACCTGAACTACCGAAAGGGCATCATCATCGAACACATGAATCTCCGCAAATCGGATGTGCATCGGAAACTTGAAAAAGGACATATAAGGATCGTCAACTCCCCGATGCGTATGAAGCAGGCCGGCAAGGATCATCCGCAGAACTGGTTGGCCGGCCAACTGTACAAGACCTTCGCCATGGGGTATCTGTTCTAACCGGACCGGCTCTACTCGCCGTCCAGCAGCTCCCGTACCTTCTGAACCAGTACCGAGGGCGAGAAGGGTTTCTCCAACAAGTGTATCTGGCCGTTCCGCTCTGTCGGTGAGAAAAGACTCCGATCGGCATAACCGGATATAAACAAAACCTTCATCTCCGGTCGGGATGCAGCCATACGATCGGCCAACTGTTTTCCATTCAGTCCTCCCGGCATGACTACATCGGTGACCATCAGTTGAATCGAGTCTGAAAGGTTCCCGGCAATTTCCAGGGCGTCCGTGCCGCGGGAGGACACCAAAACTGTGTAGCCGTACTCCTTCAACACCCTCTCCGCCAGCTGCCGTACCATATCGTCATCTTCGACAAGGAGGATCGTCTCCGTACCGGATAGCTTCTCTCGTGCTTTGGGTTTGGGGGCTCGAGATTTCCTTTGCTCTTTTTCTCGGGGCAAATAGATCGTAAAGGTCGTACCCTGCCCGGGATCGCTGTCCACAAGGATCGTCCCGTTGCTCTGGCGGACGATCCCGTAGACCGTTGCCAAGCCCAATCCTGTTCCCTTCCCCATTTCTTTGGTGGTAAAAAAAGGTTCAAACAATCTTCGCCTGGTTTCTCCATCCATACCACTTCCAGTATCGCCTACAGAAAGAGCAACATAATCCCCGGCATTCACAGCAAGCTTTCTTCCCGAGTGGTTCTGTCCCACCGTAATATTGGAGGTTTGCAGGGTCAGGGTCCCTCCGTCGGAC